>Ga0081455_10003430_pt1 | contig 18219 bp, 20 predicted proteins | sample TabmetS3T2R1_FD_70207 | JGI IMG/M metagenome (GOLD analysis project Ga0081455, IMG submission 70207) | Tabebuia heterophylla rhizosphere microbial communities from the University of Puerto Rico - S3T2R1 | ecosystem: Host-associated > Plants > Roots > Rhizosphere ...
GATCCGGCGCGAGCTGGTACCCGAACGCGGGACTTCGCCGTTGAACGCGCCGGCCGGGCGGAGGCGTCAGGTGGCCTTCGTCGACCATCCGCTCGACGCCGTTCATCGGGCATCGAAGGCCCTGGGCGAGGGGGTGACGATCAACGATCTCCTCCTCGGCGTGACCGCCGGAGGGCTGCGCCACTGGCTCCAGACGCGGCACGGCTCGATCGGGCGGCTTCGTGTCCAGGTGCCGGTGAGCATGCATCGGGAGGGTGAGGCGCCGGGCGCGGTCCCGAACCGGGACTCTTTCGTCAACATCGACCTTCCCGTCCAGGAAGCCGACGCCGCCCGGCGGGTGCTGGCCGTCAACGAGCAGATGCGTCTCCGCAAGCAGGATCGAGACGCCGAACAGCTGTACACGGTCTTCGCCGACGTCGGCCACGTGTCGAAGCACGCGTACGACCTCGCGCATCGCATCGCGTCGAACCCCCACATCTTCGCCCTCTCGGTCTCGAACGTGCGTGGTCCAGCAGGCACACACTACCTCGCGGGGGGACGGATCCGGCAGGTCTACTCGCTCGCGGAGATCGCCCCGCACCACGCACTCAGGGTGAGCGCGATCTCGTTCGCCGGACGTATCGCGATCGGCCTGTGCGCGGACGGCGACGCGATCCCGGAACTGCCCCAGCTCGCCGAGGGCGTCGAACGGTCGCTCGTCGAGCTGACCAAGGGCGTTACGACGTGACGAAACTCCAGATCGCGCAAGGAACCAGCGGTATCCGGCGAGGCTCAACGATTTCTTAGCTCGAGTGACTCGGGGCCTTCCGCGAGATCGGTTTGATGTCGGCGAACATGCTGCGGGCATTCCAGGTCGGGAAGGCTCGCACGAGCCACGAGGGGCCGTGGAGTTGGATGCGGCGGTCGCACGTGGCCGCGGCCCAGGTGAGCTGCCCGGCGTGCCATTTGACGAAGGCCTCGGCTTGCGCCGTGACGTAGAGATCCTCGTCGACGCCGGGGTACTTCTTGCAGATCTCGGTTTCGCCGTGCTCGATCAGAAGCCAGTACAGCTCGCTGCGCTGCCGGCCTGTGAAGTCGAAACGGATGACGACGCGTCGATCGGGGAGCCGGTCCCGGCGAAGCGCGTTGCACATCGACCACAGAGCCACGAACGGATCGAGGTGCTCGGGGGCGATCTCCAGCCAGCGGGCGCCCCATTCGCCGAGTGAAGCACAGACCTTGAAGAGGTCATGACCGGCGGGCGTGAGCTGGTAGTGGCGTCCGCGCCCGCGAGGTTTGGGTTCCGACTCGACGATCTCGAGGCGTTCGAGCTGCTTGAGCCGTTCCGAGAGCAACGTTCGGGGAAGCCCGGGCGCGCCCTCCAGGATCTCGCCGAAGCTTCCGCATCCCAGATACAGGTTGCGGATGATCACCGGCGTCCAGCGCTCGGCGAAGATCTCCGCACCACGGGCGATCGGGCAGTACTGGCCGTAGGTCCTCATGACTTCATGGTCGCGGACACCCGCCGTCTGTGAAGTCCAGATCTGAGACTACACGCTCTCGAGCCGCGGTGGTTCGATCGACGGCGAGGACCGACGGCGTCGACCTCCAGGAGGTCGGCCAGCCCAGTCAGGAGGCAACCGCGATGGAGATCAACGGGTTCCGAGGCAGGCTCATCACCGCCGACCACGCCGACTACGACGACGCCCGAGCCATATGGAACGGCGCCATCGACCGCCGCCCCCGACTCATCGCCCGCTGTGGTGGAACCGCCGACGTGGCGGCCGCCGTGCGGTTCGCTCGCGATCACGGCCTGGCCGTCGCCGTGCGAGGCGGCGGCCACAACGTGGCCGGCACCGCCGTGTGCGACGACGGGATCGTCGTCGACCTCACGGAACTGCGGGCCGTGTGGGTCGACCCCGCTGGCCGCTCCGCCAGGGTGCAGGGCGGTGCTCTGTGGGGCGACGTCGATCACGAGACGCAGGTGTTCGGCCTTGCGACCACCGGCGGCATCGTCAGTCACACGGGCGTCGCCGGACTCACGCTCGGCGGCGGCCTCGGCTGGCTCATGCGCAAGCACGGCCTCACGGTCGACAACCTGCTCGCCGCCGACGTCGTCACGGCAGACGGCGACATGCTGCGGGCATCCGAGGACGAGCATCCCGACCTGTTCTGGGCGCTTCGGGGAGGCGGCGGGAACTTCGGCGTGGTCACCTCGTTCGACTTCCGACTCCACCCCGTCGGACCCGACGTTTTGGCAGGGGCGATCGTCTGGGACGCAGCCGACACCACCGATGTCCTGCGCTTCTACCGTGAGTTCGCACACGACGCCCCCGACGAACTCGGCACGGTGGTCAGGTTCGACACCGCGCCACCGCTGCCCGACATCCCCGAGGATCTGCACTGGCGTCCGGTGGTGATCGTGGCGAGTTGCTACTCGGGGTCGATAGGGGAGGCCGAGAAGGTGCTCGGCCCGCTGCGCGCCTTCGGGACTCCGCTGCTCGACCGGGTTGCACCCACTCGGTATGTGGACCATCAGAGCGGCATCGATCCCACCGTGCGTCACGGCTGGAACTACTACTGGAAATCGACGTACCTCCCCGAGCTCGACGACGATCTCGTCGACGTGCTCACCCATCAGGTGTTCGCGGCATCGTCGCCCCGCTCATACGCGGTCGTGTTCCACCTGGGAGGCGCGGTCGGCCGCGTGTCCGGAGGGCACACCGCGTTCGGGAATCGGCAGGCGTCGCATGCGATCACGCTCGACGCCGTGTGGCAACCCGGCGAGGATCAAGGCGAGCACGACATCGCGTGGACGAGGGGCTTGCTCGCCTCGCTCGACCGGTTCCGCGACGGCGTCTACGTCAACTTCCTCGGCGCCGACGAGGCGCCCGACCGGGTTCGCGAGGCCTACGGGGACGCCGTCTACGACCGGCTGGCGGATGTGAAGGCCACGTACGACCCCGACAACGTCTTCCACCACAATCAGAACATCGCCCCGCGCGAGAGCAAGGCGAGGAGCGTGACGACGTAGTCGCGATCGAACACGCACCGGACTCCGGTCCCTATCGGCTCGGGAGCGATCGCGGCAGCCCGAACCAGGGGAGCACGCTGCTGTCGAAGCGGGTCACGGCGCAGATCTGATCGCCGGAAAGGGTCAGGACGAGCAGGCCCGTCCCGTGGCGGATGCCGCCGCCCGCCGCTCGAAGGTAGGCCCCGAACGCCGGCTGCCCGTTCGCCCGAGTCGGGACCAGATCGAACCTCCGCCCCGCGCGGAAGATGCTGTCGTAGAACCGGGCCACCAGGTCACGACCCTGGTACTCGAGCGGGATCGGCGGCATCGAGATGAACGTGTCCTCCGTGAGCAGGGCGACGATGGCGGCGAGATCCCCGGCCTCGTACGCGCGGACGAACTCCGACACGACCGCCTCCTCGGAGGTCGAGGTGGGAGGCGGAGCGGGTTCTCGCGCGTCGGTGGCCGGCAGCCGTTGCTGCAGCGTGGCGCGACCGCGTTTGAGGGCGCTGTTGACCGAGTCGACCGTCGAATCGAGCATGTCGGCCACCTCGTTGGCATGGAACCCGAGCACGTCCCGCAGGATGAGCACGGCGAGCTGACGAGGCGGCAGCACCTGGAGAGCCGTCACGAACGCGAGGGAGATCGCCTCCGTCTGTTCGTACCGGGCCTCGGGCTCCATCGGCACGTCGATCGCGCCCTCGAGGAGGGCATCGGGGTACGGCTCGAGCCATACGATCTCGCCGAGCCGGGTCGGCTCGGGCGGTTCAACCGTGGGCACGTCCCACTCCTTGGCCGGGCGTCGGCTGGCCGAACGCAGGGCGTTGAGGCACCGGTTGGTCGCGATCCGGTAGAGCCACGTGCGGATCGAGGCGCGTTCCTCGAACCCAGCGATGCCTTGCCACGCCGCCAGCAGTGTGTCCTGGAGGGCGTCCTCGGCGTCCTGCAGCGATCCCAGCATCCGGTAACAGTGCACCTGGAGCTCGCGGCGGTAGGGCTCGGTCAGCGCTCGGAACGCCTCCCCGTCTCCCGCCCGCGCCCTCGTGAGCAGGTCCGTTGTCACCTCTCCACCCTAGCCCCGCGGTCGTGGCTCTCAATGTCCTGCCGGTACCGACACCGACCGAACCCCGAATTGGGCGCCGCGGCAGCGCCCATTTCTCCGGCGCGGCGGTGTCTGAACCACCGAAGGCTCGGACGATCCGGTGCGATCGGCACCGGTCGACGCGGAAGGAGGACGGGCATGACCACCACCCTCGAGGCTCCCCTGACCGATCTCGACGGCCGATTCAGCAGCCCCGGCGCCGAGGCGTTGCCGTGGTCGGACGCCGTCCAGCTACTGCAGCAGGCAGAGGTGCTTTGGCTGTCCACGGTAACACCCGAGGGGCGGCCGCACGTCGCGCCGCTGATCGCCGTGTGGCTCGACGGCGCGCTCTACTTCTCCACCGGTGAAGACGAGCGCAAGGCGAAGAACCTGAGGGCGAACACGTGCGTGACCATTGCCACCGGTTCCGACGCCCTCACCGAGGGACTCGACATCGTGATCGAGGGTGAGGCGGCGGTCGTGAGCGGCGTCGCAAAGGTGCGCCGCATCGCCAAGGCATATGTCGCGAAGTACGGAGAGGGATGGCGCCTGCCCGGACTCGACGGCGTGCTCACGTTCGAGGTGACGCCCTCGAAGGCGTTCGGCTTCGGGCGGCGGGACGGTCACATCGGCCCGCCCAGCGGTGAGGGTGAGCTGTTCACCCAGACCCGCTGGCGGTTCTCGGCCGAGCCCGGCCGCCCGCGGAACGCGACGAGAGCCCGCTCGGCACGACGGCCCGACGCAGAGAGGAGCCCGAGATGATGCTGAGGGACAAGGTCGCGGTGGTCTACGGAGGTGGAGGCGCGATCGGCGGTGCTGTCGCACGCGCGTTCGCTCGCGAGGGGGCGACCGTCTTCCTCAGCGGGCGCAGCCCGGACTCGGTGGGTGTGGTGGCCAAGGACATCGTGTCCGCCGGCGGCACCGCGGAGGCGGCCGAGGTCGACGCGCTGGATGAGCCGGCGGTGGATCAGCACCTCCGGCACGTGATCGACACCGCGGGCCGCATCGACATCTCCTTCAACGCGGTCGGGATCCCGAATCCGGAGATCATCGGCGTGCCGCTGCTCGACATCGATGTCGAGCGGTTCTCCCTGCCGATCACGGCCTACACGAGGTCGTACTTCCTGACCGCACGTATGGCGGCGCGGCGGATGGTCGCGCGAGGATCCGGCGTGATCATGACCGTCACCGCGATCCCATCGCGCGCGGGCTTCCCGTTGCAGGGGGGGTACGGCGCGGCACAGGCCGCCAAGGAGGCTCTAACGAGGGCGCTCTCGGTGGAGCTCGCGCCTCGGGGCGTCCGCGTGGTCGGTCTGCGACCGAATGGCCTCCCCGAGACGGAGTCCCTCAGGGACGCCTTCGAGTCCCGGGCCCGAGCTCTGGGAACGAGCTGGGAGGAGTGGCAACAGGTCCTCGCCGGCAGGACCCACCCGCGCCGGCTTTCGTCTCTCACCGAGTTGGCCGACGCGGCGGCGTTCGTTGCGTCCGACAAGGCGAGCGGCATGACGGGCACGACGGTCAATCTGAGTATGGGCACCCTCGACGACTAGCCTGAGCGGGAAGCGGTCGCGCCGGCGTTCCTGATAGAGTTGGCTCGTTCAGTCCGGCCCGGTTCGCATCGAGCGACCGTCCGATGACCACCGCGCTCCTGTCGTCGGCTCTTGTTCCGTACGAACTCGACGACAACGAGAGGAACCGATGGACATCGCCGCCGACACGCTAGCAATGGCGTTCTTCTGTCCCATGTGCGGAACCGATCTGACTCGGTCCGACTTCGACAAGGCACCCGAGGAGTACAGCTGCCCGTTCTGCTGTTCGCGGCAGCGGCCCTCGCGGGTCACCGACCGTGTCGGGTGGGAGTTCCCGGATTGAGCAAGGGGGGAGCGATGAGCGCCTACACCTACGGCACTCCACAACGTGGAAGGACCGTCGCAACGAATCCTGAGAAGCGCACGTGCCTGGCGCACGGATGCTCGACGACGCTCTCGATCTACAACGCTTCTCAGTTGTGCTGGGTCCACGACTCGGCCGTTCCCAGGCGTGGCCTCTCGCCGAAACGGCCCTAGGCAGAGCGAGCGATCGAGGGCTGTAGAAGAGCAGGAAGTTCGTGCTCGATCGGCAGGACGCCGACACCGTCGGTGTCGGTCACGACTGGTCCTTTTGAAGGCCGGGGCCGAACGGATACCCCGGAGGTGGGCCACCCGTCGAACCGAGGCTCCGATACGCTCGGCTCGTGACCATCCTGGTCTACCTCCGCTTCTCGCTTGCCGAGACCGCAGACCTCGACGAGTTCCGCGGCGACCTGTGGGCGATGGCCGAGCTGGCCGAGGAGCAGCCGGGTCATCACTGGTCAGAGGTCGGGCAGTCGATCCAGGACCCGTCGGTGTTCGTCATCGCCTCGGAGTGGGACACCGTCGACGACGTGCGCGCGTGGGAGCACGAGGATCGCCACGTCGAGATCCAGCACACGTGGGAGCCGCTGTTCCGGGAGCCGCTCGTGCACCAGCGGTTCACGCCGTGGGAGCGACCGCCGCCGTCGCCTTGACAGTTCGCCGAACCCGTTCCTATCGTTCGGAACCGAACGACCTTCCGACCGAGAGGAGCGGTCTCACGGGCGATAGCGCCGAGATCGAGGGCGTCCGCGTATCGACACAGCACTGGATCGGCGGCGAACGAGTCGGGTCGTCGAGCGCGTTCGACGACGTCTCCCCGGTCGACGAGCAGGTCGTCGCCATCGTCGCGCGAGGCGGACGGCCCGAGGCCGACCGAGCCGTGGAGGCTGCGCGGGCTGCGTTCGACACGTGGGGCCGGACCTCGCCCGAGGACCGCGCGAAGGTCCTGCACCGGGTCGCCGAGATCGTCGAGGAGCGCGTGCCCGAGCTCGCCGCGGTCGAGACCCGGGACAACGGCTCGCTGCTGCGGTCGCACCTGAACTCGGTCATGCCGCGCGTAGCCAGGAACTTCCGTTTCTTCGCGGACCAGCTGATGGAGCTCGGCGACGAGGCGTTCGAGATGAACGACTTCGTCAGCAAGACCGAGTGGGACCCTTCGGGCGTCACCGTCGTCATCACGCCGTGGAACGCTCCACTGATGCTCGCGACATGGCGGATCGCGCCGGCGCTCGCCGCCGGCAACAGCGTGGTCGCCAAGCCACCCGAATGGGCGCCCCTCACGGCCTCGCTCCTGGCCGACATCACGCGCGAGGCGGGCCTTCCCGACGGGGCGTTCAACGTCGTCCAGGGGATCGGGGAGGAGGCCGGCGCCGCGCTCGTCTCGAACCCAAACATCGACCGGGTCGCGTTCACCGGTTCGATCGAGACGGGCAAGCTCGTCGCTCAAGCGGCGGCCGCGAACCTGACACCCGTGTCGCTCGAGCTCGGGGGGAAGTCGCCGTTCGTCGCGTTCGCCGACGCCGATCTGGACGCGACCGTGAAGCAGGCGGTGAACCAGTTCGACAACGCCGGGCAGGTGTGCCTGGCTGGGACACGGCTGATCGTCGAGCGCTCCATGGTCGACACGTTCCTCGAGCGATTCCTGGAGGCCGCGAACGAGATCCGCCAGGGCGACCCGCGGGAGGAGACGACCGACATCGGGCCGCAGATCACGCGCGAGCATTTCGAGCGCGTGGAAGGGTTCGTGCGGCGCGCGAAGGCCGAGGGCGCGAAGGTGCTGCTGGGCGGCGGCCCGAACGAGGAGCTCGGCGGCCTGTTCTACCGGCCCACGCTGTTCGGTGACGTGCCCGAGGGCGCCGAGGTGCTCCGCAAGGAGGTGTTCGGGCCGGTCCTGACGATCCAGACGTTCGATAGCGAAGACGCGGCGATCGCGATGGCAAACGAGACCGACTACGGCCTGGCTGCGATCCTGTACACGGGCGACCGCGCCCGCGCCGAACGCGTCTCCGAACGCCTGATCGCCGGCACCGTCTGGGTGAACTGCTTCTTCGTGCGCGACCTGCGGGCGCCGTTCGGCGGCGCAAAGTCCTCGGGCGTCGGGCGCGAGGGCGGCGTCTACAGCTTCGACTTCTACGCTGACGTGAAGAACGTCTGCTCGGCACCCTGGGCTCAAGGAGCGAAGCGGTAGGCCAACTGAGACGGGAGGGATCGGATGGGTGAGATCGTCGGCGCGGCCCTGGTGGCTCACGTCCCCACGATCATGCTGCCCGAGGATGTCCGGCTCGAGATCAACGAGGGCAAGGAGATCACCCTCGTGCCGGGCCTGCACCGCATCAAGCAGGAGAACCTCGACCGGCTCCAGCCCGACGCGGTGATCGTGTTCGACACGCACTGGGAGTCGACGTTCGAGCACATCGTGACGGCGCACGAACGCCGGCAGGGCAAGTTCACGAGCCACGAGCTGCCCAGGGGCATGCGGCAGATCCCGTACGACATGCCAGGCGATCCCGAGCTCGCGAGACTGATCGAGAAGCAGGCCGAGGGCCGCGACGATTGCTGGATCCTCGCCAACGACGACCCGTACCTCCCGCTGTTCTACGGCACGATCAACATCTGGACGTTCCTGGGCGATCCGGACACAGCCTGGCTTTCCGTTGCGCTGAACCAGTGCTGCGATACGGACGACTTCCTGCTGTTCGGCGAGCTGATCGGTAAGGCGATCGAGGAGAGCGACCGTCGCGTCGTCCTGCTGGCCTCGGGCGGGATGACCCACCGGTTCTTCAACTTCAAGGACCTGCGCAAGCGGGAGAGTCAGAAGGCGCCCGACAACATCTACGACCCCGCGTACTACGACGCCGACATGGAGGTGCTCGGCAAGTTCGAGAAGGGCGACCACGCCGGCGTGATCGACGGCATGCCCGAGTACCGCAAGGCATACCCCGAGGGACACTTCGGCCACTACTTGATGATGGCTGGGGCCCTCGGCGGGAGGGCCTGGACCGCGCCTGGGGAGCGATTCAGCGAGTACGAGGCCTCGGTGGGCACGGGCCAGGTCCACGTCTGGTTCGAGCGGCCGGAGGCTGGCTGGACCGCCGAGAGCGCGGCGGGGTAAGAACGCACGGCGGACTCAGCTAGGGAGGGGGTTGTCAGTGGAGGAGCGCACAACGGAGGGGGATCGCGTCGTCGGCGAAGGCTACGAGCGCCTCGGCGCCAAGAAGCTCTCGCTCATCGACGTGCTGTCGCAGTCGGTGGGCTTCATGGGACCGGTGTTCAGTGCCGCGTTCATCATCCCGCTGATCATCGGCGTGAACGCGGCCGCCCGGGGCGCCGGCACCTCGGCGCCGCTCGCGGTGCTGCTCGCGGCGATCGGGGTCTTCGCGCTCGGATGGATCGTGGCGAAGTACGCGAGGCGGATCCACGCGGCGGGGTCGCTGTACGACTACGTGTCGAACGGCCTCGGGCACACCGTCGGCGCGGCCACGGGGTGGCTGTACTACGCGGGGACGATCATCCTGACCATCGGCCTGGGGGTCCTGATCGGCGGGTACATCCACGACAACCTGTGGCCCGGGCTGTTCAACGGGGACCTGGCGCCCGGACCGATCTGGATGTGGGACGGGATCCTCACGGTCGGGCTGTTCGCGGTCCTGTACTTCGGGGTGAAGATCTCGACACGGGTGCAGCTGACGCTCGCGCTGGTTTCCGTGGTGGTCGTGCTGATCTTCTTCATCACGGTGATCGCGGACCTCGGCGGCGACAACGACATCGCCAAGGCGTTCGATCCGTCGCCATCGCCCGGTGGGTTCAGCGGCATCCTGTTCGGCGTTCTCTACGGAGTGCTGATCTTCGTCGGGTTCGAGACGGCCGCGAACCTGGCGGAGGAGACAGCCGAGCCCAAGCGCTCGATCCCCAGGGCCGTGCTCGGGGCGGTCGTGATCGTGTCGATCTTCTACCTGATCGCCTCGTACGCCGAGGTGGCCGGGTTCGGGTTCGACCTGTCGGTGATCACCAGTCCCGAGGTGGCGGGGGCGCCGCTGTTCGCGCTGGGCGCGCCCGGATCGCCGTCGGGTTCCGAGCTCTGGCTGAAGGTCCTGCTGGTCGTCGTCTTCTTCGACATGCTCGCGGTGTACGTCGGTGCGGCGGTGGCCTCCACGAGGGGAACGTTCGCGATGGCCCGGGACCGCCGGCTTCCGGGTGCTCTCGCCACGGTCTCGAGCAGGTACGGGACGCCGACCGGTGCAATCGTGCTGTTGATCGCGCTCCAGATCGTCCTGATCATCGTCGCCGAGGGGAACGATTCGCTGCTCGTCCTGGCCCCCGGGCTCCCACACTACTTCTCGATCTTCGTGTGGTGTTCGACGTTCGGCGGGTTCGCGCTGCTGGTCGTCTACTTCCTGATGTCGGTGGGCTCGCTTCGAGGGCTCTCGGGCTCGGAGGGGTTCGGCGGCATCGTGATCGCGGCGATCCTGGGGATCCTGATCTCGGGCGCGGCGATCTTCGGCTCGTTCTACAAGGTGACGAGCCCGACGCTGATCGCGCCGTGGGCCGCCGTGATCTGGTTCGCGCTAGGCCTGCTCTACATGGCGGCGGTCAAGGGCCGCCAGCCGGCCAGCGAGGCGCTCGGAGACCTCCGATCGGGGGCCGGCCTCTGAGCGAGGGTCGTTGACGGACGGGGCGGCGCGAGCGGCGTCGCCCCGGCTCGTCCTGATCCTGTCCGAAAACTGGACCCTGTGGCCGCCCGGCGACGTTCGGGCGCTCGTGGACGCATCGATCGAGGCCGAGGAGGCCGGGTTCGACGCCGTGATGATGAGCGAGCATGTCGTGCTCGGTCCAGGCGCCGACGCCGAGGGCATCCCCGAGAACCCGCGCGACTACGCGCTGCCCGGGAACCAGGACCCCTCGACGCCGTGGCCGGACGCGCTGGCGGTGCTGGTCGCGGCCGCTGCCGTCACGGCGCGCCTCCGGCTGGTTGCGAGCTCGATCATCGTGCCGCTCCGCCATCCACTGCTGCTGGCCAAGCAGCTCGCGACGGTGGATCTGCTGTCGGAGGGGCGGCTCGTCGTGCAGCCGACGGTGAGCTGGCACCGGCCCGAGTACGAGGCGCTCGGCGTGCCGTTCGAACGGCGGGGCGAGCTGCTCGACGAGCACCTGGCAGCCTGGCGAACGCTGTGGAGGCAGTCGCCCGCGTCCTTCGAAGGTCGTCAGTACAGGTTCTCGGAGGTAACGCTCGAGCCGAAGCCGCACCGGCCCGAGGGACCGATGCTGTGGTTCGGGGGCGAGACCGTGCACCCGAGGCTCCTGCGTCGCATTGTCGAATACGGCAGCGGGTTCAATCCGCTCGGCCGGCCGAGCGACGAGGACCTCGAGCGGCTGCGTTCGGCGATGGCGGGGGCCGGGCGGGACCTCTCAGAGCTCGAGATGGTGGGCGGGACACGGGGACGGTTCCCGGACGCGGAGAGCGTGGCCGACCTCGGGGAGGCCCTCGAGTCCGTCCCTTCGCAGCTCGAACGCGGGTTCACCACGATCTGCATCAAGCCGTCGCAGTTCATCGACGACCCGGCCCAGTTCGGGTCGTTCTGCCGAGAGGTGGTCGAGCGCGTAGGCCTGCTCGCTCGCTGAGCCTCAGCCCTCCGGGCCGTCGACCTCGTAGGTCGGGGGTCCCTCCCCGCCGGTCCTGATCACGACGCTCTTGGATGGCCCGTCGGAGGGCGTGGACTCGCGGTGGACGAGCCCGTGCGGGATCACCAAGAACTCTCCCTCGCCGGCCTTCACCTTGTCCTCGCCGAACTCGATCACGACGGTCCCCGAGAGCACGTAGACCACCGTGTCGGCCTCGCCGTGGTGGTGCCAGCCGCTCGTGACCCCCGGCTCGGTCGTGGACCGACCCGCCCACAGCCCCGGTTTGGCGAACGCCTCCTCCCGCAGGATGCCCGGCTGACTGTCCGTGTCTTCCAGCTCGTCGGGCCCGATCCTCGTTGCCATCAGCCGCTCGCCCATGCGTGTGCCTCCCTGAGTCAGATCACGTCGAAATAGCGTCGGCGCTCCCATTCGGAGACGGCGTCGGCGGCCAGGAACCGCTCCCACTCCCACCGGCCGGCCTCCGCGTAGTGCGCCACCACGTCCTTGCCGAACGCCTCGTTCGCGAACGCGCCGTCGCGGAACCGCTCGACCGCCTCGCCGAGCGTGGCCGGGAGCGGCCGGACCGGGCGGTCGTAGTCGCGGCCCATCAGCGGCTCGCCCGGGTCGGTCTCGGACTCGATCCCGTCCTGTGCCGAGGCGAGCAGCGCCGCGATCGCGAGGTACGGGTTCACGTCGGCGCCCGGGACGCGCCATTCGAGCCGCGTGGACTCCGGCGACACGACGAGCACCCGGCACGAGACCATCCGGCTGTCGAACCCCCACGACAGCCCGTTGCCCGAGAACTCGCCGCTGTTGGTCCGCCGGTACGCGTTCACGGTGGGCGCGTAGAACACCATGAGCTCGGGCGCGCGTTCGAGCACGCCCCCGATGGCGTGGCGGAGGGTGGGCGAGATCCCCTCGGCGTCGTTCGGGTCATGGAACACGTTGTCTCCCTCTACGTCCACGAGTGACAGATGCAGGTGGCACGACGAGCCGGTCGTGTCGCCGAACGGCCGCGCCATGAACGTGACGGCCATCCCCGCGTCGGCCGCGAACGCGCGCATCGCGAGCTTGAACAGCATGTGCCGGTCGGCCATCTCGAGGGCGTCCCGGTACTCGAGGTTGATCTCCCACTGGCCGAGGCCCCACTCGACCTGGCTGGTCCAGGGGCCGAGGTTCGAGGCGGCCAGGCCGTCGCGGACGCGCGAGAAGAACCCCTCGTACCGGTCGCCGGCCTGGATCGTGTAGTCGGCCCGCGCGAGGGTGGTGGGGACGAGCGACTCGTAGCCGTTCCGGCGGCCGTCGTCGTCGGTCCCGTGGTACATCGCGAACTCGAGCTCGCTCGCGACCTGCGGCGCGAGGCCGGCGGCGCTCATGCGCTCGATCTGGCGCCGCAGGATCGTCCGCGGCGCGACCGGCGCGAGCTCGTCCGAACCCATCTCGACGAAGTCGGCCACACAGATCACAGTCCGCTCGAGCCAAGCCGCGGCCCGGAGCGTGCCGAGATCGGGCACCAGCCGGACGTCGTGCCAGCCGGTGTGGTGGCCCGTGTACTCCTGTTCGGGTCCCGGCCACTGGTCCACGTCCCAGCCGAGCACGCAGGAGCTGAGCGGGATGCCCTCGTGCATGACGCGCCGGAACACGTCGACCGGCACGCGCTTTCCGACCGGCCGCCCGGTCACGTCCGAGGACGTGATGACCACCGTCCCGAACGCGTCCAGATCGTCCACGGTCACGGCGGCATCCGAGGTCATCGGGTCAGCCACCCCCCGTCCACCGGCAGGATCGCGCCGGTGATGAACGACGCGTCGTTCGAGAGCAGGAACGAGATCGCGGCCGCGACGTCCTCGGGCTCGCCGACGCGGGGCACCAGCATGCGATCCTTCATGAACGTCCAGGCCTCGGGTGAGCGCAGGTCGCCGCCGGGGATGAACGAGGTCGCGATCGGGCCCGGCGCGACCGCGTTCACGCGGATGCCCCGATCCGAGAGCTCCACGGCGAGCGCCTTCGTGAGCATCTTCACGCCGCCCTTCGACGCGTTGTAGTGGACCTGCGGGTGGCCGCTGGAAGCGACCACCACCTCGGCCTCGATCGTGGCCAGGTTCACGATCGCCCCGCCGCCGGTCTCGGCGATCGCGGGCGCGACCGCCTTCGTCACGATGTACATGCCCTTGAGGTTGGTGTCCAGGACGAGGTCCCATTCCTCCTCGGACAGGTCGTCGAGCGGCGACATCCGAACCAGGCCGGCGTTGTTGACCAGGTACCGCAGCTGCCCGAACGCGGCCAGCGCGCCGTCGCGTGCCGCCTCGACCTGCGTGCGTTCGCGCACGTCCGCGTTGAACGCCGCCGCCGTCCCGCCCGCCTGTTCGATGGCCTTGGCCGTGGCCTCGGCCGCCGCGAGGTCGACGTCCACGATCGCGACGGGGGAGCCCTCGGACGCCAGGCGGATCGCGGTCGCCCGCCCGATGCCCGAGCCCGCGCCGGTGACGAGGGCGGCCCGGCCCGAGTGGTCGAAGCTCATGTCGGCTCCCACGCGGTCTCGGTGAGGTCGACGGCCAGCCCGCCGCCGTCGGCCACCAGCGTCGTGCCGGTCACGTAGGAGGACTCGCCGCTCGCCAGGAACAGGCAGCAGGAGGCCATCTCCTCGGCCGTCGCGGCCCGCCGAAGGGGCGTGTGCCTCGTCACGACGCCGTACGCGTCCTCGATCGAGGTCGCGGCGTCGCCGATCAGGTCCTCCATCGCGCGGTCGCCCATCTCCGTGATCACCCAGCCGGGGAGGAGGGCGTTCGCGCGGATGCCCCTCGGGCCGTAGTCCACGGCGAGCGACCGCGTGAGCCCGAGCAGCGCGGCCTTCGACGCCTGGTACGCGGCGCCCTCGGTGCCGCTCACGATCGCCGAGACGCTGGAGACGATGACGATCGAGCCCCGGCCGCGTTCGAGCAGGGAGGGGAGCGCGGCGCGGATCAGGCGGAACGCGCCGGTGACGTTCACGTCGAACGTTCGTCCCCAACGCTCGTCGTCCACGTCGGCCGCGGCGCCCCCGAACCCGAGCCCCGCGTTCGCCACCACGATGTCGAGCCCGCCGAACGCGTCCCCTGCCACGGACACGGCATCGGCCAGGTGTTCGAGATCCGCGGTGTCGCCCGCCACCGCCCGCCCGCCGGTCTCCTCGGCGACGGCCTGGAGTGGCTCGGGTCGCCGGCCCGTGACGACCACCTTGGCGCCCTCGCGCGCGAACAGCCGGGCCGTGGCCGCGCCGATCCCCGTCCCGCCGCCGCTGACGATCGCCACCCGGTCCTGGAGCCGCATGCGGCATAGTCTGCCGTATCGGCTCATCCGGCGAGGTGACGGCCCCGATGGCGAACATGCAGCCGCTCCGGCGGCAGGACCACCCCGAGCTCGAGGAGCTCTTCCAGCTCTACGACGACACGATGTCGTTCGTCCCCAACAGCCTGTTCACGATGGCCCGCCGGCCCGAGATCCTTCGGGCGTTCAGCGAGCTCATCACGCAGATCTGGCGCACCGGCACGGTCCCGGTGGGTCTGAAGCCGCTCATCGCGATCGTCGCGAGCACGGCCGCGGGCTGCCGCTACTGCCAGGCGCACGAGACGGTCGACGCGATGATGCGCGGTGTCGACGAGTCCAAGATCGCGGCGATCTGGGACTTCGAGCGCTCGCCGCTGTACGACGAGGGCGAGCGCGCGGCGCTGCGGTTCGCCCGCGATGCGAGCGTGGTGCCGAACGCCGTCACCTCGCAGCACTTCGAAGACCTGCGCATGCACTGGGACGACGGCGAGATCGTGGAGATCCTGGCCGTGGTCGGGCTGTTCGGCTTCCTGAACCGTTGGAACGACTCGATGGCGACCGACCTCGAGGACACGCCGGCGGCCTTCGCCGGCCGCACGATCGGTAGGAGCGGGTGGGAGGCCGGCAAACACCGATGAGGGTCGGCGACCAGGTCACGCTCGAGGAGCTGGAACGCGACCCCTACCCGATCTACGCGCGCCTGCGTGACGAGGAGCCGGTCGCGTGGGTGCCGGCGGTGCAGCTGTGGCTGGTCACGCGGTACGACGACGTTCGGACGGTCGACCTCACGCCCGAGGTGTTCACGGCCGCCACCGACCCGAGCACGCTCAACCGCACGATGGGGGTGAACATGCTCGGCTCCGAGGGCCCGGACCAGCAGCGGATCCGCCGGGTGGTCGAGCCGCCGTTCCGCCCGCGCGACGTCGAGGAGCGCACCAAGGGCATGATCCCGAAGCTCGCGAACGAGCTGATCGACGGGTTCGAGGCGCGCGGCGAGTGCGATCTGTTCCGCGAGTTCGCCGACCCGATGAGCGTGCGGTCGCTGCGGTTCATGCTCGGCCTGGACGAGGTGGCGTGGGAGGACCTCCTGCGATGGAACGAGGGCCTGATGCCGGGCCTCGCGAACTTCGAGGGCGATCCCGAGAAGCAGGCGCCTGCCGACGCGGCGAGCTCGGCGCTGTCCGACGTGATCGGGCGCGTGCTCGACCGTCTCGAGCGCGAGCCCGACGGCTCGGCGCTCTCGGCGATGCTGCACAGCGGGGCCGACCGCATGAGCCGCGACGAGATCGTCGCCAACACCAAGCTCATGCTCTCGGGCGGGCTGCAGGAGCCCCGGGACCTGATCGCGCTGGCGGTGCTGGCGCTCGGGCGGCATCCCGGGCAGCTCCAGAAGGTGCGTTCGGACCGAGGCCTGATCAAGTCCGCCGTCGAGGAGACGCTCCGATGGGCGGGGCCGGTCGGCACCTCGACGCGTCAGACCACGCGGGCGACCGAGCTCGCGGGGGTCGAGCTCGAGCAGGGGGCGCTGATCGGGGCGGTGCTCTCCTCGGCGAACCGCGACCCGCGCCGGTTCACGGACCCGGACGCGTTCGACATCCATCGCAAGGAGGGTGCGCACCTGGCCTTCGCGGTGGGGAACCACTTCTGCCTCGGGGCGTGGTTCGGGCGCCATCTCGCGCGGGTGTCGCTCGACATCCTGCTCGACCGCCTGCCGGACCTGCGACTCGACCCCGACCGCCCGGCCACGCTGACCGGCTGGGAGTTCCGGGCGCCCGATTCGACCTGGGTGCGCTGGGGCTGACCCAGAGCTCGTTGCGCCGCAAGCGGTCTTGGGCGCCGCTCCCGCTACCGGCCGCCCGGCCAGGGGAGCACCTGCGCGTCGAGCAGATCCAGGTCCCCGGGCGAGTGGCCGCACACGGTGAAGTACCGGGCGAGCTCGCTCCGATGCTGGGTGCCGTGGTTCACGATGTGCGCCACGATCAGCCACAGCGGGACCGTCAGGTCGCCCCCGACCTTCGTCGGCTCGTTCAGCGCGGCGTCATCGAGGGACGCGACGTAGTCGCGCAACCGAAGGTCCTCCTCGATGGAGAAGGTGCGGAGGGCCGGCACGTCGTCGAGCACGAACCCGTGGTCCCACACGTAGGTGTCCCCGACGTCGTTGCCGAGGCAGTACTCGCGCCAGCTCCAGTTCACGTCCACGAGGTGCCGAGCGGTGTCGAACGCGCTCCCGCGGTCGAGCGTGTCGGGCCGCCGGATGTCCTGGTCCGAGACCTCCTCGCCGGTGGCGAGGATCCGGTCGTCGGCCCACGCGTGGAACCGCACGAGGGCCATCAGGGAGTCGGCATCCACCCGCTCATCCTAGGCTCGGAGTCGTGGAACGGATCTTCGTGGGCTCCAGGGACACGGACCCCAGGTGGCGGAACCGCGTGGTCGAGGTGCTCGCTCGCTCGAGGGGGCGCCCGAGGAACGCGCTGGTCGAGTTCGACACGGGGGAGCGGGTGGTGGTGCCCACGTACTCGGGCGGGATCGGATCCACCCTGCGGATCCCGCCGGGGGACGCTCCTACCACACGTCGCCGGGCCGCCACTCGCAGCTGATCGGCTCCGAGAGGTCGAGCTCCGGCGAGGAGGGCGTCCTGCGGACGTACAGGGCGTCGTCGTCCTCTGGCGTCCGGACAAGCCGGTCGTCCCTCCGCACGTACGTCTCGCCGAGCCAGGGCAGCCACCCCCGTCGCGCGTACAGGGTCGTTCCGGCAGAAGAGAGCGCACCGAACGCGAACGCGCGGTCCACGTGCTCCTCGACCGCGCCCATGATCCGCGACCCGAGGCGTCGCCCCTGGTGGCTCGGCAGCGTGGCGACCGCCTCGACGTAGCCGGTCAGAAGCCGGTGACCGCCCGTCTGCAGCTCGCGTTCGACGACCGCGGCGTGGGCGACGATCACGCCGTCGTCGTCCATCAGGACGTGCCGGCCGCCGAGCGCGTTGCTCCAGTCCTCGTCGGCGTACGCGACGTCGTGGGAGGCGAACGCGGCGTCGAGCAGGGAGCGGATCTCGGCGATCTCCCTCGGACGCAGGTCGTGGGTCGACAGCTCCCTGATGCGCACGCCCAGACCATACGGTCGCGCGCATGCCCGGCCGCCCCCATACTCCTCCCATGACCGACCCGAGCGTCCGCCGCGCCCTCATGGAGCAGGAGGAGCGGGACTGGAGCGAGCTGCACGGACTCGTCGACGCGATGCCCGCGGACAAGGTCGAGGAGCCCGGGTACTTCGTCGAGGGCTGGTCCGCGAAGGACCTCATCGCCCACATCGGGAGCTGGCTCGCCGAGGCG
>Ga0081455_10003431_pt1 | contig 18219 bp, 17 predicted proteins | sample TabmetS3T2R1_FD_70207 | JGI IMG/M metagenome (GOLD analysis project Ga0081455, IMG submission 70207) | Tabebuia heterophylla rhizosphere microbial communities from the University of Puerto Rico - S3T2R1 | ecosystem: Host-associated > Plants > Roots > Rhizosphere ...
TCCTGATGCTCGGCCGCGCCGACGAGGCGAACACGTGGTTCCACCGGGCCGCCGGCCGCTATCGCGAGAGCTTTGCCGAAGCCCCGCCGGGGAGCTGGGGTCGCCCGATCGGCGCCGTGAAGTCACTCGTCCTCGCCGGCGACTGGCCTGCGGCCGAGGACGCGGCGCGCTGGACGCTGGAGACCGGTGCTCCAGACGCCGAGGGCCCGATCGGCCGCTACGCGGCGACGCTCGCGCTGCTCGTGCTCGGCGACGACGAGGAGGCGCGTGTCCACGCCGACGCCGTTCGCACCCGCGACGACTTCCCCGGGGCCGTCGGCGACGCGCTCGCGTACCTGGCCGCGCAGGACGTCGTGGGCTACGCCGAGGCGGTCGAGGCGGTACTCGAGTCGTTCGCGACTCGCGAGGAGTACCTCGAGGACCTGCCGGTCGCCGACACGGTGCTGGTCCTGCAGGCGCTCGCCCGCCGTCGCGGGATCGCGGCCGAGCTCAGCTCACCGCTGCTGCCGGCGGCTTAGCTCTCGAGATCGACGGTCGAGGGCGGGTGGAGCACCGTCGTGATCACGAGGGGCGGGAGCGACGGGTCCTCCGTCACGCGCGCGTGCTCGATGAGCTCCTGGATCAGTTCCACCGCCTGCTCGGGCGTGATTCGCGCGGTCACCTGCGCCGAGCGGAACGCTCCGGTGGCGCCGTGCTCGGCCCAGCCGCGCTGAACCTCTTCCAGCATCGTTGCGCGGAGGTCGCTGGTCGCGTCGGATTTCAGGAGCGCTGGTGCGACACGCACGGTGCGCGCGACGGCCCGGTACGGCTTCTCGCGGCCCTGGCCCCCCTCGGTCAGCTCGATCAGCCCCGCGCGTAGCAGCATCCGCACATGGAAGTGCAGGTGGCCGGGATCTACGCCGAGCCGGTTCGCAAGCTCGCGGTTGGTCAGGTGCTCCCCGTCTCCAGCGCCCAGCGTCTCGAGCACGCGTATGCGTAGCGGATGCCCAAGGGCTTTGAGCTGTTCCGGCTGGTCGAGGGTGAGAACGTCCAGAATTGGCTTGGTTTCGGTGGCGGCCATGAGCGGGGTATAACACCGCCCCCCGCGTGGTGTCTAGCGTGACAAACGCGCTGCGGCGGCCACATCCGCGACCAGCCTTGTTTGCCCCGCGGTTGAGCGGACGAGGCTCGCAGGCGTCGAGGGGCCAGGAGGCCTGGAGAACGCGCGTTCGACGGCCTCCGCTTTCTCGTCACCGGTGACGACGAAAACGACCTTTGTCGACGAGCACAGCACCGGAAGCGTCAGCGTCACTCGGTCGACAAATGGCTCGAGCGTCGCCTCTGCCGGGATCGCGCGCCGCTCTCGTTCGTCGAGCGTCGGCTGGTTCGGGAAGAGCGAGGCGGTGTGCCCGTCGGGCCCGATCCCGAGCAGCACGAGCTCGAGCGACACCCCGCGCAACAGCTCGTCGTACTCCCGTGCCGCCTCCTCGGGTCCGAGCTCGCCGTTGATGCGCTGTACCTCGCGCGGAATCGCCTCGAGCCGCTCGAGAAGCGTTTCGCGGGCGAGCCGGTAGTTGGAGCGCTCGTCCTCGGGCGGCACGCAGCGCTCGTCGCCCCACCACACCGAGGCCGTGCTCCAGTCGGGCTCACGCTCGGCTGCCAGCTCGTACGCCCCTCCCACCGACCGTCCGCCGGTCAGCGCAATCGCCGCCCCGGACCGCGCGGCCGCGACGAGCTCGTCGGCGACCGCCGCGGCTACCTGCTCGGTGTCGTCGCAGACCGTGAGCTCGACGCCGTCGAGTGTCACTGCTCGCCGGCCGCGAGCTCGCGCGAGCGCTCCATAGCGGCCTGTATGGCGTTGAGGAACGCCGCACGCACGCCCGCCCGCTCGAGCTCGCGGATCGCGCGGATCGTCGTCCCGCCGGGCGAGGTCACCTGCTCGCGCAGCTCGACCGGGTGGATCTCCTCGTCGCGAAGCAGCCGCGCGGTGCCGAGCATGGTCTGGACCACGAGCTGCGTCGAGACGTCGCGCGAGAGCCCGAGCAGGATCCCGGCCTCGATCATCGCCTCGGCGAGCAGCGCGAAGTACGCGGGGCCGGACCCCGAGACCGCGGTGACGGCGTCCATGTAGCGCTCGGGCACCTCGACGACCCGGCCGAGGTGGCTGAGGGCCTCCTCCGCGAGCCGGAGGTGCTCGTCGCCGGCGTGCGCGCCCGCGCAGATCCCGGCGATGCCCTCGTGGACGGTCGCGGGCCGGTTCGGCATCGCCCGCACCACCGGCACTCCATCGGCGATCTGCCGCTCGATCGCGGAGGTCGGAATCGCGGCGGCGACGGAGAGCACGGTCTGCTCCGATGTCAGCACGCCGCCGATCTCGCCGAGCAGCACGTCGAAGTCCTGCGGCTTGACCGCGATCACGACCAGCTTCGCGCCGGCAACCGCCTCGGCGTTCGAGAGCGTGACCTTCACCCCGTGCTGTTGCTCGAGCTCGCCGGCGCGCTCCTCGTCGCGCACCGTCGCGACGATCTCCGACGGCTTGCGCCAGCCGCCGCTGAGCAAGCCGCGCAGGAGCGATTCGCCGATCGTCCCGGCGCCGAGAATGGCGACGCGGCGCGCGTCCATGCGCCGAGTCTAGGCCGATCGGCTCAGGTCAGGCGGCGCGCGGCTTCGGCACCGGCACGAGGCCGTTCTTGTACGCGTGCAGCAGGTAGAGGCTCGCGAGCCCGGCCCACTCGCCGTACGGCTCCAGCAGCTCGGCCGTCTCCCACCCCTCGACCCATCGCCCGCGCAACGCGGAGAGCAGCTTCACCAGCCCGAGGTCGGCAACGAGGCCGCGGTCGTACCGGCCGAGCCCTTCGAGGAAGACGACGCCGACCGACCAGGGCCCGAGCCCGCGCTCGCGCAGGAGCCGGTCGGCGCACGCGTCGCCCGGGAGCGAGCGGAGCCGCTCGAGGTCGAGCGAGCGGCAGATGCGGACCAGCGCACCTCCGCGCCGCGTGCCGAGCCCGAGCCTGCGCAGCTCGGCAGGCGCGAGTCGGGCGAAGGCCGCGCAATCCGGGGGCGCATGGAGGCGTGTTCCCGTCAGCGGCGGCGTCAGCGCCTTCACCACCGTCCGCTCGATCGATCTGGCCCTCCGCGCCTGGATCAGCTGCCCGCAGACCGCCCGCAGCAGCGCCTGCGCGACCGTCGGAGTCCGCAGTGGCCGCAGCCCGCGCACCCGCCGTGTCGCCTCGCCGATCAGCGGGTCGCGCGAGAAGCGGCGAAGAAACTCGCCGTGATCGTCGTTGAGCGCGAGCACGAACCGCAGCTCGTCGATCCCGGCCTCGTGCGGCGCGCGCAGCTGTACGGTGCCGTCGGCCTGCTGCCACGCGCGACCGGCGCCGCCGCTCGCGAGTGCCGCGACGAGCACGCCGTCGACCACCGCGCGGGTCGCGTCGCTGCCCGCGCGGGTCGTGTCGCGCAGGGAGTACGGGCCGCGCGGTCGGACCGCGGCCGTGATCACCGGGCAGTTCGAGTGTCGGTGCCGACGGGATCTGCGAGCACTTCGAGATCGTCCGTGACGGCGAGCAGCGCGAGCCCGCGCCGCACGTACTCGAGCGCGGTCAGGGGCCGGCCACGGGACTCGTTCAGCTGCGCGAGCGAGCGGTAGAGGCGGACGCGCGCGTACGGGTCGGTCACCTCGTCCGCCCGTTCGAGCGCGGCGTCGAGGACCGACTGCGCCCGCTCGAGCTCGTCGAGCTGGCTCAGAGCGTTGCCGAGGTACGTCGTGAACCGGACCCGCGCCGCGAAGTCCTCGGGCGCGTCCTCGGCGATCTCTCCCAGGCAGCGCTCGAACAGCTCGACGGCGAGCTCAGGCCGGCTCGACGCCGTGTACGCGCTCCCGAGCGTCCCGAACACCTCGGGGCGAAGGCTCGGAGAGACCGGTGAGACCTCGAGCCCGGCTTCGAGCCGCTCGATCGCCTCGGCGCTCCGGCCGGCTGCCGCCGAGGCCAGCCCGAGCGCAAGGCTCACGCGGGAGGCTGCGATCGCGTCGCCTGCGGCGACGGCCTCGTCGTGGAGCTCGAGCAGCGTGGTCTCGGCGCGGTCGGTGTCCTCGTCGAGGCGTAGCCCGAGCTCGGCATCCGCGATCCGCAGCTCCCGCTCCTCCACGTCGCGGATCTCCGATCCCGTCTCGAGGTAGTCGGCCGAGACCCCGAGCTTGCGCGCCAGCATGCGCAAGGCCTTGACCGAGGGGCGCCGTGCGCCCGCCTCGATGCGGGAGATGTACGCGTACGAGACGCCCGGGCTCGCGAGGTCGCGCTGAGACAGCCCACGTTCGTGCCGCAGGCGCCGCAGACGCTGACCGATGGTCTCGGCCTGTCCCTCGGGGGAAGGGAACACCACGTCCATCTTGACCCCCCGTGCGGCGGCCGTCCACCCGCTATCGTCGGCGGCGTGAGCATCGACTCGCGTGTCGACATCGGCCATGTGCACCTCAAGGTCTCAGACATCGACCGCTCGTTGGCGTTCTACCGCGACATCCTCGGCTTCGACGTGATGCAGCGGATGGGCGACCAGGCCGCGTTCATCTCGGCGGGCGGCTACCACCACCATCTCGGGCTGAACACGTGGGACTCGCGCGGCGGCTCGGCGCCTCCGGCCGGCACGACCGGGCTCTACCACGTCGCGATCCGGTACCCGGACCGGGCGCAGCTGGGCAACGCGCTGCAGCGCCTCGTGGACGCGAGTTGGCCGATCGACGGCGCGACCGATCACGGCGTCTCCGAGGCGATCTACCTCCGCGACCCGGACGGGAACGGGATCGAGCTCTACCGCGACCGGCCGGAGGACGAGTGGCCGCGCCCGAACGAGGGGGAGGGCGTGGCGATGGTCAACGCGCCGCTCGATCTGCAGGCACTCCTCAACGAGGCGGCCTAGTGCCCACTCGCGAGAAGGGGTCGTGGGTCATGTATCCAAGCGCGTGCGTTGGACGGCCGACCCGGCAAAGCCAGGCCGGCCTCCATGGTCGGCGACGCAAGCGAGCGCCTTAGATGGCAAAGGGATACGCAGAAGGCCCCGCGGCGGAGGAGGCCGAGCGCCGGCGCGAGGAGCTCGAGCGTGGCCCGGAGGAGCCGGAGGCCGAGGCGCGGCTTGCCGTCTACGGCTCGACGGAGGACGACCCGGAGCGGCACTTCATCGGCTGGCGCGCCGAGGTCGACCCGGACGAGCTGTTCGACTCCGGCGAGGCGTGGGGCCTGACGGTCGTGCGCGTCACCGAACCGTGACGCGGGCGCTCGCGGTCGGCCCGCGCAGCTTCCCGTCCGACGGCGTGACCGTGCAGCTCACTCGCTGCCCCGGGCGCGCGAGGCGGTGGCGCAGCACGTCGGTGAGGCCGGCGCTCGTCACGGTGCGTACGACCTTCCCGGCGACGCGCCAGCGGTAGCGGTAGCGCACGATCGCGTAGTCCGGATCCTCCGTCACGAGCGAGGTGTGGACGAGACACTGGATCACGTCGTCCCTGGTCGGCGCAGCCGGGTCGAGCGAGAGCATGACCGCGTTCGGACGCCGGTTCCTCGCGACGGCTGCGACTCTGAACGGCGCGTCGACAAGCTGCTGCCCGTTCGAGGCCAGCCGCAGGCGCCAGGTGCCGGTGCGATCCAGGTTCAGGCGCTCGCGCCGGGTCACCCAGGTGGCGCGGTAGCCCTGGAGCGGCAGGTCGCGGAGCGCGTCGAGGGCGACGCTGCCGTCGGGCCGCGTGAACGTGACCCGCAGCGGGCCACCATCGAAGAACCCGAGCTCGGCGCGGAAGTAGACGTCGCGCGCGCCTGGCGCGAAGGTCCCCGTGCGGACAGCCTCGTCCCACGGCGGGTCACGGCGCCCGCCGAACGGCTTGCGAGAGAAGGTGAAGTCGCGCACGTAGGGCGCTGACGGCAGCGCAGGCTGGGAGCGCCAGTAGCTCTTTCCGGGGCGGCACGGCCCGGCGAACGGCTCGTAGACGGTGAGGTCGAGCTTCATCGTGAAGTGCAGGTGCGGCCACGAGCTGTGACCGCTCGACGCCGTCCAGCCGAGCTGCTGTCCGGCGACGACGCGCTGGCCCTGCCGGACGAGAACGCCCTTGCGCAGGTGGCCGTAGATCGTGCGCAGATGGCGACCGAGGCTCGAGACGATCACGTGGTTGTCGACCGGGGTCATCGTCCGCTCCACGTGCTCGTCGGGGAGCAAGTCCGAGACCTCGATCACGATCCCGTCGACAGCCGCGCCCCCTTTCGCCGGCCGAGCTCGGCGCGCTGAACGAGGTCACGGGCCGCCTCCCGGTGCGCGCGCAGCTCGTCGCCGAGCGCCACGGCTACGTCATCGACTTCACGCCGGTCGGCGGGGCGTGGGTCGACCGGGTCGAGCGGGAGCTCTCGGGTGCGTTCGGGTCGATCCTGCGGCGCTCGCGCCCGCCGCGCCTGAAGCGGTGTGCCGACGAGTCCTGCCGCCGGGTCTTCTACGACGCGACGCGCAGCCGAACCCGCCGCTGGTGCGACTCCGGGACCTGCGGCAACCGGGCCCGGGTGCGGCGCCACCGCAGCAGATCCGCCGGCTCCGCGTAGCTCCCCCGTGCCGGTGCTATACCTAGCGGCGAATGGCAAAGCCGGTCGAGCAGCTCGAGCAGGTGACCATCCGTTTTGCCGGCGACTCCGGCGACGGCATGCAGCTGACGGGCGGCCGTTTCACGAGTGAGACGGCGCTGATCGGCAACGACCTCTCGACGCTGCCCGACTTCCCGGCCGAGATCCGCGCGCCCGCGGGCTCGCTGCCGGGCGTCTCCGGTTTTCAGCTCCACTTCGCCGACCACGACATCCTCACCCCGGGCGACGCGCCCGACGTGCTCGTCGCGATGAACCCGGCCGCGCTGAAGACGAACCTGCGCGACCTGCCGAAGGGCGGCACGCTGATCGTCAACCGCGACGCCTTCACCGAGCGGAACCTCGAGAAGGCCGGCTACCAGGCGAGCCCACTCGGCGACGGCTCGCTCGACGAGTACCACGTCCACGAGGTGCCGCTGACGGCGCTGACGCTCGAGGCGCTGAAGGAGGTCGACGTCACCAAGCGGGAAGCGGAGCGCTCGAAGAACATGTTCGCGCTCGGCCTGATGTCGTGGCTCTACCACCGCCCGACCGAGGGCACGGTCGAGTACCTCGAGCGGAAGTTCGCCTCGAAGCCGCCGATCGCCGAGGCGAACGTGAAGGCGTTCAAGGCCGGCTGGGCCTACGGCGAGACCTCGGAGGACTTCGTCGTCTCGTACGAGGTCGCACCGGCCGTGATGCCGCCCGGCACCTACCGCAACATCACCGGGAACCAGGCGCTCGCGCTCGGGCTGATCGCGGCGAGCGTGCAGAGCGGCCTCGAGCTCTTTCTCGGCGCCTATCCGATCACGCCGGCCTCGGGGATCCTCGAGGACCTCTCGCGGCACAAGCGCTTCGGGGTGCGCACGTTCCAGGCGGAGGACGAGATCGCGGCAGCGGGCGCGGCGGTCGGGGCCAGCTTCGGCGGCGCGCTCGGCGTCTGCACGTCCAGCGGCCCCGGAGTCGTGCTGAAGGCCGAGACGGTCGGGCTCGCGGTTGCGCTCGAGCTGCCGCTGCTGATCCTCGACATCCAGCGCGCCGGCCCCTCGACGGGGATGCCGACGAAACCCGAGCAGGCCGACCTGCTGATGGTGCTCTTCGGGCGCAACGCCGAGTCGCCGGTGCCCGTCGTGGCCGCGTCGACCCCGGGCGGGTGCTTCGACGCCGCGCTGGAGGCTGCACGGATCTCGCTGAAGTACCGCACGCCCGTCTACCTGCTCTCGGACGCGTACCTCGCGAACGGCTCGGAGCCGTGGCTCCTTCCCGACGCGGACGCGCTCCCGGAGATTCCCGTCGACTTCGCGACCGGGCCGAACCGCGACGGCGAGTTCCTGCCGTACATCCGCGACCCGGAGACGCTCGCCCGCGCGTGGGCGATTCCCGGCACGCCCGGGCTCGAGCACCGGCTCGGCGGCCTCGAGAAGCAGGACGAGACCGGCAACGTCTCGTACGACCCCGACAACCACGACCGGATGGTTCGGCTGCGTGCGCAGAAGGTCGCGAACATCGCGGCCGACATCCCGGAGCTCGCGGTGGACGACCCGGACGGCGCGTCACTGCTCGTGCTGGGGTGGGGCGGCACGTACGGCCCGATCACCGCCGCTGTCCGGCGGCTGCGCAAGGAGGGCAAGAAGGTCGCGCAGGCGCACCTGATGCACCTGAACCCGTTCCCGCGGAACACGGGCGAGGTGCTGCGCTCGTACGACCGCGTGCTCGTCCCCGAGATGAACCTCGGCCAGCTGCTGAAGCTCGTGCGCGCCGAGTACCTCGTCGACGCGGTCGGCTACAACCGCGTGCGCGGCCTGCCGCTGAAGGCGGGCGAGCTCGCCGACGCGATGGAGGCGCTGTTGTGAGCGAGAACGGCGGCAACAGCAACGGCCAGCAGACCGCGAAGGACTTCAAGACCGACCAGGAGGTGCGCTGGTGCCCGGGCTGCGGGGACTACGCGATCCTGGCCGCCGTCCAGGGCTTCCTTCCCGAGCTCGGGATCCCACGCGAGCGGATCGTCTTCATCTCGGGGATCGGCTGCGCGGCGCGCTTCCCGTACTACGTCGAGACCTACGGGATCCACTCGATCCACGGGCGCGCACCGGCGATCGCGACCGGGCTCGCGCTCTCGCGTCCCGATCTCTCCGTCTGGGTGGTGACCGGCGACGGCGACGCGCTCTCGATCGGCGGCAACCACCTGATCCACGCGCTGCGGCGCAACGTGAACATCAAGATCCTGATGTTCAACAACCAGATCTACGGGCTGACGAAGGGGCAGTACTCGCCGACCTCGCCGCTCGGGACGATCAACAAGACGACGCCGATGGGGTCGCTCGACTGGCCGTTCAACCCGGTCGCGCTGGCGCTCGGCGCGGAGGCGACCTTCGTCGGGCGCTCGATCGACACCGACCGCGCGCACCTGACCGAGACGCTGCGGCGGGCTCACGCCCACCAGGGGGCGGCCTTCGTCGAGATCTACCAGAACTGCAACGTCTACAACGACGGCGCATTCGACTCCGTGCGCGACGAGAAGGAGAACCGGATTCTGCTGACGCACGGCGAGCCCATTCGCTTCGGGGCCGACGGGGAGCGCGGCGTGCGGATGCGCCCCGATGCCTCGGCGGAGATCGTCGACGTTGAGGAGGCGGGCGAGGACGCGCTGCTGGTCCATGACGAGCACGCAGCGACTCCGTCGCTGGCGGCGGCGGTGGCGCGGCTGTCGCACACCCCGCACGGGCCGACGCCGATCGGCGTCTTCCGCGACGTCGAGCGACCGGTCTACGACCGGCTGATGCAAGAGCAGCTCGAGCGTGCGCGGAAGGAGCAGGGCGAAGGCGACCTCGCGCAGCTCCTGCACGCGGGCGACACCTGGACGATCGACTGACGGCGTCGGTCCCTGAGGGGACGGCGTACCGGGTCGTCGGCGAGGCCGAGGCGCCGGGGCGGCTGCCGCTGCTTTGCCTGCACGGCGGGCCTGGCGGATCGCATCTGCCGCTGCTCGGCCTCGGTGCGCTGGCGCAACAGGGACGGCGGGTCGTCTTCTACGACCAGCTCGGCGGCGGCGACTCGGCGCGGCCGGACGACCCATCGCTCTGGGTGGTCGAGACCTTCCTCGAGCAGCTCGAGGCCGTGCGCGAGGGGCTCGGCCTGGAGCAGGTTCACCTGCTCGGCACCTCGTGGGGCGGGATGCTCGCGCTCGAGTACGCGTTCACGCAGCCCGAAGGTCTCGCGAGCCTGGTGCTCAACTCGACGCCGACCAGCGCGCCGCGCTGGGCCGAGGAGACGCTACGGCTGCACGCCGACCTGCCGCCGGGGCTCGACGACAAGTCAGCCGAGGAGGCGTTCAAGCGGCGCCACATCTGCCGCCTCGACCCCGAGCCCGAGTTGCTCGCGCGGGCGAGAGCGAAGTTCGGCCTCCAGGTCTACGAGACGATGTGGGGGCCGAACGAGTACACGGTCACCGGGACGCTCGCGGACTGGGACGTCGTCGACCGCCTCGGCGAGATCCGCGTGCCGACCCTGGTCACCTCCGGTCGTCACGACGAGTGCACGCCCACGCTCGTCGAGCCGCTGCACCGCGGCATCTCGGGCTCCGAGTGGGTGCTCTTCGAGGAGAGCGCCCACATGCCGTACCTCGAGGAGCCGGGGCTCTACCTCCAGGTCGTTGGGGGCTTCCTCGACCGCGTGGAACGAGTGAGGCCCGCCGGTGGGGGCGGGCCTCGGGAGATGGAACTGGACGTGGGAGAGAGCTAGCCGTCCGAGCCCGTCGAGACGGTGATGACCTTCTCGCAGTTGACCGTGGTGTCCGACTCGCCGGCGCGGAGCCAGGCGACGTCGTGCAGGCCGGGGCCGCAGTCGAGCGTGTCGACCTGGTTGTCGCGTGCGAGCGCGTGCAGGACGTCGTTGCCGTCGCCGCCGAACTCGTGGTCGACGCCGCGGCCGCCCCACATGAAGTCGCGGCGGGGTCCGCCGTTGAGCGTGTCGTCACCCGGGCCGCCGTGCATCCGGCTGAGGCCGTTGGCACCTGCGGTGAGGGTGTCGTTGCCGTAACCGCCCCAGATCACGGCGCGGCCGTTCCCGGCGGTGATCGTGTCGTTCCCCTGGTTGCCGAACAGGCGGTCGAGACCCGGGCCGCCGTCAACCGTGTCGTCGCCCTTGCCGGCGTAGACGCGGTCGCGACCTTCCGCGGCCGAGATCTGGTCGTTGCCGGCGTAGCCGAGGATGAAGTCGCGGTTCGCGGTGCCGGCGATCACGTCGTCGCCGCGCGTGCCGCGAATCACGTTGAACCAGCGCGCCCCCGCGACGCCGGTGACGGCGAGGCCGACACCGAAGACGAGCGCGAGGACGATGAGCTTGCGAGCCATGGAGAACCTCCGTTGAGAGCCTGCGTGGGCGCAGTCTCTGCGGCGCTCATTAGCCGTTCGTAGGCGAATTGGAAAGATTTCTTGAACGCGAGGTTCGGGGTTTCGACGCAGCGGAGATCACGTCTCCCGTGAACTGGATTCGCCGCCGAGAGGCCGACACGATCGTCGACGAGCGCGCCGCGGTCGTCGAGGAAGAGGAGCTCGCGCCGCCTCCACCGCCGCCACCGCCACCGCGCCCGCTGCTCTGGCCCTGGTTGCTGCTCTTGCTGGTGCTCGTGCTCGGCGGCCTGGGCGCCGCGTGGTGGCTGACGCGTGACGACGACAACGGCTCTCGCCCCTCGACGATCACGGGCTCTGCGCCGCGCGCCAGCGCCGAGGTGCCCAACACGGTGGGGAAGTCTCGCGACGACGCGGTGAGTGCGGTGCGGGATGCGGGACTGAAGCCGCAGGCGTTCACTGTTCCGTCGTCTCAGAAGAAGGGGACCGTCGTCTCGCAGAACCCCGAGGCGGGCCTCCAAGTGGTCGACGGCTCGACGGTGCGGCTGAACGTCTCCAACGGCGCCGGTCCGGGCGCGGCGCCACCACCGCCACCCCCGCCCGCTCCGGCTCCTCCGCCGCCTCCGGCCCCGCCGGCAACGGTGACCATTTTCGACGTGACCGGTCAGCAGCAGGACGTCGCGCAGCGGAAGCTCAACGCTGCGGGCCTGAAGGCCGGCGTCGTCTACCTCAAGTCCGACGAGGATCGGGGCACAGTCATCTCGCAGGCCCCGGCGGGGGGCACGACGCGTGCCCGGGGGACGCGGATCCAGCTCAACGCCTCGTTCGGGCCGCGGCCGGGCACGCTGAAGGGCGTTCCCGACGTGCGCAACCTCGATCCGGCGGCCGCGCGCGCGAAGCTGACGGCCGCGGGCTTCAACGTGCAGACCCTGCACCAGCCGGTGAGCGACCGGAGCCAGGTCGGCAAGGTCGTCGACGAGCAGCCGCGCGGCAGGAACGCGCCCGCGCGTTCGGTGGTGACGATCTACGTCGGCCGGAAGGCCTAGGAGCTAGATCGCGTCCGCGTTCGCCTCGACCACGTCGACCGAGACGATCAGGTCGGGGCGGATGAAGCGGCCGGCGTAGAAGGGCCACTGGCCCTCGCTCGCCGTCGAGAACTGCTCGATCACTTCCTGGGCGCCTTCCATCGCGGTGCCGAAGTCGCGGAACGTCCCGACCTCGACGACGCCCTCGGCGTCCCTGAGTCGCACCACGACGCTGAAGCCGCTCTGCCGTTGCTGCTGCACCGGTGCGAACAGCTCCTCGAGCTCCGGGGCGGGCTCGGGCGCAGGCGCGGTCTCGATGAGCGCGGCCGGCTCGAGCTCCGGGAGCGTAGGCTCGACGGGCTCGGGGGCAACCGCCGGCTCGGGCTCGGGGGCCGGGGCCACGGCAGGCTGGGGCGCCATCATCGGCAGCTCCGCCGGCGCGACGACCGCGGCAGGCGCGAGCTCCGGTTCCGGCTGGGGCTCGGGCGCAGGCGCGGACGGCGCCATCGTCGGCAGCCCGACCGGCTCCAGCGTTGTCTCCTCGACCGGGGCGGGCGCGGGCGGAGCGAGCGGGATGGTGTTCAGCTCGACGGTCTGAACGGGCTCCTCGACGGGTGCAGGAGCAGCTGCAGGCTCCGGTGCGGCCGCAGTCTCGGCCGCGAAGTAGTCGAGCACGGGCGCCTCGGGCTCCTGTGCCGGAGCCACGGCCGGAAGGACCGGCTCGGGCTGAACGGGTGCAGGTGCAGGGGCAGGCGCGGGCTCGGGCTGCTGCGGGACTTCCGCGTGCACGGCCGGAGCCGGTGGGGGAGTCGCGCTCTCGGGCGGACGGATCGCCGGAGGCGGCGTGGGCAGGCCGGCGAGGCCGTCGCCGGTCGGCATCGCGGAGGCCATCGGGCTCCGGACGACAGGCGGGCTGAGCGGAGGCTCGAGCCCCAGGCTCACTCCCGACGAGATCTCGTGTGTTCCTAGTGCCGACATGTATCCGCCCTTTCCGCCGGCCTCATCGGGCTCGCGCAGCAGCTCGCGTGCGAGTACGGCCAGCTCCGGGTCCACGAGCATGAGCTCGGGCGAGAGCGACCGTACGAGGGAGTGCTGATCGATGAGACCAATAGCCGCAGTTTCCGCAGGTTTCGTGTGTTCGCCATGCGGGGCTCGGCCCCGCGTACGCACTATCGGTGAGCTTTCGCGGGCCGGGCATGCCCCGTTGGAGTGATTGGCGGGCGGCCCTCCACCGGGGCCGCCCGCCGGTTGCACTAGTGGTTCGACGCCCCGGGCGAGGGTGTCACACTGACCGAGAAGTCGGCCGCGTTGTCGTTCGTGTCGTGCCCGTCGGGGATCCGGTCCGCGCTGCTGCCGGGTGCCGCCGTGGCGGGCGGCGCGGCCGCGGGATGTCCCTCGACGAAGGCGTTCGTCGCCTCGCCGTAGCCGACGGAGTCGAGGATCGCCCCGGCCGCGTCGCGGACGGCGAGGCCGCCGCCGGTCGCCGCGAGCGAGGCGGAGAACGTCTGGTCGGGGGCGTGCGAGCCCAGGTAGCCGCTCCCCGCGAGCAGGTAGAAGCCGCCCGCCGCGATCGTGGTGCCGTCGGGGATCGTCGCCAGCGTGGTGTCGCTCGTGCCGGCGGCCGAGCGGTAGGCGACCTTGTAGCCGCTCACGTTCACCGCCGCCGTGCCCGCGTTCACCAGCTCGACGAACTCGTTCGACGCCGCGCCCGTGGAGCCGGTCATGAACTCGTTCACGCGGATGTCGCCGCTGAAGCCGCCGCCTCCGGTCACGCACGTGAGCGTCGCCACGCCGCCGGTGTCGTAGGTGAGCGAGGCGGTGCCTGCCGTGCTGCCCAGGTGGCAGGCGATTCCGTTCAGGCTCTCGAGCGACGAGAGCGCCGGCCCGGGCGGGCCTTGCGGGCCGGCGTCGCCCTTCGCGCCGGCGGGGCCGGTGGCGCCCCGCGCTCCCGGGTCGCCTTTCGCACCGGGCGGGCCGGAAGGGCCCGCAGGGCCGGCCGGGCCCGCCGGCCCGGTTGCGCCCGCTGCGCCGGTCGCTCCCGCCGCTCCACGCGGGCCGGCCGGCCCCTGAACGTTCCAGGACAATCGCGACTCGTTCTTCCGGCAGCCGGCGCCCGGCCTCACCACCCGGACCTGTCCCGAGCCCTTCTTCACGCAGGCGTTGACGACGGCGTTGGAGGGCCGCCGGGCCGACGGCTGGGCGGCGAGCGCGACCCCGGCGACGAGAGCCAGGGGCAGCGCAACGAGCAAGACGCGTCTTCGGCGAAGGCGCATGTGCAACTCCTCTCGGTCGATTGCGCCCACCGATACCGGCGGCCCAGCCATGCGCTCGCCCACCGCGCGCCTTTCGGCGCACTCTTGGTACAGAAAGGTCTAGAAGTGGGCGCCGCGCCAGCCGCTGGCGATGACGATCACGATCAAGGCCGCGAGGACGAGCCGGTAGATCACGAAGATCGTGTAGTCGTGCCGCCGCAGGTAGCCGAGCAGGAGGTCGATCGCGATCAGGCCGACGGCGGCCGCGGCCATGGTGCCGACGACGAACGGCCCGACCGAGCCCGCGGGCAGCGGCTGGAGCACGACGTCCTTCAGTCCCTTGTAGACGACGGCGCCGAAGACGACGGGAATCAGCAGCAGGAACGCGAAGCGTGCCGCGGCATCGCGGTCGAGGCGCAAGAAGCGACCCGTGGTGATCGTGATGCCGGAACGCGAGACTCCCGGCATCAGGGCAAGGATTTGCGAGACGCCGATGGCGAAGGCGGGCCAGAAGCCGAGCTCGCCGATCCGCTTGTCCTGAGGCAGGCGGTCGGCGAGCCAGAGCAGCACGCCGAAGACTGCGAGGAAGATCGCGATCTGGTACGGCTGGCCGAGGTGGTCCTCGATCGCCGACTCGCCGATCGCGCCTGCAAGCGCGGCCGGGATGGTCGCGGCGAAGATCCACCATGCGATGCGCTCGTCCTCGGTCGTGATGCTTCGCTTCCCCACCGATCGGAACCACGCGGCGACGTACCCCACGACGTCCGTCCAGAAATAGGCGACCACCGCGACGAGCGTGCCGAGGTGGAGCGCGACGTCGAAGGTCTTGTTGAAGTCCGGGTGCGCCTCGAGGTAGTGCCAGTCCGCGATCCACGGCACGAGGATCAGGTGGCCGGAGGAGGAGATGGGGAGCAGCTCGGTCAGGCCCTGGGTCACGCCGAGCACGAACGCCTGCCAGTCGGATAGGCGGCCGGCCTTCTCGCCCACGTCGGCGAAGGACAGGATCATCGCGATCAGGAGCAGCGCTCCCGCGACGCCGTAGACCAGCCGCGGGCGGATGCGCCGCCGCGGCTCGGCTGCAGAGGCGGCGGACGCGCTCACGCGCGAGACGCTAGCAACGGCCTCTGCGGGCCTGCCGCAGTCGTACCGGCAGTTCGCTGCGAGCAGCGCCATCCGTGACACGCGACCGGTTGCGGGTTGACAAGCGACTCGCTCCGGGTTGAGGATCGGCTATCAGCCGCCGGGGGGCGGTCGTCCGATCGAGGGGAGAACACCATGAGGCAGGCCTGGGGAGCACTCGGGCTGGCGGCGCTCGTCGCCGCCGTCGTCGTCGCGATGCCGGCAGGAGCCGGCAGCATGAAGCGGGCCCTGCGAGACACGCACGGCACGCGCGCGTTCTGGCAGCAGACGTCGCTCAAGACCGCTGTGGCGCGGTCGGCGGCGCGGCCGGCAGTGCGCCTGCGCACGAAGGGCGTCCGCGCCTTCACCTTGAAGCGCGCCTCGCTGCGCAAGGTGCTCGCGAAGGCGCCGAGGGAGTTCACCCGGGCGGCCCGCTTGCGGCCGGCGGTCATCTCGCTGCCGGCGCCGAACGGGCGCTTCCAGCGATTCGCGCTCGCCCGCTCGGCGATCATGTCGCCCGGGCTCCAGCGCAAACACCCCGGAATCCGCACCTACAGCGGACGTGGGATCGACGACTCGGCGGCGACGATCAGCGCCGACATCAGCCCCTTCGGCTTCCACGCCTCGGTGCGCTCGCCGAACGGCGGCTGGTACATCGACCCGTTCTTCCGCTCCAGCCCGAACCTCTACGTCAGCTACCACGGACAGCAGCTGAAGGAGCCGTTCCCGTTCGTCGAGCACGAGCTCAAGGACGGCGAGGGAGACGCAGCTGCGGCAGCGGCCGAGGCTCCCGAGCCGAACCCGCCGACGGGCACGGTGCTGCGCAACTACCGGCTCGCGCTCATCACCGACCCGGGCTACTCGGCCTACGTCGGCGGCCCGGCCGCGGTCACGGCGGCGAAGGTCACGCTCATGAACCGCGTCGACCAGGTCTACGAGCAGGACCTCGGGATTCGCATGCAGCTGATCCCGAACAACGACCTCCTCAACCTCAACACGTGGGACGCTGCGACCGCGCCGAACGGCCCCTGCGGCGCCGCGGCGTGCTTCACGCAGGCGCAGGTCACGGGCTGCTCGAGCACCAGCCGGGCGCGCTTCGTGATCGGCCAGATCATCGGCGCCTCGAACTACGACATCGGCCATCTCGCCCTCGGCCAGCCCGGCGGCGGCGTGGCGAACCTCGGCGTTGTCGGCCGGTCGAACAAGGCCGGCGGCTGCACCGGCATCCCGACCCCGGTGGGTGACTTCTACGCGATCGACTACGTGGCCCACGAGATGGGGCACCAGTTCAGCGGCAACCACCCGTTCAACGGCAACCAGCTGAACTGCTCGGGCGGGAACCGCAACGCCAACAACTCGGTCGAGCCGGGCAGCGGCTCGTCGATCATGGCGTACGCAGGCATCTGCCTGACCGACGACCTCCAGCGGCACAGCGACCCGTACTTCTCGGAGCGCAGCCAGCAGGAGATCACGACCTACACCTCCTCGAGCCAGCTCCCGATCAACGAGGTGCAGACGGCCTCGCTCCGGCACTTCGGCGGCGGCAACGAGGTGCAGCAGGTCACCTTCGGCCCGGGCTACCAGCAGGCTTCCACGATCCAGCCGCTGACCGTGCCGATCGGCGGCGCGCCCAGCGCGACGCAGCTCGGCGGCGCGACCGAGGACGGCAACACGGTCACGATCTCGACCGGCGCCGCCGGGCCGGTGCACAGGCTGCAGCCCGGTGACGTCGTGACGATCTCGGGCGTTCCCGTCGCCGGCTACAACGGCACCTGGACGGTCGACACCGTCCCGACGACACGGTCGTTCACCTTCACCAACCCGGCGACCGGCCTCGCGAGGACCGGCGGCGGGACGATCACGCTCAACGCGCCCGGCCTGACCGAGGTCGGGAACACCGTCACCGTCCGGACCGCGGCGGCGCACAACCGCTCGGTCGGCGACGTCGTCGTGATCACCGGCGCGGGCGACGCTGGCTACAACGGCACGTTCGCGGTCGCCTCGGTGCCGAGCGCCCGCTCGTTCACGTACACGAACCCGACCGCCGGCCTGCCGACCACGGGCGGGGGCACGGTCACGTACAGCTCGCCGTTCCAGGTCCGCATCGGCGGCAACGACTCGGCCGTGATCGGCGGCACGAGCCAGGCGTACACGGCGACGAACGTCCAGAACGCGATCAACGCCATCTCCGGCTTCGCCGGCACGGTCACGGTGACGGGGCTCGCGTCGACCGGCTTCACGATCACGTACGGCGGCGTGTCGGCGGGCGCGGACGTGGCGAACGCCCAGCTCGTCAACCTCAGCTGCGGCGGCTGCTTCGCCTCGGTCGAGGAGACGAACCACGGCGGCGCGAACGACTCGTTCACGCTGAACTACGACGGCAACGTTTCGGCCCCGATCGTGAACGGCGTCAACTACTCGGCCGCCGGAATCGCGGCCGCGCTCGCGCCGACCCTGCCCGCGGGTGCAACCGCGACGGTCGCCGGGTTCGGCGGCGGAGCCTTCAACAACACCGGCTTCCAGGTCACCTACACCGGCAGCCTCGCCGCCACCAACGTGCCGGTCACGCTCGCGCTGCAGGACTTCACCGCGGGCGCATCCGGCTTCGTCGGCGAGACCGACAAGGGCGGCGCGGTGGACAACCAGGGCACGACGACGCCGACCGGGAACTCGATCCCGAACGTCTCGGCGCCCGCGCAGTACACGATCCCGCTCCGGACGCCGTTCGCTCTTACGGGCAGCGCGACCGACCCGGACGGCGACCAGCTCACGTACTCGTGGGAGCAGAACGACCGCGGCGCCTCGCCGAACGGAGCGGGCACGGCGCTGATGAGCAACACGAAGACGAACGGGCCGCTGTTCGCGATGTTCCCGTTCTCCGGTCAGATCAGCGACGCGGACTCGC
>Ga0081455_10003432_pt1 | contig 18216 bp, 14 predicted proteins | sample TabmetS3T2R1_FD_70207 | JGI IMG/M metagenome (GOLD analysis project Ga0081455, IMG submission 70207) | Tabebuia heterophylla rhizosphere microbial communities from the University of Puerto Rico - S3T2R1 | ecosystem: Host-associated > Plants > Roots > Rhizosphere ...
CCCGCCGCTCGGGCATCGGCCCGATCCGAGGTGGCGGTTCGCTCGAGGCGATCGGCCGTGACGAGCTGCCACGGGACCCAGATCGCGAGCGCGACGGCCGCCGAGATCGTCGCCACTCGCCCCCATGCGGTCCCATCCGGGAGCCGCGGCAGCCGTGCGAGGCCCGCGCCTGCCGTGAGCGAGAGCACCGCGAGGGCCGGCAGGAGGAAGCGCGGTGCGAGACCGGCGACGAGCGCGACGTACTCGAGCACGAGCGCCGCGGCGGTGACGGCGGCGACCCGCAGCACCGTTCGATCGCGTCCGCTCCGTGGGCCCAGGCATGCCAGCACCGTCAGCACCGTCAGCCCCGTCCACCACGCGACCCCGATCCACGGGACCCCTGCGGCACGGTCGGGGCCGAGCAGCGGGCCGTCCGTGAGTGCCAGGTGGGCGCTCAGACCTCCGCCTGCGCGGACGTGGGCGAGCCCTCGAGCCGCCCGGAGGGCCTCGAAAGGACCGCCGAAGCGCACGCTCATCTCCACCAGCCACGGGAACGAGCCCGCGACGGCACCCACGGTGATGGCCGCCCCCACACGCCACGCTTCCCGGTCGACGACCAGCAGGGATGCGAATACGGCGATCGAGAGGACGGCCGCGTCGGGCGGTCGGATCAGGGCGCACGCGAACGCGCACAGACCTGCGCCGGCCAGATCGCCAGGCCGCCGGGTCGCCGTTCCGGCGACCAGGGATCGACCGACGAACCCGAGACACGCCACGCAGGCGAACGCCACCCACAGGTTGGGCATGACCTCGGACCCGTAGAACATCGCCGGCCAGGACGACGCGAACACGAGCGCTCCGAGCGGCGCCCCCCAACCGAGGAGAGGCACCCAGAGCCGGAACGTCGCCGCGAGAACGACGGCCGACGCGACCACGAGGAACAGTCGGACGAGCCACAAGGGAGCCCCGACCGACGTCAGCGGCGCGACGAGCACGGTGATCCCGCGCGCGCGAGAGGCGACGAACGGCAGCGCTGGCACCCCGCGCGTCACCTGTGACAGGTAGATCGCCTCGTCCCAGGACGGCGGGCGACGGAGGGAGAAGAACACCACTTGGAGCGCGGCCGACCCGGTCGCCACGGCCCACACGGCCAGCCGTTGCCGCCGAAGGTCCCCAGCTTCCGCCATGCCCGAAGCATCGCAGGTGATGGCTTCGGCCCCCGGACCCTTGCTAGACTCGGCGACGGATGAGCTGACCTGACCTCCTCGCAGCACGGCGGCGCGAACGCACGCGCGCCGATGCGTCGTCCCCACCGTTCATCCGCATCCCATCGCCAGGAGGTCCACCCGATGAGCACCCTCGAGGTTCGCGATCTCGTCGTCGAAGCCGGCGGCGTCACGGTCGTCGACGACCTGTCGTTCGATCTGCGCCCCGGCGACAAGGTTGGTGTGGTCGGTCGCAACGGGGCAGGCAAGACGAGCCTGCTCAAGGTCCTGGCGGGCGAGGAGCCCGCCGCCGCGGGCTCACTGGTGCGGCGAGGCGTCCTCGGCTACCTCCGCCAGGATCCACGCCAGCATCGAGAGGACGAGGAGACCACGGCGCTCGACTTCATCCTCGCGGCCCGACATCTCGTGGAGATGGCGCACCGCGTGGAGAAGGCGCGGCTGCAGCTCGAGGAGTCGCACGACGAACGGAGCGTGCGTCGGTTCGCTCGAGCGGAAGAGGCGTATCGGGACGCCCGTGGGTACCGAGCCGAGGCCGAAGCGGCCACGATCACGGCGGGGCTGGGGCTGTCACAGGATCGCCTGGGCTTGCCGGTCGGGGCGCTCTCGGGCGGAGAGCGGCGCCGGCTCGAGCTCGCGCGGATCCTGTTCGGTGGCTCCGACCTGCTGCTGCTCGACGAGCCCACGAACCACCTCGATGCCGACGCCAAGCTCTGGCTGATGAAGTTCCTGGCGGACTCCCCGGGAGCGCTCATGGTCGTGAGTCACGACCTCGGGCTCCTCGATGCCTCGATCACCCGAATCCTGCACCTCGATCGCGACGGCATCGTCGAATACCGTGGGACCTACGGCCAGTACCGGGAGGCCCGCCGGCTCGACGAGGCCCGCCTCGCGACGCTCGCCGCCCGCCAGGACCAGGAGATCCGCCGGCTGAAGACGCTGGCCGACTCGATGCGCGGGCAGACCGCGAAGCGGGCGCGCAAGGCCAAGACCCTCGACACGCGGGCCGCCCGGCTCGAGGCCGCCCGGATCCACGCGCCGACCCGTGAACGGTCCGTCCGATACCGGTTCCCGCGGCCACCCCATTGCGGGCGCACGGTGCTGACGGTTCGCGAGCTGTCGAAGGCGTACGGCGGTCCGCCGGTGTTCGAAGACGTTTCCTTCACCGTGGGCCGAGGCGAGCGCCTGCTGGTCATGGGATTGAACGGGGCCGGCAAGACCAGCCTGCTCCGCATCCTGATGGGGGAGACGGCGGCCGACCACGGGACCTATACGTTCGGTCACGCGGTCGTCCCGGGGTACTACGCGCAGGAGCACGAGGGCATCGACGAGGGTATCGACGTGCTCGAGCACATGCGACGCGCGTCCTCGGAAGACGACCAGGAGCTCCGAACGCTGCTCGGCATGTTCCACCTGACGGGCCAGATCGCCTTCCAAGACGCCGGGACGCTGAGCGGCGGCGAGAAGACCAAGCTCGCGCTGGCGCAGCTGGTCGCGGGCCGGAAGAACCTGCTGCTGCTCGACGAACCCACGAACAACTTGGACCCTCCCAGCCGGACCGCGATCGCGCGAGCACTGCAGGGGTGGCCGGGCGCGATGGTGATCGTGAGCCACGACGCAGAGTTCGTGGAGGCCCTCGCGCCCGAGCGCGTCCTGATGATGCCCGAGGGAGACCTCGACGCGTGGGACGACCAGCTCCTCGACCTCGTCGCTCTCGCGTGAGCGGCTCATCGGCGGTGCAGGGGAGGGGATAGCGCTCGAACGCGAGCCCGGGATATGCTGGGCGACCCATCCGCCCCTGGAGGCACGGTGAGCTCGACGTCATCCGCGGATCTCGTGTTCGTCAACGGCGACGTCTACACGATCGACGCCGCTCGGAGCTGGGCGCGCGCCGTCGCCGTCCGCGACGGCCGGATCGTCGCCGTCGGCACGGAGGATGCGGTCGCCGAGCTGCGGAACGGTCGTACCGAGGTCGTCGACCTCGCGGGCGGCATGCTCGTTCCCGGGTTCCAGGACGCCCACGTCCACCCGGTGAGCGGCGGCCTCGAGATGCTGCAGTGCGATCTCAACGACCTCACGACCAACGACGCCTACCTGGAGGCGATCCGGCGGTACGCGGCGGCGAACCCGACCGTGCCATGGATCCTCGGCGGCGGGTGGTCGATGGACGTCTACCCCGGCGGGACGCCGACGCTCGACGAGCTGGACCAGGTCGTCCCGGACCGCCCGGTGTTCCTGCCGAACCGCGACGGTCATAGCGGCTGGGTGAACTCCGCGGCCTTGAAGCTCGCGGGGATCACCCGGGATACTCCGGATCCCCCCGATGGCCGGATCGAGCGCGACGCCCAGGGTGAGCCGTCCGGCACCCTGCATGAGGGCGCGATGCACCTGGTCGGGGAGCACGCCCCGCCGACGACCCAGCAGGAGCTCCGTGAGGGCCTCAGGAAGGGCCAGGCCTACCTGCACTCCCTCGGGATCACGGCCTGGCAGGACGCGATCGTCGAGGCGTCCGGCGGGACACCGTCGCTCGAGACCTACCTCACCGCGGCGGGCGACGGGCTGCTCACGGCCCGCGTGGTCGGAGCGCTGTGGTGGGACCGGCAACGGGGGCTCGAGCAGATCGACGAGCTGGTCGAAGCCCGGGAGCAGGGTCGAGCCGGTCGGTTCGCCGCGACGAGCGTGAAGATCATGCAGGACGGCGTGTGCGAGAACTTCACTGCGGCGGTCCTGGAACCGTACCTCGGGGCCGACGGGCTCCCCACGTCCAACCGCGGGATCTCCTTCGTCGAACCGGGCCTGCTCCGCGAGGCGGTGACCCGGCTGGACGCGCTGGGATTCCAGGTGCACTTCCACGCGCTCGCCGAACGAGCTGTGCGCGAGGCGCTCGACGCGATCGAGGCGGCTCGCTCGTCCAACGGGCCGTCCGACGGCCGGCATCACCTGGCGCACCTGCAGATCGTGCACCCCGACGACCTCCCCAGGTTCCGGCGGATCGGTGCCGTCGCGAACGTCCAGCCGTTGTGGGCGGCGCACGAGGGGCAGATGGATCTCCTCACGATCCCGTTCCTCGGGGAACCCCGCTGGCGGTGGCAGTACCCCTTCGCGAGCCTGGTCCGTGCCGGGGCCACCCTGGCGATGGGCAGCGACTGGAGCGTGTCAACGCCCGACCCCCTCGAGGAGATCCACGTCGCGGTGAACCGCCGGATGGCGCCCGGGTACACGCACACGGTGGCTCGGGCTGAGACCTTCCTCCCCGACGAACGCCTCGACCTCGCGACGTCGCTGGCTGCCTTCACGATCGGGTCCGCGTACGTGAACCACCTCGATCGGGACACCGGGTCGATCGAGGTCGGCAAGTTCGCGGACCTCGCGGTCGTCGATCGCAACCTGTTCGCCTATCCGGTTGAGGAGATCTCCTCGGCCGAGGTGACGCAGACGTTCCTCGAGGGCCGCCGCGTCTACGCGTCGGACGACGGTTGAATCGACGACGTGAACGAGGCAGGGGATCGGTGACACGGACGCGGCGGCGGTTCGCACTTGCGGCGGCCCTGTTGTGCGTGATCCTGGTCGGACCCATCGCGCCGGCGTCGGCGATGCCGCGAGGGAACCAGATCTTCCATTGCCGCCTGCGAGCCACGAAGCTGGGTGACGAGATCACCGTGAGGTTCACCGTGAACGCCGGACCGCCGCGGCACGAGTGGCGGATCCGGATCTGGGACGGGGATGAGCTCATCTACCACAGGGTGCGGCTGACGAACGCGCGGGGGAACATCACGGTCGTCGTCGGGACCGATGACCGCAGGAGGCGTGACCACCTCGAGGCGAAGGCGCGCGATCTCACGGACGGCGTGTCGTCCTGCGGCGTCGACCTCGTGGTCTGAGGGTTCCGTTCGTCTCCGAAGCCCGTGACCACGGGTCAATCGACCAGATCGAAGTGATCCTGGAGTGGCGCTAGCATCTCCTCCGATCTTGAACGACCGTTCAATGTGGCGCCGGCCCCGTTCGATCGGATCGTCCCCCGAGCATCCGGTCGGTCGATCGGACCCGGGTCGTCGCCCGCTCCAAGAGGAGGTCCAGTGATGTCCGCAGCCAGCCCGGTCGCGCCCTCGTCCTTGACGTCCGCGATCTCCCCGGCGTTCGGCGCCGCCCGAACGCTCCCGGCCGAGGCCTACACCTCCACCGACGTCTTCGCGTGGGAGATCGAGCGGTTCTTCGAGGGCGGTTGGGTCTGTGTCGGCCGTGCGGACACCCTGTCCACCCCCGGAGACCAACGTGCCTTCCGCGTGGGGACCAACGGAGTCCTCATGGTCCGTGACGCCGACCGGGAGCTGCTCGCATTCCACAACGCGTGCCGCCACCGTGGCCACGAACTGTTGGAACCGGGCGGTTCCCGCAACCTGCGCGTGATCAAGTGCCCCTACCACGCCTGGGTGTACGGGCTCAACGGCGAGCTCGCGGGGGCTCCGCGGTTCGGCGACGTGGAGGGCTTCGACAAGGCCGACTACCCGCTGGTCCCCACCCGGGTCCACGAATGGGACGGTTGGATCTTCGTCAACCTGGATGGTGGGGCACCCTCGTTCGACGAGACCGCGGGCAACCTGCGCGAGCTCGTCGCGCCGTGGGAGATCGGTCGCCTGTTCGTGGGGACCTCGCACGAGTACGAGATCGCCGCGAACTGGAAGACGATCACCGAGAACTACCACGAGTGCTACCACTGCCCCTCGATCCACCCAGCCCTGTGCGTCGTCACACCCGTCGACTCCGGCGAGAACTACGAGCACGACGGCATGTGGGTCGGCGGGTCGATGGAGCTGAAGGACTTCGCGGAAACGATGTCGTTGACGGGTGCTTCGGGTGGTGTGCCGATCCGGGGCCTCGATGCCCGCCAACGCCGCGAGGTCTACTACTTCGGCTTGTTCCCGAACCTGCTGCTGAGCCTGCATCCCGACTACGTGATGACGCATCGGTTCGAGCCGCTCGAGCCAGGACGGACACGGGTCGAATGCCAGTGGCTGTTCCCACCCGAAGCGAAGGAGCGACCGGGCTTCTCGCCAGCGTACGCCTCGGAGTTCTGGGACCTCACGAATCGGGAGGACTGGCTCGCCTGCGAATCCGTGTACCGCGGCTTGCAGAGCAAGGGATCCCGACAGGGCCCGTTCGCGTGGAGCGAGGACGAGGTTCACATGTTCATGGTGATGGTCGCCCGCGGCTACCTCGATGGCTCCGCATCCCCGCCACCTCGAGCCCACGAGCTCGACCAAGTGCCGTCGCGCTGACCCGAGGTCAACCGCTCGCCTTGCGAGGTGCTACGGCCTCTTCGACTATTGCGCGGGGCACCTGGGCAGATCTCGCCCCGCACCCGAGGAGGAGACATGGCCGAGTTCGACATGAGCACCGTTCAGCGAGGCGCGCGGAACCGTCGCACCCCGTACTACGAGGCGACGCAGCGCTACTCGCCATTAGGCTTCACGGTGTACAACCACATGTACTTCCCGATCCGCTTCGATACGTTCGAGAACGAGTTCCAGGCCCTGCTCAACGACGTCACGCTCTGGGACGTCTCGGTGGAACGATGCCTCGAGATCTCGGGGCCGGACGGGTTCACGTTCGCCCAGCTGCTGACCCCGAGGGACCTCTCGAAGTGCGCGGTCGGACAGGCGAAGTACGTGTTGATCTGTGACAGCGACGGCGGCATCATCAACGACCCGGTGCTGACGCGCATGGACGAGGACACCTTCTGGTTCGCGCTGGCCTCGTCCGACGCGCTGCTGTTCGCCCGCGGACTGAAGAACGCCTACCCGGACCTGGATGTGACGATCAGGGAGGCGGACGCCGCGCCGCTGCAGGTGCAGGGGCCGAAGTCGAAGGATCTCTTGGTCAAGCTGCTCGGCCAGGGCATCTTGGATCTCAAGTACTACTTCTGGACCCACGCGGAGATCGCCGGCGTTCCGGTCGTGGTCACCCGGACCGGGTGGACATCCGAGGTCGGGTACGAGGTCTACACCACCGAGACCGCGCGCGGCAACGACGTCTACGAGGCGATCATGAAGGCGGGAGAGGAGTTCAACATCAAGCCGACGGGTCCCTCGGACATCCGTCGGATCGAGGGCGCGATCTTCAACTGGGGCGCCGACATGACGTACGAGAACAACCCCATCGAGATGGGCCTCGACCGGCTCATCGACTGGGACACCCTCACCGACGACGCCTGCATCTCGCTCGCGGCGCTGCGGCGCATCCGCCAAGCCGGGGTCTCGCGCCGGATCGTCGGCGTCGAGCTCGACGGGGAGCCGTTCGAGGGGCTGAACAACGTGAAGTGGCCGGTGACGGCCGATGGCGCCACGATCGGCAAGGTCACCTCGGCGATCTACTCGCCGCGCCTTGCGAAGAACATCGGGTACGCCTGGGTTCCCAGGCAGTACGCGGCGCTCGGCACGTCGCTGGGCATCGAGTCGGAGTGGGGAACCCGCTCGGCGGTCGTCGTCGAGATGCCCTTCGTCGACCCCAAGAAGCAGATCCCGGTGTCGTAGCCTCCGGCGAACTTGCATCCGGCGCCGCGTTTGAACGATGATTCAATCCGGTGCCGGGTGCTGGGCCCGGCCCTGAGAGCTTCACGGAGGCCCGCCTCATGGTGCACGAACGACAGGAGATGCTCGAGAAGAGTGCCACGCTCTATTTCGGACCCTGGTACCGCCAGTCACCGTTCTTCCACGCAACTCGGCGTGCCGGGTGCACCGCGTACGACATCTACAACCACATGTACCTGCCCGGGTACTTCGACGACCCCGAGACCGAGTACTGGGTCCTGAACAACGGGGTCACGATGTGGGACGTCGGGGTCGAGCGGACGGTGGAGGTCAGCGGACCCGACGCCGACCGCCTGATCGACCGCATCACGTGCCGCGACCTCACGAAGTGCGCGATCAAACAGGGCAAGTACATGCTCGTGACCGCGCCCGACGGTTCGATCGTCAATGACCCCGTCCTGCTCCACGTGGCCAAGGACCGCTGGTGGATGCAGCTCGCCGACTCCGACGCCGGCCTGTACGCCCTGGGGGTGGCCGCCACCGGAGGGCTCGACGTCGAGGTCACGCTGCCCGACATCCACCCGATGCAGGTGCAGGGCCCGATGTCCGGCAAGACACTCGAGAAGCTCGTGGGTCCCTCGATCTACGACATCAAGTACTACTGGATCGAGGAGTTCGAGATCGGCGACATCCCGGTCGTCATCAGCCGGACCGGCTGGACGGCGATCCCCGGGTTCGAAGTGAACCTGCTCGACGGCTCGCGCGGCGACGAGCTCTGGGATGCGATCGCCGGAGCGGGGGAGGAGTTCGAGATCCGTCCCATCGCGCCGTGCGAGGCGCGCCGGATCGAGGCGGGCATCTTCAACTACGGCTCGGACATCACGCTCGGCGACACACCGTTCCACGTGATGGGGCTCGAGCGCCTCGTCGAGGATCAACCGCAGGACTACATCGGCAAGGACGCCCTTGAGGCCCTGCGGACGAGCGGCGTCGACCGCAAGCTCGTCGGCATCGAGCTCGAGGGCGAGGAGCTCCGGGCCGAGATGTCCGAATACTGGACCGTCTCGTCGAGCGGGAAGGCCGTCGGGCACATGACCGACGCGATCTGGTCGCCGGGGCTGAAGAAGAACATCGGCTACGTCTGGGTGCCGATCGAGCTCGCGGAGCCGGGGAACCCGCTCGAGATCGAGACCGAGGACGGGGAACAGCTGCGCGGCACGACCGCCGCGATCCCGTTCGTGGATCCGCGGAAGGAGAAGCCCGCCGGGTCGCTGCGATAAGCGGAAGCCCGGAGGTCCCAGGGAACGCTGCAGGGGCTCTCAGCGTTCTCTCAGGGTGCGTGGGTAGGGTGCCGGCATCGGAGCACCCATGACGAACCATCACACCCACGCACGCCGATCGGAAGGGATCCTCTCCATGCGACGACTCTTGGTCCCCATCGCCCTGCTGGCGGTCATCGCGACCGCCTGCTCGGTGTCCCTGGGCCGCAACGACGACGGCTCTTCGAGCGCGTCGACCGCGGGCACCGACACCTCGACGTCCCTCCCGACGGCCAAGGAGCCGGTGGAAGCCGTCGTCCGCCGCGTGCTGCCCGCGGTCGTCAACGTGACGACGGACATCTTCACGCAGGACCAGTTGGGCAACCCCCAGCAGGGCCAGGGCGTGGGAACCGGGTTCGTCGTGCGGTCCGACGGCGTGATCGTGACCAACTGCCACGTCGTCGAGGGCGCCTCGAAGATCACGGTTTCGAGTTCCGACGAGCAGCCCAAGGAGTACGACGCTCGTTTGATCGGCGCCGACTGCGAACACGACCTGGCCGTGCTGAAGATCCAGGCGAACGGGCTCGCGACCGTGCCGCTCGGCAACTCCGACGGCCTCCAGCTGGGACAGCGCGTCGTGGCCATCGGCTACGCGCTCGCGCTCGACGGTGGTCCGACCGTGACGACGGGGATCGTGTCGTCGCTCGACCGAACGATCCAGGCGCAGGACCCCCAGTGCACGGTCTGCTCGACGAATGGCCAGGGTGTGGCATTCCGGACCTACGACAACGTGATCCAGACCGACGCCGCGATCAACCACGGCAACTCCGGTGGCCCGCTCGTGGACATGCAGGGTCGCGTCGTCGGGATCAACTCGGCCGGTGACGACACGGCGGAGAACATCGGCTTCGCGATCCCGATCGACTCGGCGAAGGACGCGATCTCGCAGGCGACCCAGGACCCGCTCTCCGCGAGCGCCTACCTGGGCGTCTCGACCCACAGCGTCGACGGCGCCGTCGCGGCCCAGCTCGACCTCTCGATCGACCACGGTGCGTATGTGCTGGCCACCACCAAGAGCGGCCCCGCCGCCGACGCAGGGATCACCGACGGCGACGTGATCGTGGCGATCGACGGTCACGACGTCGCAACGGCGGAGGATCTGGGGACGATCCTGGACGGTCTCGATCCCGGCCAGCGGGTGTCCGTCGACGTCGTCGAGCCCTCGGGGGACGAGAAGACCATCGACGTCGTGCTCGGCACGCGCCCGCTCCCCACGAACATCCCGTAACCCCGGCTCCCTCCCCGAGCCGGCCGAGCCCCACCCGACGCCCGCGGGTGGGGCTTCGGCGTCCGGGGGTGCGTTAGCCTGGGCCGGTGAGCGCGCCGTTCGAACCCGGGGAGAAGGTCCTGCTGATCGACCAACGGGAACGCACGTACCTGGTGCTCCTCGAGCCCGGCGCCACCTACCACACCCACAGCGGCACGCTCGCGCATGACGACGTCCTCGGCGTGCCGGAGGGCACGACGGTTCACACATCCAAGGGGATGGTGCTGATCGCGTTCCGCCCGCGTTTCGCAGACTTCGTGCTGAAGATGACACGGGGTGCACAGGTCGTGTATCCGAAGGATCTCGGTCAGATCGTGACGTACGCAGACGTCGGCCCCGGAGACCGCGTCGTCGAGGCCGGAACCGGTTCGGGTGCCCTGACGATCGCCCTGTGCCGCGCGGTGGGCGCGGACGGCCGCGTGGTGTCCTACGAGCTCCGCGACGAACACCGAGCCCAGGCGCTCGTGAACATCGAGGGCTTCTTCGGGAAGCTCCCCGATCACCTGGAGCTTCGGACCGGCGACCTGGCGGAGGTCGCGGACGCGGCCGATCGGTTCGATCGAGCGGTGCTCGACCTGCCGAACCCCTGGGATCCGCTGCCGGCACTGGCGACGGTCTTGGAACCGGGGGCGGTGCTGTGCGCGTACCTGCCGACCACGGGACAGGTGCAACAGCTCGTGCTCGCCCTGCCGGAAGCGGGGTTCCACCACGTCGAGACGTTCGAGACCCTGCGCCGCGGGTGGCACGTCACGAGCCGGAGCGTTCGACCCGACCATCGGATGGTGGGACACACCGGGTTCTTGGTGTTCGCCCGCCGCCTGGCGTGACGCGATCGACCGGTGTCGGTCTCGAACCCTAGGCTGAGGCCCGTCGACGATCCGCGATCGCGATGGTTCCGAACAAGTACCTGGAAACGGGCATGAATCTTCGGAGCTCAGATTCCGTATAGGTAGGAAGGAGAACCAAGTGGCGCTCCACGGATCGCGGGGGACCCGGGAGTACCATGCTGGACCATCGGTGGAGGTGAACCCATGGCGGACCGCCACGATCAGGTCGAACGGCACGACCGCGAGGTGAACGAGCTCCTGGGCCAGGTGAAGTACCTGGAGGAGGAGGTCGGGCTCCTGCGCCGTCGCCTGACCAACGCGCCACGGCAGGTCACCATCCTCGAGGAGAAGCTCGTCGAGGCCCGCGACCAGCTCGCGAAGGCCAGCGGACAGAACCAGAAGCTCGCCGACGCGCTCCGCGGTGAGCGCGAGCGGATCGACGCGCTCGCCCAAGAGGTCGAGAAGCTCTCGCAGCCGCCGGCGTCGTTCGGCATCTTCCTCGCGGCCAACGACGACGGATCGATCGACGTGTTCACCGCGGGACGGAAGATGCGGGTCATGCCCGCGCCCGACATCGACCGCCGGGCGTTCCGGCCGGGGGTCCAGGTCGTGCTCAACGAATCGCTGAACGTGGTCGAGGTGCTCGATCCCGATCGGGCCGGCGAGGTCGTGAAGGTCAAGGATCGCCTCGGCGATGACCGCGTGATCGTGGTCGGTCGCGGCGATGAGGAGTACGTGGCGCACCTCGCAGGCGCGTTGATCGGGACGCCGGTTCGGGCCGGCGACAACGTCCTGTTCGACCCGCGCTCGAGCGTCGCCGTCGAGCTGCTCCCGAAGGAAGAGGTAGAGGAGCTCGTCCTCGAGGAAGTGCCGGACGTCAGCTACGAGGACATCGGGGGCCTCGAGGGACAGATCGACGCGATCCGCGACGCGGTCGAGCTCCCGTTCCTGTACGCGGAGCTCTTCGCCGAGCACGAGCTGGAGGCCCCCAAGGGCGTCCTGCTCTACGGGCCGCCGGGGTGCGGGAAGACGCTGATCGCGAAGGCGGTCGCCGCGAGCCTCGCGGAGAAGGTCGCCGAACGGACGGGTCGGACCGACGCCCGTTCGTACTTCCTGAACGTGAAGGGCCCGGAGCTGCTGAACAAGTACGTGGGCGAGACCGAGCGGCAGATCCGCGAGATCTTCCAGCGCGCGAAGGAGCGCTCCGAGGAGGGCCTGCCCGTGATCGTGTTCTTCGACGAGATGGACTCGATCTTCCGCACGCGGGGAACGGGCATCTCATCCGACGTGGAATCCACGATCGTCCCGCAGCTGCTGTCGGAGCTCGATGGGGTCGAGACGCTGAAGAACGTCATCGTGATCGGGGCCTCCAACCGCGAAGACCTGATCGACCCCGCGATCCTTCGGCCCGGACGACTGGACGTGAAGATCAAGATCGAACGGCCGAGCCAGGAGCAAGCGTCCGACATCATGTCGAAGTACCTACACCCGGTCGTGCCGATCCACCCCGACGAGGTCGCGCGCTACGGTGGCGATGCTCAGCAGGCGTGCTTCCGCATGATCGAGAAGACCGTCGAGCAGATGTACGAGCCGAGCGAGCGCAACCGGTTCCTCGAGGTCACCTACGCGTCGGGCGACAAGGAGATCCTCTACTTCAAGGACTTCAACTCCGGCGCGATGATCGAGAACATCGTGCGCCGTGCGAAGAAGGACGCGATCAAGCGATTCCTGTCGACCGGTGAGAAGGGCATCAAGACCGACGACCTGCTCACCGCGATCCGGGACGAGTTCAAGGAGAACGAGGACCTCCCTAACACGACCAACCCGGACGACTGGGCGCGCATCTCCGGCAAGAAGGGCGAGCGGATCGTCTACGTCCGGACGCTGTTGGGTCACGACGGCGACGGCCGCCAGGTCGAGCGCGTGAACGCAGGCCAGTACCTGTAAGGTGGCCGCATGGCCATCCCCAAGGTCTTCGGCACCGAGACCGAGTACGGCATCGCGGCGGTCGGTGCTCCGGATTTCAACCCGGTCCTGTCGTCGTCGCTCCTGATCTCGACGTACGCCGGGTCGCTGCGAAGGATCCGTTGGGACTACGAGCAGGAATCACCGCTCCGCGATGCCCGCGGGTTCGAGCCCGCGCCCGCCCGGGAGGGTTCCGACGAGGACCTCGGTCTCGCCAACGTGATCCTGCCCAACGGCGCCCGCTACTACGTCGATCACGCGCACCCCGAGTACTCGACGCCCGAGTGCGTCACCCCCCGCGAACTCGTCGTGCACGACAAGGCCGGCGAGCGGATCCTCGAGCGGTCGCTCGACGAGGTGGCCCAGGCGATGCCCAGCACACCTCAGCTCGCGATCTACAAGAACAACTCCGACGGCAAGGGCAACTCCTATGGGACCCACGAGAACTACCTCGTGGATCGAGCCACGCCGTTCGGGGACATCGTGCGCGATCTCACGCCGTTCTTCGTGAGCCGGATCGTGTTCGCCGGCGCCGGCAAGGTCGGGGTCGAGGGGCAATGGGACGACCGGGACCGTGCCGTGTATCAGCTGACCCAGCGAGCCGACTTCTTCGAGACGGAGGTCGGGCTGGAGACCACCCTGAAGCGTCCCATCATCAACACCCGTGACGAACCGCACGCCGACCCCGAGAAGTATCGGCGGCTCCATGTGATCGTGGGCGACGCGAACATGTGCGAGGTGGCAACGTTCCTCAAGATCGGGACGACCGCGCTCGTGCTCAAGATGATCGAGGATCGGTTCCTCCCCGACATGACCGTGGCGAACCCGGTCCTCGCCTTGCACGAGGTCTCTCGGGACACGACCTGCCGTGGGCCGATCCAGCTCGCAGACGGTCGCAGCGTCAACGCGGTGCAGCTCCAGTGGGAGTACCTCGAATACGCGAGGAAGTACGTGGAGCGCGAGGACGACACCACCGAGAACCGTGAGGTCGTCGAGCGATGGGAGACCGTGCTGACGGCCCTCGAGTCCGACCCCTTGACCCTGCACGGCGAGCTCGATTGGGTGGCGAAACACCGCCTGCTACAGGCGTACCGAGATCGAGACGGACTGGGATGGAACGATCCGAAGCTCCGCGCCATCGACCTGCAGTATCACGACGTTCGACGGGATCGAGGTCTCTATCATCGGCTCGAGGCGAGCGGGAAGGTGGAGCGGCTCACCGACGACGGCGAGATCGACGTCGCGGTGATGGAACCACCGGTCGATACCCGCGCCTATTTCCGAGGACGCTGCATCGGTCGGTATCCCGATGCGATCGCCGCCGCGTCCTGGGATTCGCTCATCGTCGACACGGGCCAGGAAGCGTTGCAGCGCATCCCGATGCGGGAGCCGTTGCGGGGAACGAAGGCCCACGTGGAGACCCTGCTTGAGGCGAGCGCCGACGTCGCATCCCTCGTCGAGCACCTTCAAGGTTGACCCCACCCGGCAGAGCCGCTCCAGTGCCGGGTCTTCCGTGTCGAGTGGGTAGGATAGGCCCTCGAGCGGAAGCGCCGCGCATCGCGACGCCCGAAGGAGCGCAGCCATGCCGCAGGAGAAAGAGCAGAAGAAGACCCAGCGAAAAGGTGGCGGGTCCGGCGAGGCCGCCGACGCCGACGCGGGCCAGACCAAGACGTCCGCGAAGGCGTCGGAGCTCAAGGAAGAGATGGACGACATCCTCGACGAGATCGACTCCGTCTTGGAGGAGAACGCCGAGGAGTTCGTGAAGTCCTACGTGCAGAAGGGCGGGGAGTGACGGAGCGAGCCTCGCTCCCGCTCGCGGGGCCATCGTTCGGCGCCGACCCGAGCTTCGTCGACCTGCTCCGACGTGAACGGCCCGACACCCTCGAACATCTTCGGCAGACGATCTCCGCCGACGCGGCTGCGTGGGTGGCTCATGGCACGACCGTGCTGGGGTTCAGCTACGCCGACGGCGTGATCGTCGCGGGAGATCGGCGGGCCACGGCCGGGTACGCGATCGCCGACGACAAGATGCGCAAGGTCTTCGCCGCCGATGGCTATTCCGCGATCGCGATCGCCGGCGCCGCCGGCATGGCCGTGGAGATGGTGAAGCTCTTCCAGCTCGAGCTCGAGCACTACGAGAAGCTCACGGGAGACCGGCTCTCGCTCGAAGGGAAAGCGAATCGACTCGCCCAGCTGATCCGCCAGAACTTCCCGCTCGCGATGCAGGGGCTCGTGGTCGTACCACTGTTCGGCGGGTTCGACGAACGCCGGGGACAGGGGCGCCTCTTCTACTACGACGCGACCGGCGGGAAGTGGGAAGAGGAGGACTACCAGGCGACGGGCTCGGGCAGCCAGCCGGCCAAGAACTCCCTCAAGAAGCGGTGGCGGCCCGACCTCACCCGCGACGAAGCGGTCCGAGTATCGGTCGAGGCGCTGCTCGACGCCTCGGAGGACGACGTGGCGACGGGGGGACCCAACATCGCCCGTCGGATCTATCCCACGGTGCTCACGGTGACCGCGTCGGGGGCGGAGGACGTCCCCGAGGACGACGTGGCGAGCGCGAGCGCTGAGCTGTTGGAGGAGCGTTCCTAGATGTCGTTCATGCCGTACGTGGCTCCCGAGCAGATGATGAAGGACCGCTCGGACTACGCGCACAAGGGCATCGCACGGGGTCGCTCGGTGATCGGCGTGGAATACGATGACGGCCTGCTCTTCATCGCGGAGAACCCGTCTGCCACCCTGCACAAGATCAGCGAGATCTACGATCGGATCGCGTTCGCCGGAGTGGGGAAGTACAGCGAGTTCGAGGATCTGCGCATCGCTGGGATCCGGCTGGCGGACCTGCGCGGGTACTCCTACGGCCGCGAGGACGTCAAGGCCCGCGACCTCGCGAACGCGTATTCCCAAGCGCTGTCGAACATCTTCACCCAGCAGATGAAGCCGTACGAGGTGGAGATCCTGGTCGGCGAGGTCGACGGGGAGTCGGAGGCCGGTACGTCGCTGTATCACATCCTGTTCGATGGCTCGGTGACCGACGAACACGGCTTCGTCGCGATCGGGGGTCACGCGGAGGAGCTCACCGAGACCCTGCAGAGCCGATACGCAGAGGGGTGGGGCCTCGCGGCGGCGGTTCGAACCGCCGTGGAGGTCCTCGGTTCGCCGGAGTCGCGGACGCTGGAGCCGGCCACGATCGAGGCGGGCGTCTTGGAGCGCTCGCGCCCGCAGCGCCGGAAGTTCCGCCGGATGGACGACGGCGAGATCGGCGAGCTGCTCCCGGCCTGATCCCTCCCATCGGGAACCTCCCGTCGTTCGGACGCGGGCGCCGTAGGCTCTTGCATGCATGGAGCGTCGGATCTACGGCCTCGAGAACGAGTACGGCGTCACCTGTACCTTCCGCGGGCAGCGCCGTCTCTCGCCCGACGAGGTCGCTCGGTACCTGTTCCGACGCGTCGTGCACTGGGGACGCTCGTCGAACGTGTTCCTCGAGAACGGCGCGCGACTGTACCTCGACGTCGGATCCCATCCCGAGTACGCGACACCGGAATGCGACGCGATCGACGAGCTCGTCGCGCACGACAAGGCGGGGGAGCGGATCCTGGAGGCGCTGCTCGGCGCGGCGGAGATGCGCCTGCACGAGGAGGGGATCTCCGGCGAGGTGTACCTGTTCAAGAACAACACCGACTCGGCCGGCAACTCCTACGGCTGCCACGAGAACTACCTCGTCGCCCGACACGGCGAGTTCGCACGCATGGCCGACGTGTTGATCCCGTTCTTCGTGACCCGCCAGATCTGGTGCGGCGCAGGGAAGGTGCTCCACGGGCCGCGCGGAGCGCAGTACTGCGTCTCGCAGCGAGCCGAGCACATCTGGGAGGGCGTGTCGTCGGCGACGACCCGCTCGCGGCCGATCATCAACACGCGGGACGAGCCGCACGCCGACGCCGAGCGGTTCCGCCGCCTCCACGTGATCGTCGGTGACTCGAACATGAGCGAGTGGACCACGTTCATGAAGGTCGGCATCACCGACCTCGTGTTGCGGATGGTCGAGGGCAACACCGTGATGCGCGATCTCACGCTCGAGAACCCGATCCGCGCGATCCGTGAGATCAGCCACGACAGCACCGGCACGCGGAAGGTGAAGCTCGCGAACGGGCGCGAGCTGTCCGCGATCGAGATGCAGCAGGAGTACTTCGACAAGACGTCCCGGTTCCTCGAACGGCGAGGCACCGACGAGACCTCGAAGCTCCTGCTCTACGAATGGGGCGAGGCGCTCGACGCGCTCTCGGCCGGCGATCCGGAACGGTTGGCGCGCAAGGTGGATTGGGTCACGAAGCGGCTGATGATCGAGCGGTACATGGCCAAGCACGACCTCTCACTTGCCTCACCGAAGGTGGCTCTGCTCGACCTCACGTACCACGACGTCAACCGGACGCGAGGGCTCTACTACCTGCTCGAGAACGCCGGCAAGGTGGAGCGCGTCGTGACCGAGGCTTCGATCTCGCGGGCGATGCGCGAGCCGCCGCAGACGACGCGCGCCAAGCTGCGGGGCGACTTCATCCGGCAGGCGAAGGCGAAGCGCCGCGACTACACGGTCGACTGGGTGCACCTGAAGCTGAACGACCAGGCCCAGCGGACCGTGCTCTGCAAGGATCCGTTCAAGGCCGTCGACGAACGGGTCGAGCAGCTGATCGCCCACATGTAGCGGCGGGGAGCCCGCCACGCGGGCTTGCGGTCACAACGGGAGACGCCCACGCTCGAGCCGTGAAGTCGGCCGCGTCCGCCGTGGAGGCGTAAGCGTCGTGGGCTCGTTCCTCGACTCCTCGGATCCGTCCATCCGCCAGTGATCGGCCATGGTGTACGCCGTCGCCACTGGAGCGGCGGCGTTGGGGTGGGCGATGCTTCGGCGGCCTCGCCGCGGTCGCCGACGGGAGGCTCCTCGCGGCCGCGTGGCTCGTCGCCGTCGCGCTCGTGTGGTTCGTGGTCGCGGGGGCGGATTGCGGCTCGTCCGCCGGGCCTCACATCGGCGCCGACGAGATCCTCAGTCCGTCGTCTGACGCCAGCGGCGGTCCTCGGCGGCCATCCGACCGGCGAGGACACCGGCTGCCCCGGCCG
>Ga0081455_10003433_pt1 | contig 18215 bp, 22 predicted proteins | sample TabmetS3T2R1_FD_70207 | JGI IMG/M metagenome (GOLD analysis project Ga0081455, IMG submission 70207) | Tabebuia heterophylla rhizosphere microbial communities from the University of Puerto Rico - S3T2R1 | ecosystem: Host-associated > Plants > Roots > Rhizosphere ...
AGCAAGGAGGCGAGGACTTCGCGGCATCGGTCGACGCCACCGACCGGATCCGCACCTTGCTCAGCGAGGGCAACAGCGCCCAGCAACTGCGCGAGATCCGCGCGCTCATCGCCTGCGTGCCTCCCCGCCATTCGAAATCCCTGATTACAACTGTATTTTGGCCGGCGTGGACTTGGCTCGCCCAGCGGGAAGGCATGCCGCTGACCGGCCCAAGAACCAGCTTCGCCTTCGGGTCCTGGTCGGCCAGCCTGAGCACCGACCACAACCTGATGCTGCGGCGGCTGATCGACACGCCGTGGTACCGCGCCGCTGCGGGCGATGCTTTCGCCGTCGATCCGCGCATCAGTCGGTCAGACGACTTTAAGCTCACGCAGGGTGGCCGCGCCTTCGCGACATCGGTGAACTCGAATGTGGTGGGCTTCGGCTTCGACATCCGGGTCGCGGATGACCCGATGAATCTGCAGACCATCGACAGCACTGCCGACCGGGCTGCGGTGATTCGTTGGTTTTCAGAGGTCTGGAAGAGCCGCGTCGAGGACCCGAAGCGCAGCGCCGAGGTCATCATCATGCAGCGCCTCCACGAGAACGACCTCGCCGCCCACGCCTACGAGCAGGCACCTCACGAGTGGGAGATCCTCTGCCTCCCAGCCCGGTACGAACACGACCACCCGCACGTCTACTTCAAGGACCCCCGGAAAGAGGGCGACCTCCTCTGGCCCGAGTATCTCGATGAGGCGGCGACGGTGCAGCGCGAGCAGACGCTCGGCCCGTACCGCCGCGCCGGCCAGATGCAGCAGAGGCCGTCGGCCCGCGAAGGCGACCTCCTGAAGCGCTACTGGTGGCGCTTCTACGATCCCGAGCTTTTCACGAACCCGGCGATGGCGAACCGACGGCCACGCTTCTCGCGGATCGTGCAGTCCGTCGACACGCCGCTGAAGGACAAGCAGATCAATGACCGGGTGGCGATCCAGGCGTGGGGAGTCGTCGGCGCTGACCGCTACCTCCTCGACCTCAAGGTCGGCCACATGTCGAAGGGTCAGGCGTACCGGGCGATCCTCGAGCAGTGCGACTACGTTCGCGACGTCGCCGTCTTCGGCCCAGCGACCTACAACATTCTGATCGAGAACGCGGGCTACGGCGTCGAACTGATCGAGGAGTTGAAGCGCGTCCGCAGCGGCGTGCTGAAGCTCTCACGCGCGCGCGAGGGCGACAAGGAACTCCGGGCTGAGGCAGCTGCGGCCGGACTCGAGTCGGGCAACCACTTCCTCCCCGGCTTCCGTCAGGGCGGCGGCGAAATGTCGATGCCCCGCGACGACCTCAATGCAGCCGTCATCACCGAGTTCATAGACGAGTGCGCGGGCTTCCCGAACTCACGCTGGGACGATCAGGTCGACTCGTGGTCGCAGACGATGAACTGGCTCTCCACGAAGGTCACTCGGCCGGCGCGCGTCTACTCGAGCTTCGCAGCCGCATGATCGCGAACTTCGTCACCGACGGTTGGCTCGCGATGACACTCGCCTGCCTCGCCGCCCTGTTCGCGATCCTGACCATCCTCCGAAGCCTATGATCGATCTCCTGATCCCCGTCCTGAGCCGTCCACAGAACGCACAGCCTCTTGTGGACAGCATCCACGCAGCGACGAGCCTTCCCCACACGATCATCTTTCTCGCCACCCGTGGCGACGAGGAGGAGATCGAGGCGTGCAAGCAGACGGGGGCGATCGTGCAGCTGGTCGACCCAGGGCACGGCGAGTACGCCCGGAAGATCAATCTCGGCGTGATGCTTGACTACACCGACCATCCGTTTGTGTTCCTCGGCGCGGACGACCTTCACTTCCATCCGGGCTGGGACACCATCGCGATCAGCTACTTCGAGCAGACGGGGAAGCGAGTCGTCGGTACGAACGACCTCGGCAACGCGACGGTCATGAAAGGGGAGCACGCGACGCACTCCCTCGTCCATCGCAGCTATGTCTCGGAGGGCACCATCGATGAGCCGGGGCAGCTGCTCCACGAGGGCTACCAGCACAACTGGGTCGATACGGAGTTCATCGCTACGGCGAAGCTCCGAGACGAGTTCGTGTTTGCGGCCGAGTCTCACGTCGAGCACCTCCACCCATTCTGGAAGAAAGGCCCTGACGACGGCGTATACGTCAAGGGCCGCGCCTACTATCATGTAGACGCAAAGAAGTTCCGCCAGCGGCAGAAGCTCTGGCGCTAGAAGGGAGAGAGAGCATGAGGGTACGGAAGTGAGCGCGATCCTGTTCGCGCCGCATAACGACGACGAGACGCTATTCGCCTTCTACCAGCTGATCCGCCTGAACCCACGCGTCATCACCGTCCTCCGCTCGTTCCGTCAATGGATCGACCAGAACGGCCCGAGCTACGAAACGCGCGAAGCCGAGACGTTCGAGGCGCTCAGCTGCGCCGGCATCGACAAGTGGGAGCAGTGGCAGTTCTCAGATCGAGCTCCCGACTGGGACGCCATTGCTGACCGCATCGACACGCAGCTGCGACTCCATCAGCCGCAGCACGTCATCTTCCCCGCGTGGGAAATGGGCGGGCACGAGGACCACAACGCACTCTCGTCGGTCATTCGTGGAATCCGTGGCGACTGGCAGAGGATCGAGTATCTGACCTACGTGCGCGGCTACGGCCGCTCGCAGAGTCCGAACGTCATCAAGGCAACCCGCGACGAGGAGGAGGCGAAGACGAGGGCGCTTCTCTGCTACGACTCTCAGATCAATCATCCCGCGACCCGCGACTGGTTTCCGGGCGGCGAGTACCACACGCTGACGGAGTGGGTTCTGTGAATATCCGCGACCTCGAGAAGCAGTCAATCCGTGGGTTCCTACAGGCCGTCGCTGACCAGCGTGTCTTCCACGAGCACGACGTCCTCGACTACGGCTGCGGCAAGCAGCCCTACCGCGACCTCATCGTCATGGGCGGCGGGCGCTACCACGGCTACGACCTCACCGTCTTCCCGGCGAACGTCAGCGAGGAGGACTACCAAGAGGAGGGCATGTTCCGTCGGAAGTGGACGGTCATCGTCTGCACCCAGGTCGTCCAGTACGTCCCCGACGTCCCCTCCTTCGTCCGCATCCTCTACGGCCTGCTCGAGAAGGGAGGCGCTCTTGTCATCACGTGGCCGACGAACTGGCCCGAGGTCGAGCCTCAGGATCTCCACCGCTTCACCCTCGCCGGCATGTGCAGCCTCCTGTACGCGAGCAAGTTCAAAGAAGTGCAAGGCGGTCCGAGAGCGTTCGTGGAGACGCAGGGAGGCACCTTCTACCTCGGCCACGGAGCGATCGCATGGAAGTGAACGTCATCGACGTCGGCTGCGCGCACTATCAGAGCTTCAAGTCCATCGAGCACATCTGCGACCAGGACGAGTTCGAGGTGAAGTTCGCGCTCGGCCTCGACCCCCGCTGCGAGCCGGACACGTACTGGTACCGAGACGAGACGCTGGTGACGATGCTCGACATGGCGGCGTGGACGTCGACCGGCTCGGCGGGCTTCATGGAAGACGCGCTCGGCTCCCACGTGCTCGAGGCCGGCGACGGCGACCGGCGCGTGAAGACGATCGACCTCGCGCCGCTCGTCCGTGTCTTCAGCCCGGTCGTGCTCAAGATCGACGCCGAAGGGGCCGAGTATCCGCTGCTCGAACATCTGCTCGACCAGGGCATCACGAATCTGATCCACCTCGCGTGGATCGAGTGGCATGGCGACGAGAGCCGAGCGAAGCCGCTGATCGACCGGCTCGAGTGCGACTACGCCGAGTGGCGGCTGTGATGCAAGTGACGGCCTGCATCCCGACTCGCGGCGACCACGACCTCACACCGATCCTCGATTCGCTCCCGAAGCACTGGGGTCGCATCGTGTGGGACAACTCACAGCGCGAGGTCGACGCCGCCGTCTACGGCCGCTACCTCGCGATCAACGAGGCACCGACCACGGTCATCTACACGCAGGACGACGACTGCGTGCTCGCGCCAGAAAGCCTCGACTGGATCGAGCGGCGGTTCATGCCCGGAGTCATCACCGCGAACATGCCGATGGAGTTCCGGCCGCACTATCCCGACTCGTGCCTGATCGGCTTCGGCGCGATCTTCGAGAAGCGCCTGCCGGCGCGCGCGTTCGCAAGGGTGGGGGGCGATCTGCCCGAGTCATTCCCGAGGACGTGCGACGTCTACTTCACGGCGCTGACGCCGGGATGGAGGCTCCTCGATCTGCCCTACGAGAATCTGCCGTGGGCGACCGCGCCCGAGCGCATGTACCGCCAGCCGACTCACGTCGGGGAGCGGGCGGCGGCGCTGGGCCACGCGAGGCTGTTCCGTGATTGACGTCCTCTACCTCACCTGGAACCGTCGCGAGTTCACCCGCTTCTCGCTCGAAATGCTGTTCGAGAACACGGACTGGTCGCTCGTCCGAAACCTCATCGTCCATGACGACGGCTCCGACGCACAGGAGGGCACAGCCGATCTCGTCGCCGGGATGCTCGAGCGGTTCTCGCAGCGTGACGACGCGCCGCCCGTGGCGTTCTGCCAGCGCAAGTGGGAGGAGCGCTTCGGCTCACCGCCAGCCGTCATGAACTGGTACGTCGAGAACTGGGGCGACTCGGAGCGCTTCGCGAAGATCGACAGCGATATCGTCGTCCCTCCCGGCTGGCTCGGGAACCTCCTCGCCGTCGTCGCTCAGGAACCACGCATCGAACTCCTCGGGATGGAGGCCGGCCGACATGGCCCGCCCGGTCACAACGGCGCGGAGTGGGACGGCCAGTATCGGTTCGAGAAGGGATCGCACATCGGCGGCGTCGGACTCATGAAGACGGAGAGCTTCAAGATCCGGCCGCGTCTCCTCGGCAACCACGGCCGCTTCGGCTTCACCGAATGGCAGCACGAGTACCAGCCGGTGCGAGGGTGGATCTCGCCTGACCTCCTCGTGTCGGAGCTCTCGCGTATCCCGTTCGAGCCGTGGACGACGTACACGGCCGAGTACCTCGAGAAGACGTGGGAGCGGGAGTGGCCGAAGTACCACGAACGGTGGGACTATTGGTGGTCATGGTGGCCGAAGTGAGCATCATCGCGTTCGTCCGTTGGTCCCGCGATGCCGGATGGTCGGATACGTGGTACGTGCTCAGCTATCCGATCAAGACGTGGCGCTGTCGTCTGTTCGGGCACAAGTGGGGGCCAGAGCAGAGTGACTGGGACCCGAACGTTCACGTTCTCATGGAGTCATGGCAGGAGTGTGAGCGCGCCAACTGCGAAGGGTGGAAAGAGACGTACCACTACCTCGCTCGCAGCGAGGGCGATCTGAGGACGTTCGGGTGAACCTCGTCGCCTCCCTGATCGTCAAGAACGAAATCGGCCGCTACCTTCAGCCGTGCATCGCGCACCTTCAGCAGTTCTGCGATCAGATCATCGTCGTGGACGACGGGAGCATGGACGGGACCGGGGAGTGGCTTCAGGATCAGGAGAGAGTCGACGTCGTTCCGCTCCCTGACGTCTCCGAGGGATTCTTCGCCGGACACGAAGGCAGGCGGCGTCAGTATCTCCTCGACTTCACGCTGAACCATCATCCCGACTGGGTACTCGCGATCGACGCCGACGAGTTCATTACCGATCCTGTCGCTCTCTGCGACTACATCGAGAACTCGGGGCGGGAGGTCGGCCTGCTCGACATGGAGGAGGTCTGGAAGGCCGATGATACGCAGCTGTCGATCCGGATGGACGGAGGGTGGCGACCGCACGCCTGCCCGATCCTCTGGAAGACGAGCCTGAGCGGCCGGCGCGGGCAGAGACTCCGGATCGCTGACAAGGCGCTCGCTTGCGGTCGCGAGCCCGAGGCGATCCGGAGATATCTCGGCAAGGCGCGGCCGACCGGCTCCTCGATCCTGCACCTCGGCTGGGCGAAGCAGTCCGGCAGGCAGGCCCGTTACGAGCGTTACGTAACGGCGGACGGAGGGCAGTTCCACAGGAACTCGCACCTCGACTCGATCATGTGGCCGGATGAGAAGATCAGGCTCGAGGAGAAGCTCTGGCCTCCCCTTCTCGAGCGCGTCCGTCGGCAGATCGTTGAGGCTGCATCGTGAGCGTGCCGCAGTGGTATGAACTCATCCTGCTCGCCCTAGCTGCGTTCCGCAGCTGGAAGCTGATCGGTGACGACACGATCCTCGACACGCCGCGCAAGTGGTCGCTCAAGGCTGCGTTCAAGCTCGGAGGCCCGAAGGCGAAGGACTACTGGGAGACGCTGATCGAGTGCCCGTGGTGCGCCGGCTTCTGGCTCAGCCTTCTGTGGTGGGGAGCATGGCAGCTATGGCCGCACGGCTCGCTGGTCGCTGCCGCTCCGCTCGCGATCTCCGCGTTCGTCGGTCTGCTCGGCCACCACATCGCGGACGACGACTAGCTCCGTCCGGCGTCAACGCCTACACTCTCAGGCCATGAGCGCCGTCCTTTTCGGCTGCGGCTGCAAGAAGCGGCCGAAGCCCGAGAGTTCCACACCGCCGAAGTAGCCATCGGTGAAAGTCCCGTGGCGTAAGCCCGTCCCGATGGTCGGCTCAGCCGCCGCCATGGCCGCGCGCACCGGCTCGGCAGCGCCGATCGAGAACGAGGAGGACGTCGCCAAGCTCCGTCAGGCCCAGCAAGCGTGGCAGGGGCGGGCGCTCTGGTACTACGACACCGTAGGCGAGCTTCACTTCTCGGCGCAGTTCTACGCCCGGATGCTCGCCCGTGTCCGCTTCTTTCCCGCGAAGGTCGATGAGAACGGCGAACTGACGCCGATCAAGGAAGGACCGCCCGTCGAGGCGCTCACGCGTATCCACGACCAGGGCGGACGGCAGGGACGGCTTCAGTACGACTACGGCCGGCTCATGTTCATCACCGGGGAGGGCATCCTGTTCGTCTCCGGGGAGAGCACCGAGCGCGAGCGCTGGCAGTTCCTCTGGCGCGACCAGCTGGCCTTCAGCGAGTCGCAGGACGGAACCGCGTGCAAGCGCGACGCCACCGGGGCGGTCACGAAGACTTGCGGGAAGGCGTATCGCATGTGGACTCCTCATCCTCGGAACTCGGAGTGGGCCGACTCACCGATGCGGTCGATCCTCGACATTGCCGAGGAGCTCACACTGCTCACGGCAGCTGTCCGGGCGACGGCCGTCTCGAGACTGACGAACGGTGTCCTCCTGCTTCCGACGGAGGCGTCGCCGCCGCCGATCGTGCAGCCGGGGAAGGACGAGAACGCGGCCATGTCGCCGTTCCTTCAGCAGTACGTCGCGCACATTCAGGCGCAGATCGAAGACCCCGGCTCTGCCGCCGCCCGCGTGCCGTATCTCCTCGAGGCTGCCTACGAATACCTCGACCGCGTTCGCTGGCTTCAGACCGCCGACCCGAAGACCGACTACATGGAGAAGGATCTGCGCGATGAGGCGATCAAGCGTCTCGCCATCGCGCTCGACTTCCCGCCCGAGGTTCTTCTCGGCATGTCCGAGTCGAACCACTGGACGGCCCAGCAAGTGCAATGGGACATGTGGCGCTCTCACGGCATCGGGATCGCGGAGCAGTACGCGAACGACATGAACTCGGCGTATCTTCGGCCGGCGATGAAGGCTGCGGGGTATGGCGACTGGGAGGATCTCGTCATCGGTTACGACGATTCCCAGGTCGTCGTCAGCCCGGATCAGACGTCGATCGCGGACGAGGCATGGGACCGCGCCGAAATCTCGAGTCCCGGCTACCGGAAGCTGAAGGGCATCCCCGAGTCGATGAAGCCGTCGGAGGAGGAGCGCGCGTTCGTGTTCGGCATGAAGACGCGCGACCCCGTGGTGGCCGGATTCGAGGAGGAGAACGTGCAGCCTCTCCGTGGCCCGCAGCCTCAGACCCCGGTCGGGCAGAACGGCAAGGCGATGACGCCGGCACAGCCGACGGGCGGACGCGTCGTCTCCCGGCAAGAGGCCCGCGTCGCGGCGATCACCGGGGCGGCAGTCATGGCGATCCGGCAGTGCCGGTCGAAGGCTGGCGCTCGGCTCCGGTCGAAGATCACTAAGCCGCCCGAGCACACGGATCGTCCGTGTGGCGAGTGCGAGGAGCAGATCCTCGGCCGCGACAACGCCATTGTCGCCTCGGCCATCGGTCGCGCGGGCCTCGAGGCTCTCGCCGCGAATGACCCGATCAATCTCGTCAAGGGGGGGACCGACGACTTCAGGGGCATCCTCGCGGAGTGGGGCATCGACCAGCAGAACGCGGCAGTGCTCTGCGAGCGGATCGAGGCCCACGCAGCCGCGACCCTGTTCGATCCGAATACACCGGACGTGCCGGTCGGATTCGCCGCGCACGTGGAGCACGCACTCGAGGTGGCCGACCGTGCCATGGTCAGTTGAAAAGCGTGATGGCCGCTACTGCGTCGTCAAAGAAGGCGAGACGATGCCTGTACCTGGTGGCTGCCACTCGTCTCGTGCGGATGCCGTCAAGCATCAGCGTGCTCTCTACGCGAACGAGCCGTCGATGACGGCGGCGGCTGTCGCCCCGGTCGCACCGCCGCGCGAGTGGTTCGACGCTCCCGAGCCTAACGGCCCGGAGCCGCTGACCATCGATCGCGACGGTCGCGTCCACGGGCACCTCGCCCTGTGGGACGCCTGCCACACCGGCTTCATGAACGGCCCCCTGTCGGAGTGCGTGAAGGCGAAGCCGTCGAGGACGGGATACCGCGAGTTCCACCTCGGCCAGATGGAGACGGCCGAGGGCGACATGATCCCCGTCGGCAAGCTCGTCTACGGCGGGTCCCACGCGTCTCTGCTGGCAGGGCTTCAGGAGGCCCGCCAGCACTACGACCGCACGAGTTCCGTCAGTGCCTTCGTCCGGGCGAAGGACGGCAAGCACGGGATCTACCTCACCGGGGCCGCACGCTCAGACCTCTCACCCGAGGGTCTACGCGACGCACGCGCGAACCCGCCGTCGGGCGACTGGCGCGGCCAGAACGGCTGGCTCGAGCTCATCGGCGCTCTCCACGTGGCCGTCCCCGGATTCCAGACGCCCGTGCTGATGGCCGACGCGAGTGGCAACGTAGACGCGCTCATCCTTCCCGGCTACTGCGACTGCATCGAGGAGGCACCGATGGAAGACCTCGACCTCGACCGTTCCTATCTCCGTCGGCTACGGCCGATTCAGCGGGCGCTCACCGCTGCCGCGCTGACGACGAAGCGGCGGAAGGATCTGCCGGCCAAGTCGTTCGCGATCCCCGAGGATCGGGCCTACCCGATCCACGATCTCGCCCATGCACGCAACGCTCTTGCGCGCTCGAGCGGGAAGCCTGAGGAGGGCCGCGTGCGGCGAGCGGTCTGCCGGCGCTACCCGGATCTGTGCGCGTCGAAGTAAGAGCACGCGTCCAGCATCATCCGTCGCGGGCGCACCTCCTACCGGAGCTTCTCCGAGGACTGGACGGTCTACGTCCGGAGGTCATCGAGCACTCAAGCGACCCGCCGTCGCCGTGGGCCGGATACCGGCTCTGCGCGACCGACGTGCCCAGGTGTTCGCACATGGTCATCGTGCAGGACGACGTGGTGCTCTCCGACGGCTTCGTGCCGGCGGTGAAGCAGATCGCTCGCGCGCAGCCCGACACGCCCGTCTGCCTGTTCCTCGGCCGTCTCCCCTCGGACGTGGCGAAGGCGGCGGGCAGGGCGCTGAAGTACGGCCAGCACTACGTCCCTCTCTCCCGGCGCTCGTTCCTGCCAGTAGTGGCGATGCTCTGGCCTCGCGCGAAGCTCCTCGAGTTCGTGGAGTGGGCCGACGTCCATCCCTTCGGCAACCGGGCTGTCCGCTCCGACGACGCCTACGGTGGCCGCTGGAAGATGGTCACGCGCCAGCACGTGCTCGCGTGCGTGCCGAGCATCGTGGAGCATCCCGACGTCGAGCCGTCGACTATCGGCAAGCAGCTGCAATGGGGGAACAGTGGACGTACAGCCGCTCATTTTGCACGCGACGCAGCACACTATGACTGGTCTGCACCCTAGTGCCGTCCGACCGACTCTGCTATAACCACGCCCGAAGCGGGGCGATGCCTAGCTGAGCGCCGCAGAGTCCGATCCATAGGTGAGGGCGCGTTACGTAACGCGACGAAAGGCACCCATGAAGAACGGACTCTTTCCCAGTCTTCCGAAGGATCTGACGAAGCTCTCCGACAAGGAGCTCGCAGACCTTCTGGCCGAGCACGAGGAGGCCGCTGGCCTCATCGACGCGAAGGACGAGGAGTTCCTCGCGGGCCTCTCGGCCGACGAGATCATCGAGCAGTACGAGGCGGGCAAGGACGCCATCCTCGCGCTCCGCGCCGAAGGCGTGCAGCGGGACGAGGACGCCGAGCGCTTCGAGGATCGCCTCTCGGAGATCCAGGGCGAACTCAAGACCGAGCCGAAGGCCGAGGAGGACGCGGGCAACGGCGAGGACGAGGGCGACGGAGACGGCGACGGAGACGGCGACGAGGCCCAGGCCGTGGCCGAGGTCGTCGCGGAGGCCGAGGAGGCAACCGCCGAGGCGGCAGTCTCCGACCCCGTGAAGGACAAGCTCGAGGCCGTCGCCGCGTCCGCGGACGAGCCCGAGACGGTCGAGGAGCCGAAGCGGCCGATGCGGCGCTCCGCTCCCGCACCTCAGCCCGACGCCGAGCGGATCGTCGTCGTGGACGAGAAGCCGCCGCTGTCCTTCGTGGCGTCGGGCCTTCTGCCGACCACGCCAGCCGGAAGCCGTCTCGAGAACCCGCAGGCCATCGCTGCCGCCTGTTCGAGCATGATCGACGCGCTCGGACGCAAGGTGTCGAAGACGGCCGACGGTCGCGAGGACCGCTACCGCGTCGCCACCCTCGACTACAAGGACGCGTTCCCGTCGGAGCGCGTGCTTGTCGCCGGGGATCTCGGAGCGAACGGCGAGAAGCTCGCCGCGCTCTACGAAATGTTCGCCGGAAGCTCCGACGCCGCGAAGGCGCTCGTCGCTTCAGGCGGACTGTGCGCTCCGCTCGAGCCGATCTACACGATGCCGCAGTACGCATCGCGTGAGCGGCCGGTGCGGGACGCCCTGCCGAACTTCCGGGCCGAGCGCGGCGGGATCAACGTCCCGACCCCGACGGTGATGGGAGACGCGGCCGGCGCGATCACCGTCATCACCGAGGAGGAGGACGCTCTCGGCGGAACGTTCGCCACGAAGGCGTGCCTCGATCTCAGCTGCCCTGCCTACACGGAGACGGCAGTCACGATCATTTCGCACTGCCGCGAGTACGGGAACCTCGTGAGCATGTCGTGGCCCGAGAAGATCGCCCACGAGAACGAGCTCGTGATGGCCGAGCACGCCCGCATCGCGGAGTCGTACCTCCTCGGCCGGATCAAGACGCTCTCCGTGAACGTCACGAACGGCGCGGAGACGCTCGGTGCCCTGATCTACCTCGTGGAAGGCATCATGGAGTCGAAGTACGGGATTCGGTCCCGGCTGCGCCTCCCGAACGAGGCTCGCTTCACGGCACTGCTGCCCCGCGTCCTTCTCGACATGCTCGAGCTGGACACCGTGCAGACGCAGTTCGATCGCTACCGCTCGCGCGGCGAGATCGAGGCGTTCCTCGGTGAGAAGGGCATCGACGTGTCCTGGTACATGGACACGCCGCTTCAGGTCGGAGACGCCACGGCGGCTCCGGGCGACTCGCAGATCGCGGACTCCTCGCAGGCAGCGGGAGCGCTCGATGGCTTCCCGAACACTGTGCAGTGGGCGATCTTCCCAAGCGGCACGTTCCTGCACCTCGACATGGCCGAGCTCAATCTCGGCATCGTGCGCGACTCGACGCTGAACTCGACCAACGACTACCAGAACTTCGGGGAGTCGTTCGAGAACGTCGCTCGCCCCGGTGCCGCACAGGCCGCGTACTGGGTCACGACCGACCTCTGCCCGACGGGCCAGTTCCCGCCGGCCGGGACGGCTCGGACCTGCGAGTAATCGACTGAGCTAGGGAGGAGGTTCGGGAAATGCCGACCGGAGTAGGTATCAGGCTCGGAGTCTTCGGGCCTCCTCCCAAGGCTCCCACGCGGAGTCTGCTGAAGACGGAGGGTGTCCTTCAGGACCCCGGTGACGGGCGCTGGAAGAACGGGATCGTGCAGCAGAACTACCCGATCCCTCTGCCGGCGAACTGGTGCCCCTGTGACTCCCCGCACGCCGAGAACACGAAAGAGACGGACTCGGCAGGCGCTTCGCACACCTTCGATCCGTTCGCCATCTATATCTCGGTCACATGCACGACGATGGCCGTGGAGGGACTGCGCGAGCGAGCGATCACCTCCCTCGAGGCGAGCACGAGCTACGGCCTCGAGTACGCGCTCGCCGTGGGCGACTGCGGGATCGATGATCCAAACCCGTTCCTCGGGGACTCGAACGTCGACATTCTCGCCGGGGGAGTAGCGATGCCTCCCCGCGAGGCGATGGCGCTCCTCGAGGACGACATAGGCCGCAAGTACGGTGCGGCCGGGATGATCCACGCGACCACGGGCACTGTCGATCTGCTCTCCTCGATCCTCGAGGAGGACGACAACGGCACGATCTACACGCAGGCCGGGACCCCGGTCGTGCCCGGAATGGGTTACATCGACGCTTCGGCCGACGGCAACCAGCCGGCCGACCCGACGCAGCAATACATGTTCGCGTCGGGGCAAGTCGAGGTTCGGCTGACGGACATAATCGTCCGCGACCTCGTGCAGTCCCTCGACCGCGAGACGAACACGGTGGAGTTCATCGTGGAGCGCTTCGCACTCGTGCAGTGGGACACGCAAATCCAGTCGGCCGTCCTGGTCGACTTCGACCTCGCATCCTCGTGAAAGGAGGGAGCGCGAAATGGCAGTGAACTGCGGAGTCTCGTTCGGGATCTGCGCCGTCCGCCTCACGAGGCTCGACGCGTCCGGCAACGTCATCGCCGGACTCAACTCGTATGTGAGCGCGAAGCCGATCTCGGTGGCGGTGAACCCGAACATCGACACGGGCAACACGTTCTCCTCGCGGTCGGGCTGCGGTTGCTCGATCGCCCGCTTCAAGGCGCGCGACATTTTCAACTGGTTCGATTTCGTCTTCACGCAGGCGGCACTCGAGCCGATCATGCTCGCGTTCCTGCTCGGGCAGGACGAGATCCTCGACGGCTCCGACGTCGTGGGGATCAACTTCTCCTCGACGGTCGACTGCGACGACGATGTGCCGGCGGTCGCGTTCGAGTTCTGGACGCAGCACATCGTCGGCTCCGGTCAGGACGGGCAGTTCCCCTGGATCCACTGGGTCTTCCCGCGCACGATCTGGCAGCTGGGCGACAACACCTTCGAGGAGGCGATCTCCCAGCCGGTCGTGAACGGCTACTCGCAGTCGAACTTCCTGTGGGGCCACGGCCCCTACGGCGACGGGCCTCCGGACGATCAGGAGGTCACGGAGTTCGCTGTCTGGAAGACCGACACGGAGCCTCCGAGCGAGGAGTGCGCCGCGCAGAACGTGACGGCTACGTCGTAAGTCTCTCCCCACGTCGGAGCGCGGTTTTCACCTAGGGCCGCGCTCCGACACCCCCGTCAAGATGGAGGGCCATGACGACGCTCTGCTCGGACTGGATAACCGGAGACGACGTAGCTGCCTGCTGTGCAGGCGTCGAGGTCACTGGCCCTGTCGCCTTCGATGACGTCGCAGCTGCGGCGTCGGAGCTTCTGTTCGAGCTCTCGGGCAGGCAGTTCGTAGGCGTCTGCACGACGACGGACAGGCCGTGCTCGAACACGTGCGGCTGCCCATGGCAGATCCTCTCGCGCGGCTACGTCATCTGGAACCCCATGGGCATCGAGCCGTGGTGGGGATGGTGGTGCGACGGGAACCCGTGCGGCTGCGGTGCGCTCTCGAGGGTGATGCTCTCGGGCGGCGCGATCTCCGTGTCCGAGGTGAAGATCGACGGCGACGTCGTAGATCCCGACACGTACCGGCTCGATGAGCGGCTGTGGCTGACACGGACGAGGCCGTCGGCCGACGACGATCCGAACATGTGGCCCGCATGTCAGGCGCTCGATCTTCCCGATGACCAGCCGGGGACGTTCTCGGTCACGTACACCTACGGCGAGGAGGTGCCCGCCGCTGGGATCGCCGCCGCCGCCGAGCTTGCCTGCCAGCTGTATAAGGCTTGCGCCGGGGTCGAGTGCCAGCTGCCCGCAGGTACCACTCGCGTCGCCCGCACTGGGGTCGTCATCGAGCGTCCGGCGTTCCTCTCGTGGGGCTGGCAGAAGGGCGGGCGGACGATCCCGAAGGGCTGGAACACGGGGATGCCGACCGTCGACCTTTTCCTGAACGCGTACAACCCCGGTGGCCTGCAACGCGAGCCGGTGTTCTGGGCTCCTGGCCGGCCTCGCTTCGCTGAACACGTAGGTCCATGACTATCCGGATCGATGAGGCGCAGATTCAGCGGCGTCTCCGAACAGACCGAGGTCTGAGCCTCGAACTGTCGGATATCGGCCGCGAGCTTGCAGCGAAGGCGCGGCAGAACGCGTCGGGCCTGATCGTGAACGTCCGGACTGGCGACCTCGTGGCCGGGATCTTCGTCAACGAAGGCACCGACGCTCGGGGCGAGTTCGTGGAGGTCGGAAGCTCTGCCGTCCATCGCGGCTTCGCCTACCCCGGATTCCTAGATGAGCGCGGACACCCGTGGCTCTCCGAGGCCCTGCGATCCCTGACCGGCGTGTCGCTCCGAGGGAGGCGAACATGAGCGCGGCCGACCTCAAAGGCATCGCAGACGACATTCTCGACGCCGCGATCCAGGCGCTCGACACGATCCCCGTCTCCGCTCCGGGGCTTGAGGGCGCTCCGGAGCGGGCCTTCGTCTCACCGGCCGAAGGCTCTATCGACTGCTGCGACGACGGCCAGCTGACCGTCTTCATCGACTCCATCGCTGACGCCCCGCTCGCGCCGGGGCTGGGGCAGGGCCGTCTTCAGGCAGGAAAGAAGATCCACGTCGCGGCCGTCGTCACCATCGCGCGCTGCGTCCCCGACAACCGTGGACTCATGGTCGAGATCGCTGACCCGCCTCTCGCGGCCGACCTCGAGGCCATCGCGACACAGACCTACGCCGATATATGGGCGCTCGAGAACTGCTTGTACGGCTTGTGGCAGTCCGGCGACCTCTTTACGCTCTGCGGCGAAGTGTTCTTCGAGAGGGCACGTCCGTTCCTAGAAGGCGGCTGCGCCGGCTGGCGGCTGATCGTGCGGTTCACTCTCGACGGATACCAGTGCGTGCCCTCGACGTAAAGGAGTAGCCCTCATGCGTGACTACGACCAGATCCGCCTCGAACGGGATCTCGACTTCAAGCTCGGAGGTGAGAGCTTCCGTATCCACATGCTCCCGATGAAGGCGGTGAAGGTGTGGGTCGACCGCGAGGAAGCGACGGGCGACACGACCGGCGAGTTCATGCAGATGTGCGTCGACCGGATCGCTGACGCCGTGGCCGACGGAAACGGAGCGGAGGAGCGCTGGCGCGCGCTCTGCGACGCAGACAACGGCCCCTCCTACGGCGAGCTTCGCGAGCTTGCCCGCTGGGTATGGGAGGCGCAGACGGATTTTCCTACGACGCAGCCCGAGCCCTCGCCGGCTGGGCAGCAGAGAACCGCCTCCTCATCGAAGGCCGGATAAGGCTTGCTGGCGGCGACCCCTCCTCTCTCAGCATCGGGGATGCGGTCGCCATCGGCTACGCGCTGCTCGTGGAGACGTATCAGAGCATCGGCTCCGATCTCTACCAGGCCGTGCTCAAGGTCAACGATTCGCTCGGCCTCGAGCAGCCGCACGTCACCGAGGCTGAGGACGTGCCGACGCAGACTGGCGTCGAGCACGTGCCTACCCCGGCCGAGAATGACGCCGCGCTGGCGGCGCTGGTCGGTCGCATGGCAGGCGTGGGAGGACTTCTCCGATGAGTGAGCACATCGGTGAAGCCTCTATCTTCATCCGTCCGGACACGACGAAGTTCCGCGAGGAGCTCATTGCTCAGCTGACGGCCGCGACCAAGGGAGTCGCGGTCACGATCCCGACTGCTGCGGTCGGAGGCGGGGGAGTCGCGAAGGTGACGGCCCGGAACGAGGCCCTCGCCTCCTCTACTAAGAAGGCCGGAGCCGCAGCGGCCGAACTGTCGGCACAGGAGACGCAGCTGGCGCAGGCGGGCGAGCTTGCCGCGACGGCGCAGGCCGAACTCGAGAAGGTCGAGAAGGCGGGCGCGCTGACGACGACCTCGCTGGCGAAGGCACGGGCCGAGCTTCGTCAGGCGAACAAGGCGCTCGTTGCCGCCGAGGAGGCGAACGCTGCGGCGCTCGCCACCGAGAACGCGGAACTGAAGGCGAACACTGCGGCGACCCTTGCGGCTGCCGCTGCGGCTGTGCAGCTGGCCGAGTCGACGGCGCTTGAGGGAGCGGCGCATGCGCGCACGGCGAAGGCAGAGGCCGTCCACGCCGCCCAGCATCACGCGCTGACCACAGGCGCTCGTGCGGCCGGCGCGTCCCTGACCGGCCTGCGCGGCGCGACGCTCGCGACGTCGGGCGGATTCCTGATCGGCGCGGCCTCGGTGAAACTCCTCGAGGAGTCGATCCACGAAGCCTCGACCGAGGAGGCTGCGGCAATCCGGACGACCAAGGTGTTCGGTGAGGCTGCCCACGAACTCGAGCACGAGGCGCGCGGGCTGGCGGACACGTTCGGGCTGTCGGCTGCGGAAGCCCTGAACTTCGAGTCGAAGCTCGGGAACCTCCTGAAGACGGCGGGCTTCACGACGGAGGAGTCGGCCCATTTGTCGGAGACGCTCGTGAAGCTCGCGGCCGACATGGCCTCGTTCCAGAACGTCCCGATCGATCAAGTGCTCAAGGCGATTCAGCTGGGCCTCGTCGGCAACTCGCGCGGGCTGCGGCAGTTCCAGGTCGAGCTCAATCAGGCGCGGGTCAACGCGGTCGCCCTGCGACTGTCCGGCAAGGAAAACGTCAAGCAACTCGATCAGGAGGACAAGATCCGGGCGCGGGTCAACCTCCTGCTTCAGCAGACGGCGATTCAGCAGGGCGCTGCCGCACGTAACGCCGACCAGTTCGCGCAGAAGGAAAAGGTCGCGAAAGCCGAACTCGCGAACCTCGGCGGCACGATCGGCCGTGCGGTGCTGCCCAAGGTGTCGGAGCTTCTGACCGAGGCGAACCTCCTCATCGGCGTGCTCAGCAAGGTCGGAGACGCGGCCGAGACGCTCGCGAGCAAGGTTGGTGGCAGCCGCTTCGGGAAGGCGGTCGGGAATCTCGAGAAGCTCCTCAACCCGACCGGCTCACCGTTCGAGAAGTTCAAGATCATCAAGGGCGGCATCGACTCGATCCGCGACGCCTTCAAGGACCCGAACGACGACCTCAAGGATCTCAACTTCCAGGGCGAGAAGTTCAGCGGCACCCTTCAGGAGCTACACGCTCGGGCCGTGGAGCTCTTCCAGCAGAAGTCGATTGACGACTTCAACGCATCGATCCTCGAGGTTCTCAACACCACGCAGAAGCTCGTTATCAAGGCGGCGCAAGTCTCGTTCCGCAACGCCGTCAATGACGTAGCTCGGCTGGACGACGCGATGAATCAGGCGATCATCGCCGGCAACGGCGTGCTCGACGTCGGCACGCAGCTGGACATTCTCAACAAGAAAGCTCTGGCCCAGCAGAGGGCGGTCGAGGCGGCGACGGCAGCGGCCGGTGCCACTCGAGGTCGCAGCGGACACGACACTGCGATCAAGAACGCGCGCGAGCAGCGGGCACAGCTGGCCGACACGCTTCAGGAGATCCAAGGGATCAAAGAGCAGCAGAACCAGGATCTCCTCGACACCCTCGACAAGATTCAGCAGGCCGTCGAGGACGCGAAGCGGAAGGCGCAGGAACTCATCGATCAGGCGAACCAGGACACGCAGGACTTGATCGAGGCGATCGGCCGGCCGGCAATGAAGCGGTCGAAAAGGACGAAGAGGCCGGTCGCCAGCCCGACATAGGCGCCGATCGCTTGCACATGGGCGCCGATCGCTTGCACATGCTCGAACACGGATTGAGGTCCCCGAGATGATGGTGCGCCGTTGTGGAGGAAGCCGGTGGCAGGCTCAAGGCCGACCGCAAGGCGAACCGTTCCCGTCCGACAACCGGACCGTCATGCGCCCCTCGTCGACGACCCGCAGCCTTACCAAGGCACCGCACGCGGTCGGTTTGGCCGTCG
>Ga0081455_10003434_pt1 | contig 18215 bp, 13 predicted proteins | sample TabmetS3T2R1_FD_70207 | JGI IMG/M metagenome (GOLD analysis project Ga0081455, IMG submission 70207) | Tabebuia heterophylla rhizosphere microbial communities from the University of Puerto Rico - S3T2R1 | ecosystem: Host-associated > Plants > Roots > Rhizosphere ...
CAACCTCTGGGTCCAGGCTTCGACCACTTCCACCGGTACCAACGTGTTGAGCGGTCCATATACAGGGACACGCGTCCCCAGCCGCCCCAGCGCCCAGGCACTCGCCTCACGTATCGCCTCGGAGCCCTTGCGCAAACCGAGGTCAAACACCAGCTGGCCCAATTCGATTTTCAGGCCAATGTCTAGCAGTTCCAGTGAGCCGAGTAGCCGCCATACTTCGACGAGTTCGTTCGATCCAAAGCGGAGTTCACCGCCTGACCCCTTACTGACCCGTGTCTGGCGGCGCCCGCTTTGCTCCGCCACCAATGCGGACCACCGGGCTCGTAACGCCGCTATGAGCGGCTCAGCCAACATCTTCTGCTGACCCAGCTCCAGCCCGCCGGCAATGCGGCGCCACAAGATCCACCACTCAGCCCGGCACATCTCGTGGCGCGGATGCTGCAAGCGTCCTTGCAACATGCGCCAGGTCTGCGCCACACGCCAGTCATCCACCGCCATGCCGTATCCGGGCCGTAAGGCAAAGCCGGCCAGGTTGAGCCACCGCGCTTCGTGTGCCGGGCTCAGCTGCCGGCCCGCCATCACGGCCATCTGTGCCTCCCAGAAGCGGCGCAGCACCGATGACGGCCACGCTGTCCGCGGCATCTCGGTGACCTGTTCAAGGCGTTTCATTAAACCTTCCGGCTCGGCGCCTGGCTTCGTCGAGGTAAACGTCTCGTGAATCAGCCGACCACAGGCATCCAGAGTCAACGTATCCAACACGTCCTCGACGGTCGCAACGCCTGTCGCACGGGGTGTCTCGGCCACCCGAGTGCCGACGGCAGCGCGCACATCGAATTGCAGTCGCCACTGCCGATCCCCGATGGCTTCGCGACACCACAGCTCGAGCGTACCGATGTCGGTGAGCTGCGCCTGCAGGGTGACAGGAATGACCTCGGCCTGGCTTTTCCTTCTGCCCGATGTCAAGACGGTCCGAATCGGCGGCAGTGGCTGCAACAGTTGTGGATCAATGGACACCAGGGTGCCTGGCGTATCGGCCGTGCGCAGGCTCGATGTGTACAGCGGAAACTCAACAGGCTGACGAATGCGCAGCTGAAATTGGCGGTCAGTGAGCTCGACCATCTGCCCCGCGGCGATACCTGCGGGCAGCAAGCACACCGCGGCATGCCCTGCGGTGTCTGCCACTTCCCCTTCGACGCCAATGTAGTGCGCGCGTGCCAGGCCACCGGCGATGCGTGTACCATGACCGCGCCGTACCATGCCGTAATAGGCCGCGCCATGCGCCACCGCCAGGTCCAGGCGCGCGTTATGCAGGACGAGCGGCTGCCACGTGTCGCCAGGATCGTTCGAGCTATACCAGGAAGTCATCACATCCAACAGCCGTTGCCGCAAGGCAGAGGAGGCGAACAAACCACCGTTGAGCAGAATGATATCAGGCCGTGCAGAAACCCCGCTCTCTCCTTCTGCAGACAGCCGCTGATGGTCGCTTAGAAACGCTGCCAGATACACGGTAATCGCCGGGTCCAGTGCATAGGGCAAGCCGAATTCCTGAAACCCGGATTGGTAACGGCGAGGTCTGGCGTCTCGCTCGACATAAGGCAGGAACCCCTCGAGTAGGAGGTCTTCGACCTCTTGTCGCTGGACGTCCGTGTACAGCGCGCTGCCAATCAGCCGCGCTCCAGCTCCTGGCACACTGACCGTGAGATGGTCTGGGGGCTTGGTACCGAGGAACGTTTCCTTGACGTGACAGCACACGCGCACCAGCGTGTCCCACTGACGCGGTGACAGTTTACTCGTGGCCGAAGCGGTAAGCCGCGGTTCGAGGGCGTGCGCCAAGGCGAGGTCGAAATTGTCTCCGCCGAGGATCACGTGATCGCCGACAGCAATGCGATGGAGCTGAAGCTTACCAGCCTCTGCGTCGTGTTCGCTTGATCCGTCACGGACACGAATCAGGGTAAAGTCGGTGGTGCCTCCGCCGATGTCGCACACCAGAATCGTCAGGCCGGGTTGGACGAGCGTATGCCAATCGTCTTGGTGGGCATACACCCAGGCATACAACGCCGCCTGCGGCTCTTCCAAGAGCACCAGGTGTTGCAACCCGGCTTGCTGCGCAGCGGCAACCGTCAGCTCACGCGCCACCGCATCAAACGAAGCTGGTACGGTCAGCGTCACCTCCTGGCTCTGGAGCGGATACTCGGGAAACCGCGTGTTCCACGCCGCGGCGATATGCGCCAGGTAGCGACTGCTTACGACGACGGGTGACAGCCGCTCGACGTCGGAGGTGCCGTGCCATGGCAAAATCGCCGCCGTGCGGTCCACGCCACTGTGACACAACCACGACTTGACCGAAGTAATCATGCGCCCCGGCACGGTCGCCCCATGGTCGCGCGCGAAGACGCCCACGGTATAGCGCGGCTCTGTGGTATCCCACGGTAGTCGCAAGGCACCCTTAGAGAACTCTCCTGCAGCCGCTTCATAATGAAACGAGGGAAGCGTGTCTCGCGCTTCGACCTCGCCTGGCGCCACCACTTGCGGAATGGCCAATGTGTGGACCTGCCACTGTGCGTCGGCTGTGTCAATGTAGCCAACCGCCGAGTTCGTCGTGCCGAGGTCAATGCCCACGACGAAACGACTCGCTTCCTGCGCCATGGCTTACTTCTCCTGCGGGTCTGGCACCTCCTCAGCATCCTCACGGACGCTGAACTCCAGCTTCCAGCGTTGGTCTGACATCGTATTCACGCACCATAGCTCGAATACGCCCAACTCCGTAAGGCGCGATTCGAACTGCACCGGCACATAGTCTTCTTCGGTCGCCTGCTCCACTGGCAGGGTCGTCGCTAAGGGATCGGTCTCGCTCAGTTCCTCGTCGCTCCAATGCTCGAGCACATCACCAGGTTGGTCGTCTTTGCGTACAGCGGAGCTGAAAAACCGGAAGAGACAGGGTTCGCCAACGACCAAGCCGATGGCTGCCGAGGGCACCCTGACTTCGGTACCTTCCTCCATGCCGAAGGGCACGACACACAGCGCCTTCAGGGGTCGAGGCGCGCCTGGAATGGCCAGGCCGGCCGTTTCGATGCCCACGTAGTACGAACGCGCCGTCCCACCGCGAATGCGAATACCCCTGCCGGCCTTGGCAAAGCCGTAGTACGCAGCTCCACGCGCCACGGCGTAATCCAGATCGGCTACACCGGCGAGCACCTGTGGCTGGGCCTTCTTGCCGTACCATTGCACCAGGATGTCCATCAGACGATCGCGAAAGAGGGGGGCCTTGAAGACGCCGCCGTTGAAGAGCACGTGCGTCACCCGTGCTGAGTGAGCGTCCGCGCCATGCAGGCTGAGGAAATATGCCAGGTGTCGGGTCACAGCGACGTCCGACTCGTAGGGCAACCCGAGCTCGCGGAAGCCCGACGCTCGACGCCGTTCTGGTCGGTCGTCCACTTTGCACACCGGGAAGAAGCCGTCGAGCAACAGCGCTTGCACCGCCTCACGCTGCAAATCGACGCTCACCGTGCCGCCAACGAGCCTGCGACCTCGGCCAAGCACCGTGACGGGATAGGTCTTGGGACCTTCCAGCGCCAGTAGGGCTTCCTTGGCGGCGCGACAGGCGTGCCACAACGACACTGACTGCCAGGCGTCTAACCGCAGGCCCTTGTCCGCAAAGGCGGTGCTGGCAAAGTGGGCCAGCGCCACGTCCATGTTATCCCCACCGACCAGGGTGTGTGTGCCAACGGCCATCCTCTGAAGTTCCAAGGCACCATCTATTTCGTCCACACCGATGAGGGTGAAGTCGGTCGTACCGCCCCCTACGTCACAGACTAACAGCGTGTCGCCCACGCTGAGGTGTCGGCGCCATTGTTCGCCACTGTCGGCCAGCCAGGCGTAGAGAGCAGCTTGCGGTTCTTCCAGCAGGATCAGATCTGCTGGGAGCCCCGCAGCAAGAGCCGCCTCGCGTGTCAATTCACGCGCACTAGCATCAAATGAAGCGGGTACCGTCAGTACGACACGCTGCTCAGTGATCGGGGCAGCAGGAAACTCGTGATGCCAGGCGGCGACGAGGTGCGCCAAATACCGACGGGACACGTCCACCGGGGATACCTTGGGCACCTCACTGGGGGCTCCCCAGGGCAGCAGTGGCTGATGCCGGTCCACTCGGCTATAGCACAGCCACGACTTCGCTGCAGCGACGGTGCGCATGGGCATGGCCGCAGCCTGCTGAAGCGCCAGCTCGCCGACGGCATCTTTTCCACCGGGTTGCCATGGGAGATCATAGTTGCCCGTATCTGCTTCTTGTTCGCTACTAAGATACAGGAAAGAAGGCAGCTGGAACCGCGACTCAACCGTCGCCGGCGCGACCAGCTGAGGTACCGACAGCACCTGAGGCTGGGCGGCGTCTTGATCGAGTCGTGTGTAGGCGATGACGCTGTTGGTGGTTCCTAAGTCAATACCAATAGCATATGTGGCCATATGTGACTCTTTCCGATCGAGCGGCAACGACAGTGACATGCACGTAGACTGGGCATACCGAATGCGGTTGTTTTACCCTCCTGGGGCTCAAGGGGAAGTTGCGTAGAACGGTTACTGCACCTCGATTTCAGCAGGGGCAATGACACGCGCCGATTCCTCCTGGCCGCTCCATGCCGGCAGCTCGCACTGCATGGCTTGCCAGCCGTGATGCACTAAGGTGCCCCGTAGTGGCAGCTGACCAGTAACATTCCCTGTCAGCGTGACCTGCACGGGGTCATACTCCGCCACAATCTCCACGTGTGCGCCTTCCTCCTGGTAGCGGAGCGGACGCAATACAAACATGCGCTCGAGGGCCGCGGCGCAGGCGCGATGTACATCGCGAGCGGCAGCCCCGATGTGGGCATCATCGTAGCCTGAAAGGTCTTCCATCAAGAAGTCGATCAATCGCGCTTCACGTTGGAGGGTGGCCAACAACGTAAGCGCGTCACTGCGCGTGGGCACCTGGGCTACCAGGTCAGCGCGCAGCCGGTCAGCCAGTGGCACTTCCGTCGTGGAGAGGGCCAAGGTTTGTCCCTGCAAGAGCCGGTCCAATTGCTCGGCGAACGTTCGATCGCGCAAGGCGCGAAAGAAAGCCTTCAACGCGAGTCCGAGTCTCATCTTTGCTCCTTCTTGGCGCAGTCCACCTGGTCGATGGCGTGCATGGTATTATAACCCAAGTTGCTCAATTTATCGCTGCTTGTAGATGTGTCAATACTACACTGACGAGTAGGGCCGCCTCCGCTGGCGCACGGCGCAGCACCTCCCCATTGTCGATTGGGCTACGTGGACGCGACCTGACTCGTGGAGAGTCCACTTATGTGACGATTACAGGACGCGGCACTGGCATCACGCGCCGCTGACCGACCCACAGCCGCCGTCCTGCACCGCCGCATTCGGGCAAGAGCCCAGACTTGCTGAGTCGCTCGTCTCGACCTGAGGGGAGTAACCAGGACAAGACTGTAGGCTTTTAGGCCTCAGCGAGGCGCCACATCTGAAAAATTCTTGTATACTGCTCATATGTACAGTAAAATACCCACTCTGAGTGTAGGGCTCAGCAAGGCTGCCCTACGGAGGCTGAGAGCCGCTGGCGGCTGTGGTTTCAACGTTGGCATCGCATACTGTACTGGCAATGTGCCTAGGAGGAAGCTAACCGGGCAGTCAAACCCATTCCTGATGGATACCATCCCGCCACACCGTACTGTGAAATGAACGGAGAGGAAGTATAATAAAAACACTTTTCGCGCCACTATTAAGGTGTCCACCGGTTCCTGAATCTCACTTGAGCTGCCCAGAGGGTGCCAGGGACCGGCGGCCCATCGCGCGTGTCGGCTTAATGATGAACGCCAGCGAGACACCGTATGCCATGCTAGAAGAACGCAACGTGGAAAAATCTGCACTGCTCAAGCAGCTACGCATTGACCGTAGCGACACCAGAGCCCCGCGTTCCCGTGCTCGCTGGTTCATGCTAGTCGGCTGTGCGCTCCTGGTGCTCGTCGGTGGCCTGCTCTGGTTCAGTCTGACTCGGCTAGAGCTGCCCACGGTGCGCACCGCGGTGGCACGTGCGGCGAGCCAGGAGTCGAGCACGGGCTCCGTGCTGGACGCCAGCGGCTACGTCACGGCACGGCGCCAGGCCACGGTTTCCGCAAAGATCACCGGGAAAGTCGCCGAGGTCCTGATCGAGGAAGGCATGCGGGTCAAGGAGGGCGACGTGCTGGCTCGGCTCGATGATACTGAGGCCAAGGCCCAGCTCGCGTTGGCTAAGGCCCAGCTGACCGCTGCCCGCGCCCAGATCGTTGAGATCCGCGCCCAGCTCGTCCAGGCCGAGCGGGACTATGCGCGCCAGCGGGGGCTCGCCGACCGGCAGCTCATCAGTACGCAGGCGCTGGAAGCCGCCCTCACGCAGCGCGATATGCTCAGGGCGCGACTGGCCAGCACCGAGGAACAGATCAGGGTGGCGCAGGAGTCAGTTGTGGTAGCCCAGGTGCAGCTCGATAACACCGTCGTGCGCGCGCCATTCAGCGGCGTCGTGGTCGCCAAGGCCGCACAGCCCGGCGAGATGATTTCGCCGATCTCGGCTGGCGGTGGCTTCACGCGTACCGGCATTGGTACCATTGTGGACATGGACTCGCTCGAGATCCAGGTGGACGTCAACGAGGCGTTTATCAATCGGGTCAAGCCAGACCAGCCGGTGGAGGCCATGTTAAATGCCTATCCGGCATGGAAGATCCCCGGCGAGGTGATCGCCATCATCCCAACGGCAGACCGCAGTAAGGCCACCGTCAAGGTGCGTATCGCCATCAAACTCAGGGACCCACGCATCGTGCCCGACATGGGCGTGCGCGTTGCCTTCTTGGACCCGCAACCAGCGCGGCCGGCGCAGCTGACGTCTGGCGTCCTGGTGCCGGCCGAAGCGGTGCGGACGGACGGGGCCATAGGGGTGGTGTTTGTGTATGCCGATGGCAAAGTAGAGCGCCGCAGCGTCACGTTGGGGCAGACTGTCGGCGGTCTGCAGCAGGTGCAGAGCGGCCTGCGTGACGGTGAGCGCGTTGTGCTGTCGCCGCCGGAGTCGCTTGAGGACGGCCACGCCGTGAAGCTGGCCGCACACGGTGCATCATGAGCCATCTGGTCGAGATCCGCGGCCTGACTAAGACCTACGTGCGTGGTCGTGAGAAGATCGAAGTGCTGCACGGCCTCAACCTCGACATCCCCCGAGGGGACTTCGTCGCCCTGATGGGCCCATCCGGCTCGGGCAAGACCACCCTGCTCAACCTGATCGGTGGGCTGGATACGCCCACCGCGGGCAGTATCATGGTGGACGGCCGACGCATCGACCAGCTCTCGAGTGGAGAACTCGCGCGGTGGCGCGCCGCTCATGTCGGCTTTGTGTTCCAGTTCTACAACCTCCTGCCGGTGCTGTCCGCGCAGCGGAACGTGGAGCTGCCGTTGTTGCTGACCAATCTCTCGGCGGCCCAGCGACGCCAGCATGCCGAGATCGCGCTCACCCTGGTCGGTCTCCAGGACCGGGCCAGGCACAAGCCCAAGGAACTGTCCGGTGGTCAGGAGCAGCGGGTAGCGATTGCCCGCGCTATCGTGTCCGACCCGACGCTCCTGGTCTGTGACGAGCCGACCGGGGATCTCGACCGCGCCACGGCGGACGAGATCCTGACCCTGCTCCAGATGCTCAACCGCGAGCACGAGAAGACGGTGGTGATGGTGACACACGATCCCAAGGCGGCTGAATACGCCCGCCACCAGCTCCATCTGGACAAGGGGACCTTGGCGAACGGGCAGGATGAGCCATGAGATACCTGCCGCTTCTCTGGGCCGGGTTGTTCCGCAAGAAGACTCGTACCATTCTGACGCTGCTGTCGGTGTGCGTTGCTTTCCTGCTATTCGGCCTCCTGCACGCTGTCACGGTGGCGTTCGAGTCAGGCGCCGACAGCGCCGATGCCAAGCGCCTGCTCACCACTGCCCGCTACTCCATCATTGAGTTGTTGCCGATGGCATACTTGCGCCGCATCGAGCAGGTGCCGGGCGTGGTCGGCGTGGCGTACGCGGAATGGTTTGGCGCCAAGTACCAGAATGAGAGCAATGCCTTCCCGGTATTCGCAGTGGATCCCCAGCGCTATCTCGATATGTACCCTGAGTTCACGATTCCATACGACCAGCGCGACGCCTTTGTCAAGACGCGCACCGGCGCCGTGGTCGGTACGCGTCTGGCCCAGCGCTACGGCTGGAAGCTGGGTCAGAAGCTGCCGATCAGTTCGGAGATCCACCCGAAAGCCGACGGGAGCATGAGTTGGGAGTTTGATCTGGTGGGCATCCTGGATGCCGACGATCCCACAGTGCGCGGCAACACCGATGTGGTCCTGATCAACAGCGCGTACTTCGATGAGGCACGCCAGTCCAACAAGGGCCGGACCGGTTGGTACATCGAGCGCATCGCCGATCCCGCCCAGGCCAAAGCCATCGCGGCGGCGATCGATGCGCTGTTCATGAACTCTCCCGACGAAACCAAGACCCAGCCCGAAAAGGAGTTTGCGATTGGCTTCGCCAAGCAGATCGGCGATATCGGGGCGCTTGTCCTGCGCATCCTGGCTGCGGTGTTCTTCACCATTCTGATCTTGACCGGTAACACCATGGCTCAGTCGATCCGCGAGCGTATTCCGGAATTCGCCATCCTCAAGACGATCGGTTTTTCTGACAGCCGCGTGACGGTGCTCGTGCTGGCAGAGGCAGTCGTGATGCTTTTGCTCGGCAGCGGCCTGGGCATGCTGGCTGCAACCAGTTTGCTCCCTGCCATGAATGGTACCACCGGCGGCCGTTTCCCACCGCTGTTTGTGACCGGTAGCACCTGGCTGATGGCCCTAGGCATGGCCCTGGCGCTGGCGCTCGCCATTGGCCTACCGCCGGCACTGCGGGCCTGGCGCCTCAAGATTGTCGAGGCGCTCTCAGGACACTGAGCACAGGAACAACCGTGCGTTGGCTCAATCAGGCTGTTGCAATCACTGTCATCACCCTGCGCACTATCCCACAGCGACTCGGCACGTCGCTAGTGGTGGTGATCGGCATCGCCGGTGTGGTGGGCGTGCTGGTGTCGGTGTTGGCGATGTCCGAGGGCTTTCGCCACACCCTGGCCAGCACCGGGCGCTACGACCGCGTGATCCTGCTACGGGCCGGCTCCGACTCCGAGATGTCCAGCGGTCTGGGGCGCGACCAGACCACGCTCATCGCGCCCCTGCCCGGCATCGCCCGCGATGCCGGGGGGAGCCCTCTGGCGTCGGCCGAGCTGATGGTCATGGTGGATCTGCCGCGCCAGGGCCAGACCGACCCCAACAACGTGCCGTTTCGCGGCGTGCAGCCGGCGGCCTTCGCGATCCGCGACGAGTTCAAGATTGTGGCCGGGCGGCGCTTCGAGCGCGGCGTACGCGAGGTGATCGTGGGCAAGAAGGCCTCACAAGAGTTCGCCGGGCTCACCGTCGGTTCCACGATCGACTTCCGGGACAGCGCCTGGACGGTAGTCGGCATCTTCGAGACTGGTGGTGACGTGCATGAATCAGAGATCTGGGCGGATGCCGAGGTCACGATGTCGGCCTTCCGGCGCGTGGGCTACCAGTCGGTCACTGCCAGGCTCGCCGATGGGTCGGACACCGGATTCACGGCCTTCACGGACGCGGTCAGCCGTGATCCGCGCTTCTCACTCAGTGTGCTCCGCGAGCCCGAGTACTATGCCCGGCAGGCCCAGGTGCTCTCGGACCTGATCAACATACTCGGCTACACCGTAGCCGCCTTCATGGCCATTGGTGCTATGTTTGGCGCGCTCAACTGCATGTACGCGGCGATCGCCAGCCGCCAGGTCGAGATCGCCACGCTGCGCGCCATCGGCTTCGACGGGACACCAGTGGTGATCGCGGTGATGATCGAGGCGCTGCTGCTTGCCCTGGCCGGTGGAGCCGTCGGTGGGGCGCTGGCCTACATGTATTGCGACGGCACCTCCCTGTCCACGCTCAACTTCAATACCTTCTCGCAAGTGGCGTTCGATTTCCGGGTAACGCCTGGCCTGCTGCTGCAGGGCTTTTGGTGGTCGCTCAGCATCGGCGCGGCGGGCGGGCTACTGCCGGCCATCCAGGCGGCGCGGCTGCCAGTAACCGTGGCGTTGCGAACCCTGTAGGGCAGCCGAACGCCGCGAGCGTGAGGAGTATGCCTTCGAGGTCGCGCCATCATGTGTGCGTGACATCAGCCGGGCTGCAGAGTGTCGATAGAGCAATAACACCTGAAGTTTTTATGCGGTGGCGAGCTGTGCTGGTGTCTGCTGTTTCACCTTGATCACAAGTTGGCGTCCGAACACCTTCTCAAACGCGGCCAGGTGCTTCTGTACGCCCCAGACTTCGACCTGGCAGTCATGCACTGCGTCGATATGCAGTGCCACGTGTTGCGTATCGACAACACACAGGCGTGCGCCCTGGACAAAGCCAGCATGGCCGCGGTCCAGATTCTCCGCCAGGCAGAGTAGCGCACTTGAGAGCTGCACAATCTGCTGGGCACGCTGATCGAGAGCAGCGAATGCAGGCGATTTTTTGCGTGGCAGGGCCTTGTGATGATAGAGCGCCGTTGTCGCCATAATGGCAATTTCTGTTTGATCGAAGCCCAGGAGGTGAGCATGCCTGATGAGGTAGGCGGTGTGCGTCTGGTAATCGGTATAGTGCAGAAACGCCCCAATGTGATGCAGCACGGCAGTATATTCGAGCAATTCGCGTTCCCAGGCCCCGAAACGGTGCAGTCCGGCGTGACGTGCGCTGTCAAACAACGCTAACGCCAGGCGCGCTGTCGTGCGTGCATGGGTCTCATCAAACTGGCAGGCACGGCCCAATTGCCACACACTGCGGGCTCGTACGGACATCTGCTGCAGGAAGGAGGAGGCACCGTGCTTTAAGAGATAGTCGACCAGGAGCCCTTCACGGACACCACGCGTACTGACGCGGATTTCATGCAGGGCAAGCTCCCGCATGAAGACATGCAGAATCGTGGCACCGGCGATGATGATGTCGGCTCGTTCTGGGTGGAGTCCTGGTATCTTGCGGCGGCTCTCGAGCGGTACATCTCTGAGCATGGCGATTACCTGCAGCAGTTGGGCATAGGTCAGCACATCATCGTGCTGCCGCGGTCGTCCCAGGCAGTGCCGTACCGCGATGTCTGCCAGATTCTCGATCGTTCCCGAACTTCCGAAGGCAAGGTCGATACGATAGGTGCGTAGCTCATGCAGCGTGCGCATGGCGTGGCGGCGTACATACTGGTAGAGGGCCTCATACTGGTGCAGCGCCACCGCCCCACACATGTCAGTGAGAAATTGCGATGTCAGCCGAATCGCCCCGAGCTTGAGCGACCCGAGGTAGCTCTGGTGGTGCTGGGTACCGATAATCACTTCCGTGCTGCCACCACCAATGTCGAGGAAAAGTGCCTGTCTCTCGCTCAGATGCACACCGCTGGCCACGCCCAGGGAGATGAGGCGCGCCTCTTCAAGCCCTGAGACGACACGCACGTCGAGATCAGCTTCCTGCTGTAATTGCTGCACAAAGGTGGCTTGGTTGACCGCCTCACGCGTCGCCGCTGTGGCCACGGCCATAATAGTCTCTGCGCCATGGGCACGCGCCACCTGGGCAAACTGTCGTGCCACAAACACGGCACGGTCGATAGCGTCCGGTTGGAGATGCTGGTGGGTAAATGCCCCCTCACCCAGGCGGACCATCTGTTTGAGTTGTGTCAGCACGGCATACGAATAATCGGGCTGGATACGCACTAGCAGCAAACGAATCGAGTTGGTACCGAGATCCATAAAGGCTACGGTACGTGCCTCAACACTGGTCAATAATGTTCTCCTTTGTCGAGCCTCACGCAGACGTTGGCGTCCATTGCCATCTCTACTCCTACGGATTGGTAAGCACCCACGAGTACAAGTATGCCTAGAGAGTGCGAAGATGGCGTGAAGATGAGGTGAGCGTTGTGTGTGGAAATGAGCATGGACAGATCGACGAAAAGTTCAGACTCCCCCGGAGGCTCATGTTGGATTCCGGGGTCTTGCACATTCTGGAAAAAACTGAAGCACTTGAGATGAAAAGAGTTTTTCCAAGGATGCTACATAGGTTGCGATCCTCGGGGGAAGCCTGTAAAAACAACCTCTTACGCCAAATTTGACCACTTACGTCCCTGGAATTCAACATGAGCCGCAGTAAATGCCAGGGATGTTAAGGACCCCGTACGACTTCTGAACCCATGAGAACGTTGGGACACGGCTGTGCTTCAAAGCACCCTACGAGACCTTCCGACAGTCCAGCTGCAACCGTGTCCCTGCGGTGTACACATCATACTGCTCACATTCTACCGTATCTCCGACCCGCCACCTGGTCCCTTTGATGACTTGGTAGAGGGCACCGTCGACCGTCCGGATAATGGCCATCCCACGGCGGTCCAGGGCCGTGACCGTGGCTACCAGGCGCGGCAGCGGGGAATTGTCATAGGTCATGCGGGCTTGCGCCCAAGTGCCAAGACTGAGCCCCAGGCCCAGGGCAAGGAGTAGGGTGAATACAGAGGGACGGGCCATGATTGTCTCCTTCGTCTCTTGCGTATGACATGGTTATAACACTACGCTCGGATGCTGCGTGCGTTGGCATCGCGCCATGCCGATGCACAACTATACTCCTCCCGATGGAACGTGGCGAGCTTTTGTGCCAATGTGGGCATGGGTGTATGCCCTCCGTTTGCAGAGGACTGCAATGGTTTCCTGAAGCTGTTATCTTCAAACGCTCCAGTACGTGAGACGGATTGGCAACCCTGGCAATCCGTGCAACACTGCACGATGCAAGCACCAGCGGAGGCCTGGACCAGGTCAGGCTTTTGCACACCAAGACAAGCATCAGTAACGGTGGACGGCATACAATGAAACGTCACATGCACCTGAATCTATTCATCCACAGTCGTGGACACCACGAGGCGTCCTGGCGGCACCCCGCGGCTTCGCCGTTGTCGCTGTCTGATATTCGCTACTATCAGGCTCTGGCGCAGCAAGCGGAAGCGGGGTTGTTCGATTCGATCTTCCTCGCTGACCAGCTGGCGCTTGGCGATGATATCGCGTACGGCCCTCGCACGGCGCTCGAGCCCATCACCGTGCTGGCGGCGCTGGCCGTGAGCACCAGCCGCATCGGCCTGATCGCCACCGCGTCGACGACGTACACGGAGCCGTTCAATCTGGCACGGCAGTTCGCGTCCCTGGATCATATCAGCCGCGGCCGTATCGGGTGGAACATCGTCACGTCCTGGTTGGCCACTGCCGCGCGCAACTATGGCGCGACAGCGCAGGTGAGCCATGCGGCGCGCTACGCACGCGCTGAGGAGTTCCTGGCAGTCGTGAGGGGGTTATGGGATAGCTGGGCGGACAATGCGGAGCTGGATGATCGCGCTGGCGGACGATACGCCAACCCGGAACGCATTCAGCCCATCAACCACGAAGGCACCTATTACCGCGTGGCCGGGCCGTTGAACCTCCCGCGCTGTCCGCAAGGTCGGCCGGTACTCGTCCAGGCCGGTTCGTCTGACACGGGCCGTGGTTTTGCTGCGCGCCACGCCGAGGCCATTTTCACTGCGCAAATGGAGAAGACGAGAGCTCAGGACTTCTACGCCGATCTCAAGGCGCGGGTCGTGGTCGAGGGGCGCAGAACTGATCAGGCACTGATCCTGCCCGGCCTCAGCCCGTTGATCGCCTCAAGTGCACTCGAAGCGCAGCGTTTGTCGGAGGAACTGAGCGCACTGGCTCATCCAGAAGTCGGGCGCAAGCGTCTCTCTGGCCGTTTCGGTGGTCATGACTTCTCGCATCTGCCGTTGGATAAGCCACTCGAACCGGCAGATTTCCCTGAACCGAGCACCGTGGAAGCGGCGCGCAGCCGAACCGAAGTCATCCTGGATCTGGTGCGTCGGGAGAAGCTAACCTTGCGGCAGCTGCTGGCGATACTCGCCGGTGCACGTGGGCATCACACCTGCGTGGGCACGCCGGAGCAGGTTGCCGATCTTATGGAGGAATGGTTCAACGATGGCGCGGCAGATGGCTTCAACATCATGCCGCCCGTGCTGCCGGCGATGCTGGAGGTCTTCATTGCCGAAGTGATCCCGTTGCTCCAACGTCGCGGGCTGTTTCGCACGACTTACGAGGGGGAAACGTTGAGAGCGCATTACGGTTTGGCAGAACCGGAAAGCCAGTTCAGTTAGCCAACTCGCTGTTCGGCTACCTTGCCTTCCCCGTGTGCCTCTGGCACAATGGGTGCAATGCTGACGATGCTGATGGACAGCGGGCATACATCTGCCGTGGATAGACAGAAGGAGAAGGCAGCCGTGCTACAGTTGACGATGCCATCACTGACCGGGGAGGACATTGACCTGGCGCAATATCAGGGACGCGTGCTCTTGATCGTGAATGTGGCCAGTGCGTGTGGGTATACTCCGCAATACAAGGGCTTACAAGCGCTGCACGCGACGTATGCCGCACAGGGGTTTGCCGTGTTAGGGTTTCCCTGCAATCAGTTCGGCCAGCAGGAGCCTGGCTCCGCAGCCCAGATTGCTACGTTCTGCGAGCAGCGTTATGGCGTCACCTTTCCGATGTTCGCCAAAGTGGACGTCAATGGCCCACACCAGTGCGCGCTCTACAAGCACCTGACGGCGCAGCACACGCAGCCTGTCCCTGCTGGGCCGATTCAGTGGAATTTCGAGAAGTTTTTGCTCGGCCGTGACGGGACCGTCGTGGCACGTTTCCGGTCGCACGTCGCGCCCGAGTCCGCGCAGCTGGTCGAGAGCATCGAGAGGGAACTGGCAAAGCCAAGCACCTGACAGAGTGGCCTTGAGGGGGTTCTGTCGCCCATGACCACCCAGGACAGTTGAGGCTCGCAAGGCATTGACGAAGACACAACTAGACGACTTCACCAATCCCTATGGCTATAGTGAAATGGAGTGGGCTGCGCAGCTCGACCCTTGCGCAGAGAAAGGGAAGCTCTCGTGATCCAGTTGGGCATCTTTCAAAACGGCGCCTCGGACCTGCCGGTCGCTGACACGCCCGAGGGCGTGCTGGTCGCTGGCGGCAGCCTCGAGGACATGCACGCCAGCTTCCAGCGCATCCTGGTCGACCAGGTCCGCCAGGGGGTGTTGGCCGAACAGCTCGGCTACGACTTCTATTTTATGACCGAGCACCACTGTCAGCCCGAGGGGCCGGAGTTCAGTCCCAACCCGTTGATGGCCGAAATGGCGATCGCGGCCCAGACCCGCCGCATCCGTCTCGGCCAGGCCACCAACATCCTGACCCAGTGGCACCCGCTGCGGGTAGCCGAACTGGGCGCTATGCTCGACGTGATCAGCGGCGGACGCGTCGAGTTCGGAGTCGGTCGCGGCTACCAGCCGCGCGAGGTCGAGGTCTTCGGGTTCCCCTACGGCGCCAGCATCCAGGATCAGGAGCGCAACCGGGCCTACTTCCAGGAGGCCTATGACATCATCATCAAGGCCTGGACCCAGCTATCCTTCTCGCATCAGGGCCAGTTCTTCACCATCCCGCCGACCTACACCCGCTGGAACCATGCTCAGACGCTCGCTTACTTCCGCCAGCCGCACGTCGGCCGTGCGTTGGAGGACGTGGTACGGGTCGGGCCGCCGGACCACTACGGTGGCGGGAACCCGGTTACCAACACCACCACCGTGCTGAAGGAGATCAGCCTCTTCCCGCAGCCGATCCAGAAGCCCTATCCCCAGTGCTGGGAGCCAGTCGCCAGCGCGCGTTCAGTCGAGTGGGCCGCGGCGCACGGCGTCAACTGCAACATCAACGCCATCCCGCGTACCCGGCTACGCAAGGTCTTCGAGACCTACCACCAGGCGTCCGAGCAGGCGGGCTGGCCGGACCGCCTGCACCGGGGCGCGTTCAAGTTTGGCTGGGACGCCGAGAAGCGGCGCGGCTTAAGCGTCGGTCCCTGGGTGCACATCCTCACGCCGGGCGACGAGCAAACCCAGCTCGAACGGATCGACCGCGCGCTCGAGATGGAGTGGAACTACTACGGCCCGTTCGGCTTCACCGCGGGTTTGGCCGACGCCGACGAGGCACCCTACCCGCTCGACATGCGCGTCCCCGGTGCGCTGCTCCGGCAGAAGGAGGCCGCGCTCGTCGGCCGCGCCGACGAGGTGACGGCCGCCGTGCTGCGGATGAAGGAGTTGGTCGGCGCCGAGGACTTCCTGCTTCTGTGCCACTTCGAGATGCCAGGCCTCAGCGGCGAGGAGGTCGAGGAGCAGATGGCCCTCTTCGCCGAGCAGGTGATGCCCGAACTCCGCCGTGCCTGCGGGGGTAGCCCGGAGCTGCCGACATCCACCGTCGAGTTAGTGCCGCGCCAACCGACGCAGGCCTAGAACATGGCGTTGTCCCCATAAGAACTCGTTGCGCGTTGTCCGTTGGGAACAACACAGTGAAAGATCAAGACAGTCATGACGGACTCAGGACATTACTACGAAATGCGGTAGAATCAGTGAAATCCTAGCACCATTGATTACTGTGCACCCTCTTTGAGAATGATCCCAAACAGGGTATCTTATTGACCTGCGGTCATTGCGGGGAAGCGCTCGATCTTGACCGCGCCCTCGATATCCGTAGGTCCCGTCACATTGCATGCCACCTGCAAAGGTCGTGTGTATGACTTACCATAGTCACCGTCCTGTGGGCACTCGACTCTGTCAAGCGTCTGGAGGTCGCTAGGGAAGACGCCATTGTAGTGGAGACCGTTTGTGCACCCGAGGCGTGGGTTGACGTGATGCAACGGTATGGCGATACGCTTGCTGCGGGTGAGGCAACACCCGTACCTGAGGAGGAGGTGTGACCAAGAATCCTCTCACCATGATTGGCCTGACGCCAGCGATTCTCGGTCTGGGCCTGACCCATGAGGAGCTGTACGAATACTGTACAAGGATAGCGCGCGCCTTGTTCGCGTGCGTCCATCCTGACCGGCATAACGGCACACAACGCCCGGAGGCGCTGCACTTCTCAGAGGCGTTTGATCTGCTCAAAGACCGCCAGGTGTTTAAGGCGGCGATCAAAGAGTTCCAGGTACAGCGACGCCATGGCTCTTCCCATACCACGCACCGGAGCCAAGAGGAGGAAACGCTGCGCCTGCGCTTTCGGGAACTGCAAAGACGCAACGCTGTGCTGATGGGAGAAGAGCGAAAACTCCGCGAACGCGTCCACCATCTCGAACAAGTCAACGCTATTCTCCGGCAATCCGTGCAAAAATACGAAGAATCCCACACCAACCAGCGAGAAACCCAAAGAACTACCCGGAGAGGGGTACGTTTGCAAAGATAAATGGCTCACTATCGCAGAGGCGGCGCGGGTGCTCCAGCCCTCCCGCGACGGGCTCAACCCACATCGCTCAATGTATGGAGTGGTCGATCCCGCATGGAATCCTTCCGCTGGCGTCGCGCTTTGTTTCTCGGCCTTGTCTCCTATGCCGCGTCTCTTGCCGGGCTGGTGGTTGATACGTTTGTCCCTGTGTTACTCCAGGCGGGGCATCCGCTGTGGCACAATACTACCGGCCTGTCTATCCCGCCTATCGGGTTTGCGCTCGCGCCGAGCCTCGCATTTTTTATCATGACCTGGGATAACCTGATCAATCTCTTTGTCCATCCCTGGGCGGGAGTGCGGAGCGATCAGACGTGGACGCGCTGGGGACGACGTAAACCGTGGATCCTGGTTGGTGTCCCCATCGCGGTGATAGGGTTGATCGCCATCCCATGCGCTTCTACACTCCCTGGGGTCATCCTGGCGATTCTCGTGACGAATCTCGGCCGCGCCCTCTTTGTGCCGCCGATGGTGGCGTGGTTGGGCGATCTCTTTCCCGCCGCGCAGCGCAGTCAGGCCAATGCCGCCTTTGGGCTGGTCTCCGGGGTAGCCGCCATCCTTGTGCTGGTAGCCAGTGGGATGCTCTTTGAGCGCGTGGGACGCGCTGCGCCGTTCGTCGCCGTGGCACTCGTGACCGTCCTGCTGGCTGGGCTGGGAGTGCTCTATATCCACGAACCCCTACCGACAAGCGCTCCTGCCTAGACCCCCACCCGTGTCTGTGACACGCTACGCCGCATGTTGGCTACACGCCCGCAGCATTGGCGGTTACTGCTAGTGGCCCTGTTTCTAACCGAAGTTGAGCACCCGA
>Ga0081455_10003435_pt1 | contig 18209 bp, 16 predicted proteins | sample TabmetS3T2R1_FD_70207 | JGI IMG/M metagenome (GOLD analysis project Ga0081455, IMG submission 70207) | Tabebuia heterophylla rhizosphere microbial communities from the University of Puerto Rico - S3T2R1 | ecosystem: Host-associated > Plants > Roots > Rhizosphere ...
GGCGGTGCGGCGCGGTCGTCGGGAGGAGTTTAGCGCTTTTCGCTGGCAGGGAGAGCCACCAGACCCGCAGGACGACGCCACCTTTCAGAGTGCCAAACTCAAGCATCACCTGCGCCAGCAGGGGCAGCATGGGGTGCTACGGGCTTTCTACAAGGAACTTATCCGCTTACGCCGTACCCTCCCGGCTCTGGCGCAGTTGCGCAAGGACTGCATGGAGGTCACGAGCTTTGAGGAATCCAAGCTGCTCTGCGTGCGACGCTGGAGCCCCGATGACGCTAGCGCGACAGTGATGATCTGTCATTTCGGGAGTCAGCCCACCACGGCCAGCGTGCCTCTCCCACCAGGGGCCTGGCACAAGTGCCTGGACTCGGCAGCACCTGAGTGGTACGGGCCAGGGCGTGTGGAGCCCAGCACGCTCAGCGGTGAGGCGGCGCGGCTGATCTTGCCGCCATGGGTGGTCTTACTGTTTACCCAGGGGACAAGAGAGCCGGCCAGCGCTTCTGCCCATGTTTAAAGGACGATAGTAGCCCACAGCGCCATGAAATCGTTGCCCAGGAGGGCGCCCCTATGGCTACCCAACGGCAACAGACTGCTCATGAGCGCTTCAACTGAGCGTAGGTAATAATCGATCTGTTATAGTATACTAGCGGCTACGCAGGACAGATGCCGCACAGTGGGAATGGGCCTCAGGTGCTCCTATCCTGTGGAGAGGTTTTGGCATAGGTAGAGAAGGAGGAAATACGCATGCCTAGAGTCACCATGGTCCAACATATCAACGTGCAGATCACCAATCGGCAGCGGACGCAGGAATGGTACGAGAATGTCCTGGGTGCCAGGTTTCGCGACCGGGGAGCGGAGCGCAATGCGCGTCAGCTCCAGTTACACATTGGCAACGCGGAAATGCATTTTACCGAGCTGGACGACCCGGTCATTCCGGCTCGTGCCCACTTTGCCCTGGAAGTGGACAATTGGGACGAGATGCTGGCCCACCTCGAGGAGCAGGGCGTGGCATACTCCCGCGCTGGGCAGGGCGCCAGCCCCAGGCAGTCAGAGGACACCAAGAGCTGGGGGAAGCGTGACGACACCGGTGAACACTACACGTACATCCGCGACCCTGACGGCAATCTCATCGAGCTGGTGTACCATCCGCTCGGACTGGCTGATGCCGATGGCAACACGGTAGAAGTGGCAACCCACCCCCGCGGGATACGCTGGCGCCAGCTACCCGAGGTCGAGGCAGCCCTGGGGACTGGTCCCGCCTCCTAGCGCAGCAGACTGCACTGACCATGTTCTCCTGTTCTCGCTCCCTCTGGGCAAGGGAGCGGGGCCGCTCTCCCTCCGATGCCCAACAAGGAGTCTCGCGTATATGGCTGAGCCAATCGATGTGCAGGTGCAAGAACTGGGCGATTTTCTGCAGCGCTACCGCGAACGCGGCGTGCATCCGGTGCTCTGGGTTGGGGCTGGCGCCAGTGCTGCGGCCGGCTATCCGACCCTGGGCCAGCTTGAGCAGCTCCTGCGCGCGCAGCTCCCGGGGGTGGAGCAGTCGGGCTTTGCCTTGATCGACGCCTTTATTGCGCGGTATAGCGAGGCCGATCTCATCCTGGAGTTGCAGCGCCACATCGCGCAGCCCCGCCCCTTTGCGCAGTTGCACGAGGCGCTGGCACGCCTGGCTGGAGGCGGTGTCTGTCCGCTCCTGTTGACCACCAATTATGATCGGCTCATCGAAAATGCGCTCAGCGCTGCCGGCATCGCCTTTGTGTCCCAGACCCTCGAAGCGAACTTCACGCTACAGGCCCTCGATACCGTGCAAGTCCTCAAGCTGCATGGGGATGTTGGCGACTGGGAGCACGTTGTCCTCACTGCTGCCAGCTATGCCGAGTTTCAGCGCGCCTATCCGCTCCTCCAGCAGCAGCTCAATCTGCACCTGCGTACCCGCCCGGTCGTCTTCGTCGGCTGCTCGATGCGTGACCCGCGCCTGCTCGACTGGCTCGCGGGGCTGTCAGTGGCGGAACGGCGGCGCCTGTTTGCCAGCCGGGTGCTCATCACGGCGCACGACTGGGACGCGCTGCCACCCGACACGAGAGCCTTGCTCGATTCAGCCAATGTCAAGGCTATCACTGTGCCGCAGTACGACAGCGTGACGCGCCTGTTGACCCAGGTGGCTGCTCGCCTCGTGCCGCCGACAGCCCAGGAACTGGTTTTTGACCTCACCCCGGGTGAGATGGACTGGACCGTGGTCGGCCCCCTGACAGACAGCCCGCCGCATACCGTGCCCAATCCACTGGTTGACGCCGACTTCATCACGCTGCTGCAAGAGCTGCGCGAGTGGTCGAGCCAGCCGCTGCGGCTTGACGACCCGACGACGCCCGCGGTGCGCGCCCGGCTGGACCGCCTGGCACGGCAGGTCGGCGCGCGCTTGACGCAGGTGCTCTGCTCTCCCGCAGCCCGTGCCACAGTCGCCAGGCGCATCCATGCCCTGGACCAGGGGCGGGCACGCCTGACGCTGCGTGTGGCTGAACGGGGACCGCGCGGCGATCAGGCCCTGGCCTTGCCCTGGGAACTGCTGATGCCCGAAGAGGACACGTTCGCCATCCATGCTGGCCAGCTCGATGTGGTGCGCGAGGCGGTCACGGATGGAGCGCCGCCGCTGACCGCGCCCACCGCGCCGCTGACCGTGGCGGTGACCATCGCGGCTCCCGAAGGGCAGGCGGCCCTGAACTACGAGCAGGAGGCCTTCCGCCTCTATGCCGCCCTGGCCCCGCTTGGCCACCAGGTGGCTTTCTCAGACCTCGGTACGGTTGAGGATTTAATTGCCGTGGTGGAAGGCCAGCGCGCCGCGATTATCCACTTCAGTGGGCATGGCCTCCCCGGCAAACTCGCGTTCGAGAATGACGAAGGTTTTGCAGATGTGGTCGATATTGAGGCGTTGCTCCGTCGGTTGCGCACGCACCTCACCAGGCCCGGTCAGACGCAGCCGTTTCCACGCCTGTTCTATCTGGCGTCGTGTCATGGCGCGACCGGGACGGCTGGCCAGGCCAATCCCGCAGATACCGAGGCACTGGCTGACGCCGCCTGGCCCACGCGCGACATCCGCTCACCGGTCGATATTGTGCTGGGACGAGGGCCTTCCACGGCTGCAACCCTGCATCGCAGTGGTTTTGTCCAGGTCGTAGGCTACTACGGCCCCATTGGCGATGAATTGTGCACGCGCACGGAGGAAGCGTTTTATCGCGCCCTGGCCGGCGGTGAGACCACGCTCCAGGCCGTGGCCGAAGCCCGCGCTAGGCTTGATGAGCCGTTAGTGATTGATGGCGAGCGCTTCGTCTACCCGCTGGGTTGGGTCCAACTGGCGCTCTATCACCGCGGCCCTGACCTGCCCCTGGCGCTGGCAGGGTCGTCGGGTAGCGTGCGCCCCCCGGCACGCTTCACCCGCCGCACCGTCGAGGTGAGTGGCTTGCCGGTGCTAGAGTTTGGCTTTATCGGTCACCGACCGCTGCAGCACGAGGTGCGCCGACGGTTGCGCAGCGGTCAGCGACTGCTCGTGTTGCAAGGTCTCGGTGGCCTGGGCAAAACGGCCCTGGCCAGCCAGCTCCTCAGTAAGGTACTGGCGCCTGGCCAACCAGCTCATCAACTCATTTTGCCCTGTACCAGCCTGGAGCAACACGCCGGGAACCCCATTGATGCGTTGACAGCGCACGTCATTGCTCATGGGTACACCTACCACGTGCAGGACTGGGAAACCCGGATGCAGGCGCTTGAGGCTCAGCAGCTCGCGCCAGTCGAGCGCTTTGCGGCGGTGCTCGCGGCGTTGTGGCGCGCCTTGCCGGCCTTGATCGTCTATGCCGATAATGTCGAGTCGTTGCAAGAAGGGCCAGCCACGCCCGCGCCCGACGCCGTAGGCGTGTGGAAACCGCTGGCGCAGGGATGGTGGCAGTGCCTGGCAGCCCTCGCGGCCCAGGAGCTGACGGTCCTCGCCTCGACGCGCTATGTCTGGCCTGAGCTTGAGCAGCGCGCCTGGATTCCCATGAGTCCCATGAGCCGGGCCGATGTGTTACGCATGTTCGAGGCCTTCGACACCCTGGCCGAGTTCCCCCGGCAGGTCAAGATGCGGCTGGCAACGCGCGTGGACGGTCACCCACGCACGGTCGAAATCCTCGATGCGCTCATCACGCAGCGCCTGCAGGCCCTCGGGTTCGGCTACACCGTGACGGACCCCTGGCGCGAGCTGGTTGAGCCAGTCTTACCGGTAACAGCCGAGCGCATCAGTGCGGATTTGCTGCTCGATGTGCTCTGGAAGCGCCTGACAGACGCCGCCCGCACACACGCGGGTCATCTCAGTGTCCTACGCGTCCCGGCACCGCGCCTGGTCGTTGACCGCTTAGGGCAGGCGACCGATGAGCTGATTCGTGCCAGTGTGCTCACCCGCCATCGCGAGCAAGGACTGACCGATGGTCAGCTAGCGTGGACGGACCGCTGGGGTCTCCATAGCATCGTCAAGGCCTTTAGCGCTGAGAAAACGTCAGAGGCGGAACGCCGTGAGGCGCACATGGCCGCAGGCCTGGCCTATGCGGAGTGGATCCGGCAACCGGGGGCGCGATGGTCCGACCAGGTTGAGGGTATCCAGCATTTGCACGCGGTTGGTGCAGGAGACAAGGCGTGGCCTATGGTCCAGGAGTATGTCCTTCGGTTACGTGGCCAGGGCCGCTACCGCGAGGCGTTAGCACTGCTGGAAGGCTGTGAAGCTGCTGGAGTGACCGGCGGGCGGCTGTCAGCCGCGCTCATGCTCATCGTGCAGATGAGGAGCAATTTAGGAGATCGGTCGCAAACCCAGATTGAGATGCTGGATCGGGCACTCGCACTTGCGGACACCGATGAGCGCAGAAGCGATATTCTCGACCAACTGGGGATGGAACTCCATGTCCAGGGCGATCTGCCGGGTGCCCGCGCCCACCTCGAACGTGCGCTGGCGATTGAAGCCACGGTCTTTGGCACCGAGGAGCACCCCTCCGTGGCCGCCTCCCTCCACGCACTGGCCGGGGTGCTGCACGACCAAGGCGATCTGCCCGGTGCCCGCGCCAAACTTGAACGTGCCTTGGAGATCGAAGCCACCGTCTTTGGTACGGAGGAGCACCCATCCGTGGCGAACTCCTTCCACGAACTGGCGCGCTTGCTCTTGGCCCAAGGCGACCTGCCGGGGGCCCGCGCCCACCTCGAAAGAGTCCTCGAAATCGAAGCACGGCTCTACGGCTCGCGTGACCATTACTCCACCGCGATATCTGAGGAGATTCTCGGATTTGTAATGCTTATGCAAGGCGACACGTCTCGAGCGGTTGACTTGCTGAGCCATGCCTATCAGGTGTTCCACAGTCAGCTTGGCCCTGACCACCCTTACCCCCAATCTCTGGCTCGTCTTTTCCACACCCTGGCCAATCAGGCAAGAGACGCGGCTATTGCGGTGCTGCGCGGAGAGTTGGACCGAAATACCCTGCTGACCAGCCTGGACGAGACGGCGGCACGCGCCGCTGCAGACGAGCCCCCTGACACACCAAGGGCGCAGCTCGCAGCCTACCTGCAGGCTGTGGCAGCCCTGCTGCGCAATGCGCCAGCTCCGCCAGTGCCGGCGGCGTTTGCCTCGCACCTGGCCGCTATTGAGGCCGCGCGACGCGACAGCGCATAGGGCCTGGCCATAGCGCTGGCACTATGCGCAGAATTTTAGTACGAGTAGGAGAGTGGAGGAAACACATATGGGCCATACACTCACGTTAGACGTACCAGAAGAGGTGTATCAGTCGTTGCTTCAAAAGGCAGAGCAAACCGGCCAACTGCCTGAAGCTGTTGCAGTCCAGTTGTTAGCCACTGCCATCCAGCCCCATGTCGAGGATCCCTTGGAGCAGTTTATTGGTGCCTTCAGCAGCCACAGCGTTGCTTGGGCAGATCACCACGATACGTACCTTGGGACGGCGATAAGAGATACCCTGCATCGCAACACCTCTGAAGGTCACCCCGATGCCTGATATCTTTGCGGATACTGCCGGCTGGGGCCATCTTGTTGATCCCACGCAGGCGTATCACGAACGCGCCGCAACTATGTATCGTCGTGCCCGGCAACAGGGGCACACGTTCGTCACGACGAATTACATTCTTACCGAAGTCGTAGCGCTCCTGATGAGTCCACTCCGGATACCTCATGCCCAAATCATTGCCTTCATTAGAGGGCTCAAAGCGTCGCCTCACGTGCACATTGTGCATGTAGACCCGACACTTGATGCCCAGGCGTGGCAATTGTTCACCGAGCGACCGGACAAAGAGTGGAGTCTGGTCGATTGTGCGAGCTTTGTGGTTATGCTGCAGCGCGGACTCCGTGAAGCCTTCACGACAGACCATCACTTCGAGCAGGCAGGCTTCGTCTGTCTGCTCAAGGACTAAGGTCGTAAGCAAGACCATCCCAACGCCCACGTCTGAGTGTATGACAGCCGATCCCATCGACCTGCGCTCCCGCTTAGAACACCACAATGGCCCGTCCTTCGATCTCCCCGTGGGCCAGAGCGGTGCACGCGTCGTTGATCTGGTCGAGCGTATAGCGCCGCGTCACTAACTGGTCCAGCGGCAGCCGGCCCTCTCGGAACCACCGGACGAACATCGGGAGGTCGCGGTCGGGCCGGCAGGAACCGCCGGGAGCACCGCGGAAGATCTTCCCCACGAACAGGTCACGCGGATTGATTGTCGGTGGGTCGCCATGGGGCACACCAACGAGCACGGCGGTACCCCCGTCCTTGAGGCCGTTCACACCGGGCCGCGTCGCAGCCAGCATCTGCTCGGTCGTCTTGCCCAGGCCGATGGCGTCGAACACAACGTCAGCCCCGCCCTGCGTAATCTCCAGGATACGCGCCACCGCATCCTCGCGCGACGCATTGATGCCGATGCTGGCACCGAATTTCTGCGCGAAAGCCAGCTTCTCGTCACTGAGGTCGACGACGATAATCGGGTGAGCCCCCAGGTTGTACGCCGCCTGGATGACGCAGAGGCCAACGCCGCCAGCCCCGATCACGGCCACGGACTGGCCGGGGCGTACGTGGGCTGAGTTCACTGCAGCGCCGCAGCCCGTCATGACGGCGCAGCCGACAATGGAGGTAACATCGGTGGGCACATCAAGGTCAGTTAACTTCACGACATACTGCTGATCGGCAATAATCGTCTCCGCCCAGGTGAAGACGCCCGTGGGCGAGCGGTCACCGTGGCGTACCTGCTTGCCCTGATAGGTGGCACGCCAGGGGGTCGGGTCGGGCGTGTGCTCAAACCGATCACGCTGCACCCAGGTCAGCATCACGCGGTCGCCTTCGTTGACATGGGTGACCTCGCGCCCCTTGGCCATCACTACCCCGGTGGATTCGTGCCCCAGCACCAGAGGCCGGGGCAGTGCCGGGTTATGTATCTGGTGGAGCTGCGAATGGCACACTCCAGTAGCAAACTGTTTGACGATCACGTGGGTCGGACCAGGGTCACCAATATCCAGGTCATCGATAATCAGTGGTCCACCGACGTCGACATTAATGACAGCTTTGACCTTCATTACGACCTCCATCGCACCGAGTCGGCGTCTTGCACGACGATTGCCTCCACAGGAGAGCCGCCGCGCCTCCGTGCTGCTCGGCCTACCTGGTGATGTCTGCGAGTTCCTGCGCTAGAGCGCTACAAGGGCCCGTATCGTAGGCACCTACGAGGCGCTGCTTGTTGCTGGTCAGACTGCCCACGTTATACATCTCGTGCAGGAGCTGGCGGGCGCCGAAGGAGTCACAGGCATACTCCCAGGCCAGCTTCAGCAGGCGGAAACGCTCGGAACTCCGCTCGTCGTGGCCCGCTACATAGCGGTGCAGGTGCGGGCCGAGCTCCGGGTGGTGCAGGTCAGCCTGGCCCGGGGCCATCAGCAGGCCTGAGCCGCAGAGTTCCCGAATGATCTGTAGCATGTGCGGATACCGTTCAATCGCAAAGATGCGGCCGGCCAGGGCAGTGGTCGGGTTAGGCATGGCCAGCCCCGACGGGGAGCGCACGGGATTCGCTTCGGCAGCCTGAACGAAGGCCCGCAGGGTCTCGCGGTAGACCATGGCATCAGCCAGGGCCATTTGCACCGTGGGCTGGGTGTCGGTACCCAGGGAGTCAGTGATGGCAGCACAGATGCCCAGCAGCACCTCGGCCTTGACAGCCATGCGTACCAGCACATACCAGGGGCCCAGGCCAATAGCACCCTGCAACAGCCGCGTCTCAAACGCGAGGTCGGCGGCAGGAGAGGGGCGCAGGTAGAAGACCCGCTCCCACGGGATGAACACATCGTCGAATACGACGATGGCGTCCATCTCATCCCAGGAAGGGCTGATAGGATGGTCCGCAGGATTGGGGGAGGCCAGGGGCTCGCGGCACACGAGATGAATACCCTTGGCATTCACGGGCGTGGCAAAATACACGCTCTCCTCTGGCGTCAGATTGGGCCGTGGCGCCGTCAGGCAGAACAGCTCATTGGCATAGGGCGCCTGCGTTCCCACCCCTTTTGCCCCTCGCACGATGATGCCATCGTCACGCCGTGCCACCACCCGCAAGGGCTCCTGGGCCGAGGTCGGGTGACTGCGGTGATGCAGGGGGTTGCTGAAAATGGTGGCGATACTGCAATCGTTCTCGCGACAGTAGGTGAAGTAGCGGGTGACGTGGTCAGTGAAGGCCGGATCCGCTGTGCTCAGGAGGTCGCGCACATCGTAGAGCCCGAGCACGACCGTGGCGAGATGCTGTGGTAAGCGGGCTGCGACGCCCCCAGCCCGACGCACGAGGAATTCGTACATGCGCCGCTGGCGCGCCAGGTCGTCCACCGACTGAGGCTGCAGATAGGATAGGCTCACCGGCTGGCCTGTGGTGGGTGAGGGCATGGTCAGCAGATCCTGATGCGCTGGATCGTGCTGGAGGTCATAGACTGCGGCTACGCTGCGGGCACAGCCCGCCAGCGCGGGATGGGTGGTAACGTCCTCCACCCGTTGGCCCATGAGCCACACGCAGCGCCCGTCCCTGAGGCTCTCCAGATACTCTTCTCCCCGACGTATGGGCATATCCTCACCTCTCGTCGCATTCCAGTAATGTTGGGGCACCTTGCAGTCGCTTGCACTGTATCCCCCTGCGCCAGGGAGGTTTGGAATAGATACTTCGCCATCTGGGACCTCCTCTGCCGCTGTCGTCCGCCGTGTCCTGTGTGCCCTGCACTACCTAGACGCCGCACGGCGTCTCTGGCCGGCACACGTCCTGCTCCGCGCCGTGCCTGTACTCCGCCATGGCTCCGCGCCGTGGCCCGGCAGGCTCAGATGGTAGCGCGATTGTAGGAGGCCATGTTGACCATGTCAACGCTGCGATGGCTTGAGGGGCTGGTATTTGGCTTTAACATGACACTTGACAACGTGACACTACAGTGTCATATTTATCACGCATATCAGGGGAGACTGCCTATGAGTCAGAACAACAGCGACGAGCGTTGCTATGGGATCAAAGAACTGGCGGAGTTAGGGGGAGTCACACGCCGTACCGTACGTTACTACGTCCAGCGTGGGCTGTTGCCCACTCCACTCGGGACAGGACGCGGCCCGCACTATACTGTGGCGCACCTGGAACGACTCATCCACATCCGCAAATTGCAAGAAACCGGAGTGCCACTGGCCGAGATCACAGCACGGCTCAATGGCATACCCCAAACGTCCATGAGTGTCCCCGGGTGCTCCCCTGAGGGGAGCATGTCCCTCCTCTCAAAGGGAGAAACCTGGATGCGCTTCGTGCTCGTTGACGGGGTAGAACTCCACGTGCGTGCCGGTGCGGCCAACTTTCAGCCGTGGCAACTGGCGTGTCTCGTCGAGGCCGTCCAGCAGACCCTTGGACTCCAGACCGCTTCCCATCCCTCTGGAAGGAGTAAGAGCTATGAACGAAACGTTGCACAGTTGTCTGATGACGTCGAGCCAGGTCTCGATTCCACTCCAGGGGGTGCGCATTGAGGCGTGCCTTACGGGCCTGGGCTCCAAGGTAACAGTCACCCAGCGCTACACAAATCTGGAAGCGGTCGATGTCGAAGCCGTCTACGTCTTTCCCCTGGAGGAGGGGGCAGCAGTATGCGGCTTTACGGCCCGCGTTGGCGACCGCCTGCTCCATGGCCGTGTAGAAGAGCGTGAGAAGGCCTTTGAAGTCTACGATGATGCCATGGCCGCCGGCCATGGAGCATTCTTGCTCGACCAGGAGCGCCCCAATATCTTCACGGTCTCGGTCGGCAACCTGCGCCCCCAGCAGACCATCGAAATCGCTATTACCTACGTGACACTGCTCACTTTTGAAGGAGCGGCGATACGCCTGCTTATTCCCACCACTGTGTCACCCCGCTATGTGCCGGCTGGGCCGCCGGAGGTGGGCCAGCCGGACGGGGAGCACGTGAACCCGCCAGTCCAGGAAACAGTGCCCTACGGTCTGACGCTCAGCGTGGAGATTCGTGATACCAAGATGACGCAGATCGAATCGCCGAGCCACGCCATCCGCACCACGCCTCATCCTCACGGTACTACTGTGACGCTGGCTAGTGACCAGGTGGACTCTCCGAGTCCATACGCGGACTCTTCGAGTCCGTACGTGGCGCTGGACCGCGATTTCGTGCTCCTCATGCGACCTGAGGACGCGCACCAGCCGGTAGCACACGTGGCGCGCGAGGCGGACGGCACGCTCTGTGCCATGGTGACGTTCCATCCGCAACCGCTCGGCATTCCGAGCCGTGGCAACGAAGTGCTGTTTCTGCTCGACTGCTCGGGCTCCATGCAGGGTGACTCGATCGCGCAGGCGCAGCGCGCCCTGGCGCTCTGTGTGCGGGCGCTGGCGACCCACGACTCTTTCAATATCGTGTGTTTCGGCTCCCACTTTACCTCCCTGTGGCCCGTCCCACAGCCCTATAGCCAGGCCAGCCTGGAGGCGGCGACACAATACATCCAACAGGTCCAGGCTGATCTGGGCGGTACGGAGATCCTGGCGCCACTCCAGCACCTCCTCCAGATGGCCCCAGATCCGGAGCGGCCGCGACAGCTTCTCGTATTGACCGATGGCGAGGTGTCGAACGAGGCCGATGTCATTGATCTGTGCGCGAGTTATGCTGCTACCGCCCGCGTGTTTGCTTTTGGTATTGGGGCCGGGGTGAGCGAGCATCTCGTACGCGGTATAGCCCGTGCCTCACACGGAGCGGCAGAGTTCATCTATCCTGGCGAGCGCATGGAACCCAAGGTGCTGCGGATGTTTGGCCGCGTGCATACGCCAGCCTTCAAGCACGTGCACATCGATTGGGGTGGCCTGGAGGTGGAGCAGGCCCCAGCAGTATGCCCACCGGTGTTCGGCGGTGACAGTCTGACGGTGTTCGGCCGTCTCCAAGGCGGCACCACAGACAAGGTGATACTACACGCCGACGCCCATACCTGGGAAGTGCCTATGGCTCTGGCGCAGCCAGAGACAGGTGGCCCCATCCCCACCCTGTGGGCACGCCACCGCATCCGTGACCTGGAGGGGCGCCACGGGGCACCGCTACGCGGCAGCACCCAAGCACACCGCAAGGCCGACCGCTCTATCGCCCAGCTCGTCGAGTTGGGACAGCGCTACGGCCTGCTGTCGAGCGCTACCAGCTATGTTGCCGTTGAGGAGCGCAGTGCGGCGGACAAGACCACCACCCAGGCTGTGCTGCGAAAAATCCCCATTGCCATCACAAAGGGCTGGCATGGCCGCGGCAGCGTATTACCGGCGACGGCGGCGGTGATGCTAGCGAGTATGGCGCTACCTGTCCCAGCGTCCTCTCCGCCTCTTGAGGTCGAGTTGCAGGCGAAGGCATCAGCCCTTGATGCCACGGGGCAGCTCAGTTCTATGCGGCGGCTGACACAGGCATTAGGAATGGGGCAACAACGCACCGCATGGCGTGCCCAACCATCCCAAAGGGGTGCGGGCAGGAAGCGCTCTACCACCGCAGACCGGCTGTTTGAACTCCTGATGACGCAGCAGGCCGACGGCAGCTTCCGCCTCTCTCCCGTGCTCCAGCAATGGCTCGGCCAGCGCTGGCCAGCGGTCAAAGCAGCGGCAGAGCACCACGGCGAAGCGCTCGTCACGACTGCCGTCGTAGTCGCGCTGCTGGCCCGGGAAGCCGCTGACCGCGCCGATGAGTGGGGTCCAGCAGTAGCCAAGGCGCAGCACTGGTTGGCGCAACAGGGACACCACGTTCAGGTAGAGGCGTTGCTCTAAATAGAAAGTAAGGCGCCTGTGGCTTTTCTCTTTTGCTATGAGAAAAGCCACAGGCAGCACAGCAAAGGGAGACGGTATGGCGGTAGTCTATGTGCTTCAGGTCATGGCGCACCATGGCTACGGCCTCGAAGGCTGGCGGACGGTGCGCAAGGCTTCTGGGGAACCGTATAGCTTTGAAACCCGTGAAGCCGCTCAGGCGGCGCTGCAGCAACACTTTAGCAATCTGCGCGACGGCCTCAATGTGCGCGTGCACGCCATGGACGCCGAGGCAGCCCAACGCGCTATGCCGGCGGTACCGCGGGATCCCACATCCAGTAGCGCGCCAGCGCCCCTGCATCGACCCGCAGATCCGTCCCCGTGATCATGGCGGCATCATCTGAGGCCAGAAACACTGCCGCTTTGGCGTAGTCCGCTGGACTGGGGCGCTTGCCCAGCGGTACCCCTGGCGTGGAGCCGCTGAGGAAGCCGCGCCGACGTGGGCTGGGGTTCGTTGGTCGCCGAAAAGGGACACCCCACTCCGCCGCTCGGGCCAGGCCTTCTGCGGCATCCGTAGCGGTCGGAGTCAGGCTGTTGACACGGATGCCGTATTCTGCCAGCTCCATCGCCACCGAGCGCGTGAAATTGAGCAGACCGCTCTTGCCCGTGCAGTAGCCGATGTTCCACGGCTCGCCTTGATGGCCGGCAGTGGAGACAATGTTAATGATGCTGCCGCTGCGTCTCTGGTCAATCATCAATTGGGCGACATGCTTGGTAAAGAGGAAAGCACCGGTCAGGATGACGGCGGTCTGTCGCGTCCACTCGGCCAGCGGCATGTCGAGTACGCCTTTCTGGTTGAAGATGACCGCCCCATTGACCAGGATGTCAATGCCACCGAACGTCTCTCTCGCCTGCATCACTGCTGCCTGCACCTGGGCTTCGTCGGTCACGTCACACACGACACCAAGCGCCTCGCCACCGCGCTGCTTGATGTAATCGGCGCACCGGTGGGCATTCTCCGGCTGGATATCAACACAGACAACCTTTGCACCGGCGTCGGCCATGCCCACAGCAATGCCGCCACAGATGTTGGGACTGGTGCCAGTGATGAGGGTAATTTTATTTTGGAGTTTCATGGCGAATCTCACTCTAGAGGCGCCAGGCTGTTCGTCGTACCGCTGAAGGCGGTACGACGAACTCGATCCATCACATGCCACGTGATGGACTACGAGGGGAGAAAAGACGCAAAGCACTTATTCGAGTTGAACAGGTAGGTCTCAACCCAGGCGGTCTCGGTTGGTTTCCGGCCCAACTCGGCCATGGCCCCCGCCAGACACATCCAGTTAAGAAGCTCTTGCTGACCGCTCTCCTCGATTGCGGACAACGGCGTCTGACGCCAGGTGGCGTAATCACCCGTGCGCAGGGCCTCGTACAGGGCCCGGTCACTCGGGATATCCGGATAGAGGAAATAGGTCTTGCGCGTCAAGAAGGCATGCGACCAACTGGACGAGGCAATGAGCGCCACCCGCCAGGGACTCCGGGCAAGCACGCGGGCACATGCGGCGCCGAGATCAAAACAGCGCCAGGGCATTGGTGAAGGCGGATCGAGCTGCTCCTCCGTGGGGGCTTCATCCAGGCCTACCATACCACCGTATTGGGAAATGACCTTGCGGCCGTAGCAGTTGATCTGGAAGGGGACTAGCGGATGGTCAAAACCCTTACGGTCGTAGTCCAGGAACATCACCGTGTTAAGGAAGGCATGGCCCAGCTCATCGTGCAACGGCTTGTAGGCATAGGAGACATCAAAACCTTCCGTTAAAAGCTCCTGGGCCAGGGTTTTGGCGGCAGTACGATGCCCACGCAGTGGAATAGTCATATCTTTGGGCTCGTCCCAGGCATTCGGGCGGGCGCCTCGACGCGCCCACGGCTGGGGCGTAAAGGAGTCGTAGGCAAATACACAAAACGGCGGGATGATGTCCTCCTTAAAATTTTCGTACTGATCATCACCCCACAGCACCACGAAATCCGGCTTAAAATCATCTAGGATCTGGCGCGCCTTGCGGAACTGCGTGACCAGGAATTCGCGGTGCCGCACAGCGGCCGTCTTGCCTTCATCGTCCCCGTATTCCTGGCGCATAGCTTCAGGCCATCCTGAGGGTTGCCGATATTGCTCAGGCAGGGCGGGGTCCTGCAGGGCACGCTTGAGGATCCACCCCATGTCCTCATCCCGGCCGGTAAGAGGTGGAAAGTGCGTCATGCCGAGGCCTAAAATCTCTCCCATATCGTCCTCCTTTACAGAATGATGCTGACCTTACCGTGTGGGCGTAAGGCTTCAAGGTCGAGGATTGCCCGGCGATGCCGGATTTTGAGCGCACCGTCGCGCTGCACCAGCGTGTACTCATAGCGTCCGATATACGTATCTACCAGCTCGAAGCGCATACGATAGACCACAAAATTCGCGGTGACGCGGATAGTGTCTCCTTCTCTGTCGCGAATGCGTACATTGCTAATGAGCCGGCGCGTGCGCGACGGCGGATTCTCGGCCCAGGCTGACTTCCCCAGCAACTGGCGCACGCGCGAGCGAATCCGCTCAATGTTGTCAGCGATGATAAACAGGGTGGTGCGCGCATCACCGTCCGGCGTGTCCGTTGAGGGCACCTCGTATGTGGCATCCTCGGTCAGGAGGTCTAACCACTCCTGTAACCGCCATTCATCAAGGAGCGCGGCCTCTTCGTAAAGAAAGTCTTCAATGGTCGCGCGTGTCACGTCCTGTACCAGTGATGGAGCCCCCATGGTGTGGTCCTCCTTACTCACCAACGACTACACAGCAATGGCGCGGGGGAGTGGGACGGCGGCGTCCTGGGAGTGCCGCATGAGCGCGTGCCATTGGCGCCAGAACGCCCGCATCTGCAGCTCGTCATCCACAAACGGTTGCGCGCGCTTCATGCCGCGCGACATGTCAGACCACTCGACCTCGCGGTTAGCAAAACCCTGCTGGCAGGATTCGAGTGCTTCCACGTCATCCGGGGTGGCAAACCCACCTGGCCCAAGGAACGTTAAGAAATTATCGAGACGCAGGGCCCGGTTATCGGGACTTTCGTCTTTGGGGGCCAGGGCCCAGGCGTTGATCTCGATGTAATCCGGTGCTGCCGGGAAAAAAGTGCGCACCGTGATGGCCATAATGTCGTTGATGATCAAGTTGGGAAAGATGAGCAAGTTGCGGCTAGTTTGCGTCATCTGGTAGGCCCATTCGGCGCCAAAGCGCTCGCTGATTTTTTGCTGGATGGCCTCCAGTTCAGCCTTTTTTTCTTTCCCGAACATCGGTGTCCAGCGTGCGATAGGGCGTCCGAATGCTGGCTCGCTCTGGATGACTGCGTGGCCATTGCCCAGGGCTTTGCCCACACCACCACGCCGCCCACGCATCTGGCTCGGGTCGACTCCCATCTCAACCAAAAACTCAAAATAGCGCTGATGTGTGGTACGCGCATGATACCCGTCCATGCTATTTTCCACCAGCAGCTTCCAGTTCGCCCGCATGCTATACGCCTGCGTGCCCGTGACGATTTCCATGCCGGCCTCGGACTGGTCGCAGACCAGATCAAGATATGGCCTGGCGCCGGCCAGGTAGTCGACGAGGCTTTCAACTAACGGATTGAAACTGATGAAGATGAAATCCCTGTAGAGTTCAACGCGAGGCGGACTGGCGAGCCCGAGTTCCTGGCGGTCAAAGGCCGCACTGTAGGCATCCTCCCCGGGCACACCGATGAGTTCGCCTTGATTGCTGAAGGTCCAGGCATGATAGAAGCACTGAAAGGTCTTGGCGTTACCACAGCTTTCCCGGCAGACCTGCGCTCCGCGGTGTGTGCAGGTGTTGAGCAGGACGCGAACCACGCCATCGCTGCCACGCACCAGGATGACCGGACGCCCCGCCACGCGTCGAGCTCTAAAATCCCCGGGCTGTGGGATTTCCGAAGCGTGGCCAGCATAGAGCCAGCACTGCTCGAACACACGCCGCTGTTCGAGCGCCATGATCTGGGACTCCGTGAACACGCTGCGATGCACACGAAACACCCCGTCCTCGCGGTTATCGAGCACCAGGTTATCGAGCGCTGTCTGTTCCATGGTGGGCTCCTCGTGTGTGTCGGATGCGCTATTAGTTCAGGAGCTGCTGACTGACCTGGGCGGCAAACTCCTGCAGCATCGCCTCGGCCTTCTTGCGGATCACCGGCTGGCCAAATTCCCCAATCTTGCCGAGCAGGTGGGCTTCGAGGGTGACGCACATTTCGGTCTCGACAGGAGCCTTTTCGCGTAAATCCATGCTCAGATGCGCGCGCACGCCGCCACCCAGGCGACGGTCCTTGGCATCAGCCCGCATGGCGCCATGCCACTGCTCCCGGTCGCGGGCTTCCACATGCAGCGTCCCCTGTAAGGCCAGGGAAATAGGGCCCACCTTCACGCGCAAGGTACCTTCGTAGTTATCCTCATCGAGCTGTTTAAACGCTTCGACACCTGGCAGGCAGCGGGCGACGTTTTCTGCTTGCAGCAGAAAATCCCACACAACGTCGCGGCGAGCAGTGATAGTGCAAGTTTGCGTGAAAGTCATGGGTTGTCTCCAGATTAACGCGCAACAGCGTGCGCGAGGCTACGTGGCTTCCAGGCGTAGTATACAGGCTGGCCTGTCGCACGACAAGCACCCACGGGTAGAGGTCGCGGTATGGGGAGGGCTGGAGCGTGGGTTTGGGGGGCGCCGCCCGGCTTCGTAGGTCCGGGCGGCGGGAGGTCCAGCGGGCGGGGCCGCTAGCGACCCGATCAGGGTGAGGGTGCCATCATCTCGCTGCTGAGCCTCCTATGGCTGGGTCGAGATATACTTCTGCCCGTCATCGAGACAACCTTTGTCATGGCGATCATGTGGCACGCAGACCTTGACCTGGCCCGTGCACGTTCCACCTTGCCCATCATCGGCCTGGAAACTGACCTGATAGACACGGCCATTGCCGTGGTCACGGCGCTCGGCCCGCAGCAGGACATGTCCCTTCGGCTGAATCACCGCATCAGGCTTACTCCGTCTGCACCCGTAGTTCTCGTCATCATCCCGATCATAGTCTCGATCCTTCGGGCGGAGACAATCGAGCGGCTCGTCCTGCGTGACTCCCGTGACCGTCAGTGTCACTTTCTGATTGTCAGGATCGGTGACACCTTTAATCTTCACGTCCATCAGCTTGTGATCCGGAGGCCAGAGGCGTTGCGGATGGGCCACAGCCAATGTACAAATCGGCGGGGCATCGGCTGGGAGGAGTGTGATATGGACATCAGCACTCGCCGTCCCACCCTGCCCGTCATCGACAACAAGTTGGAAGGTCAGCGTCGTCGGACTCGTCACCTGCAGGCCTGTGAAGGATGGTGTGGCACTATGGACGTCCGAGAGTGTCACGCTAGGTCCACTCAAGACCGACCAGGTGAAAGCTAGGAGATCCCCATCGGGGTCGCTACTCTGCGTCCCATCAAGTTGGACTTGTGTCCCGGCATTCACGGTCTGATCCGGACCAGCATGCGCCACTGGGGGATGATTGACGTTCGTCACCGTCACAGTAGTCGTCGCACCCGCACTTGTATTCGAGGTGTCAGTCACCATGAGCTGAAAGGTGAGCTGCGTTCCGGCTGGACCTACAGGGGGTGCGAGAAACGTCGGCTGCGCACTGTGGATATCCGACAAGGTGACGGTGGGACCGCCAGTCTGACTCCAGAGGTAGGTCAATACATCAGCGTCAGGATCATAACTCGCACTTCCATCCAGCGTCACAAGACTGGCTTCAGCCACGGATTGATCGAGTCCAACCAAAGCTACTGGTGGATGATTCACCTTATTGACAGTGATATTGACAATCGCCGGCGCACTTCCGAGTTGACCATTACTGACTGTCAACTGGAAGCTGAGTGAAGTCCCACCTACACCTACT
>Ga0081455_10003436_pt1 | contig 18206 bp, 12 predicted proteins | sample TabmetS3T2R1_FD_70207 | JGI IMG/M metagenome (GOLD analysis project Ga0081455, IMG submission 70207) | Tabebuia heterophylla rhizosphere microbial communities from the University of Puerto Rico - S3T2R1 | ecosystem: Host-associated > Plants > Roots > Rhizosphere ...
GGTCACTTTGCCGAATGGCGAGTATCGCGTGCCGATTACATATGTCGCGGCGCACGGCAAAGCGCTGCTTGCGGCCGAGAGGGACGGGTACGGCGAACCAATACTGGGCGAAATCTATTATTTGCTCGACCCTGAGACCGGAACGGTTCAGCAGGCGCAGGGCGAATTCAGGCCATTATTGGAAGGGCTCGCCCGCGAGTTGCAGCCGACTGGAAATCCGAGCGAGTTCTGGGCGGCGATTCCCGATTCGCAAAAGAGAGTGACTAAAATAGGGCGATACGACTCCAGGAACTTCGTATTCAAGCCCCTCATCGAGCTAACGGGACTGACGTTGAGCAGCAGCGATTTCTGGGTTGACGCGACCGCCGGCAAAATCTGGTTGACCTATGGCGGCCATCTGCTGCGATTGCCGCTCCCGGCGCAAACGAAATGAGAGAGGGGCGCCCTATGAGTCTTCTTCGACCGACGGCGATCATCGCCGCTTTTCTGATCATCGCATTATCAGCCCTGCCGGCGCTGTTTTCGCAAACGGCGCCGAAGCCGTCTCGGCCGAAGCGGCCCGCGCCGCCGAAGCGCCACCCCAGGCGACCGCAGCGCGGCGACGCTCTGGCCGCGGCGATCAACGAATTGTTGAAACTCGATCCGCTCCCGCCCGGATCGCAGGACAGCGATTCTCCAGACACATCAGAGCGCAATGAGCAGCCGCCTGGCGATGACGCCCCGATCAGGGAGTTGATCAAGTATTTGTTAAAGAATCGCTTCGCCGCGATGAGCGGGGCGCAGAAGCCTTCCGAGAGAATCCGCCAGCGTCTGCTCGAAGCGGTCGAAGACCGTCCCTGGCTTGCGGAGTCGCTGCTTGAATTATTGCCGGAGACGCCGGATACGAGCGACCGGCTTTACAGGCTAATCAACCAGGAACCTGACGACGAGGGCGGGTGGAAGTGGAAGGTTTATGAGTGGCTGAAACACAACAGCGGTTATTTCCGCGACGATCTGCTCGCCGAAGTTCGTTCGACAGACCACGACGTGAATCAGACCGCAGCGGCGCTCAAATCGCTGTCCAGACTCGATTGGGAGGCCGCCAGACCGTTTATTGAAAACTACGTTGCGGGGAACGGCGAGACCCTCGCGCCGACGGCGCTGTCGCTGCTTTACGAACACGAGATGAAGTTCGGAGACGCGGCGAAGGCCGAAGGTTATCGCGCAGGATTGAAAGCCATGGTCGCAAACCGCCGGGCGCCGGCGATTACTCGCGGCGCGGCTCTTACCACGCTGATGGCCACGGAATGGAGCGGGCGCGAGGAATGGTTCGCCTCGCTCTTCGCCGACCCCAGCCTCGGCGGTCTGCGCGAAGCAAAAGGGAATGAGCCGGATGGCAAGGAAGAGACGAAAGACACAACGGCGAAGTCGGAACCTCCGATAATAATTGCTCCCGAATTTCATCGTCCGCTTCCGGCGAATCTACTATCTACGATTGCGCCAGAGACGGGAGAGTTGATTCCGGTCGTCTCATCGTTGATCGGCCACACCTCCCGCACGGTTCACAACGCCGCAGTCCAATGGCTGGCGAATGCGATGGAGAAAACAGGCGAACCGAAGCTGAGGCGGGAAGTCGCGCGAAAGCTGTTGCCTTGGCTGACCGATCCGGGCTGGGTTGATGTAGGAGACCGCGATTCATTCATCCGTGGTCTCGCCTATCTGGAACTGCCTGAAAGCGTGGCGGGGTTGATCTGGATTCTGGATTTCGATGAATCGGCTGATAGCCGGGCGGCGGCGGCGGAAGCCCTGGCGCAATTCCACGATCCGGGCGCCAATCCCGCGCTTCGACGCGCGCTCGACAGAGAAGAGGACGAAGAGCGTCGCGGAGATATCGTCATGGCTCTGGCCGAATGTGGCGCCTTTTCGGATGACGAGATGGCGGCGGCGATCGAGGCTTACTCGAAAGTAGCGCCGGCCGAAGAGGATGAACCGGATGTCGATCACGATCAATCCGAAGATGAAAAAAAGCCGCTGCCATTGAAAGTCAGCATCGGGCGCATTTTGAGCGAGAGCCTTACGATTCAGTTCACTGAAGGGCTTGCTGTCAGGCTGATAGAAAGAGCGAAAGCGTTGCGCGCGACGCAGCCCAAAGTGGCCCGGAAGATGTTGAGCGTAATCGAAGGCCTTTCACTCCGCGCGGCCGAAATCAATCTGGTCGAGCGTATCGGCGAAGGCTGGGCCGACGTCGATTCGATCACGCTTGCGATTCATACTGTCCGCGATTCGCTACGGGAGAGCGCGTTCGATGAGCTTAACGGGTTGATAAAACAGGGCGGCTATGCGGCGGGAGTCGCCGCCGCGATCTTGAACGACGAGCGCGAATGGGAAGAAATGCTCGAAGGCCGCGACGCAAAAGCTCAATTGGCGCTCCTCGCCTGCGCCCGCTACCAGCGCGATAAACTGCCGGTCGAGCTTGCGGGCAGGCTGCTCGGTTCGCCGAATCGATCGCTGGCGAAGGCCGCTGAAAGTTATCTTGAGGTCGAAGACAGCGCCGCCGCTCGCAAATTGATCCTCGCGCGCCATCCAGGCGAGGCCTATATACTCGGCGATAATTCATCGCTCGCCAGCTTTCCCAGCAATATTGGCGTAATGAAACAATGGGAAGAGGAGATGCGCCGCGAAGTAAAGGGACAAAACAGTCCCGAAGAGATCTATGCCTTGGGTCAGGCCTATGAAGCGAAGATTTTCACAGGCGCAGTGATTCGCATTCGCGGCGGCAAGGCCGAGATCAGAATTTATGAAGATCCGATCCGGTGGAGTTACCGCCAACTGACGCCGGTCGAGCTTGAAGAGTTGAAGAACTTCACCGCGCGACAGGAAGTCGAGGATTTGGGGCCGGAAGATGTCTCCTGGGATTTGAGAAATTTACCGGCGTACGGATATTTGAGAGACCGCCCCCCGTTCTACGAATATCTGCGCCTCAACAAAGACGGCGGACGCCGAATTCTCATCCGTTCAATGCGCCGCGCGCCAAAGAGCCCCACGCTTCACGAAGAACTCGGGGGCCTGTTCCACAAGCTGATCGATTCCGGGGAATTCAAAGTCCGATTCGCGTTTGAAGACAAAATCCCCGGATTGGAAGTGATGTGGGCCGACAAGAAACAACCCATCATCTCGGTCTGCCAGGAAAATGGCGAGTTGCGTGTATTAACAGGCGATCCTCTCGCTTATTTCTTCAAAGGCTTGAATACGCCGGCTCTTGAGTGGTTCAAACGCGCATTTGCTCCGGCTCTTGCAGGGCGGCTCAAAGGCGATAGCGAGCCGGCTCTGCCGGAATGGCGAATCTTCACCAAAGATGGGATCGGCGCCGTGGCGCCGGATACGCCCGCCTGCGGCCGCTCCGCCAGTGTGACATTTAGCCCAACCACTCGCGCGGTATTTCAGTCGATCGGCGGTTTTACCACACAGATCACCATTTCTCAGGACGACTCGGAGAAGGTTTACGCCGTGCCTCAAGGAAAAAACCAGGGCGTCTGGAAAACAGAGCCTGGCCGCGATCCGGTGAAACTCCTTGACGACGCTTATCAATCCGTTCTCGCCCTGCCGGACGGCAAATGGCTGATAGGGCGTAAAGTCATCATCGAAGGGGGCAAAGGCGTAGCGCAACTGGTCCGCCACAACCTGCGAACCAACGAAGCCTTCCCGATCGCCTTTTCACGAGAAGGCGATCACAGACTGCTGAACTTCAGTGAAGCGCATGGCAAAGCGTTAATCGTTGACGGCGACGCCCTGTCTCCACAGGCGAACGGTTACTTGCTCGATATCGAGAGCGGCGCGACGCAGGCGGTAAGCGGCGATTTCCGCCCAATCGCGAATGGCGAGCCTCCCAATCTTCAACCTGCCGGCAAGCCGAATGAGTTTTGGGCGGCGATCTTCGATCCTCAAAAACATGCGACTATTGTCGGTCGCTACGACGCGAAACTCTTCGCCTTTACGCCGTTTATCCAATTGCCGGAGTTGCGACTCGACAGCTCCGGCGCCTGGGTTGATCAAACGGCAGGCATGCTCTGGATGGTTTATCGCGGATGTTTGCTGCGAACGCCTTTGCCAAAGTAGGATTCCGCGCAACTAACCATTACCCATTCGCCATTGACCATTATTAGTCGAAAGAAGAGCCAACTTTTAATGACCAATAATGGTCAGCGGCGAATGGGTAACGGCGAATGGCGAATTTTCCAGGAGTACCTCGTATGAAGCATCGTCTTGCGACATTCTTTACCGGCGGCACGATCTCGATGCGGTTCGACCCCGCGACGGGCGGCGCAGTGCCCGCGCTTTCGGGCGAAGAGATCATCGCGCAGGTTCCGGGGCTCGACGGAATAGCCGATTTCGACGTGATCAATTTCGGCAAATGGCCCGGCCCGCACGTCACGCCGTTGCGGATGATGGAACTGGCTCGCGCGGCGCGGGAGAAACTCGCCGACGAAAGCGTCGCCGGGGCGGTCGTCACGCACGGCACCGACACGCTCGAAGAAACGGCCTACCTGCTCGACCTGGTTTTGAACGAGGAGAAGCCGGTGGTCTTCGTCGGCGCGATGCGCAACAGCTCGGAGCTGAGCTGGGACGGGCCCGGGAATCTGCGCTCGGCCGTTCGAGTGGCCGTTGACCCGCAGGCGCGGGGCCTCGGCGTAATCGTGGCGATGAACGACCAGTTGATCGCCGCCACCGAAGCCACCAAGACGCACACCGAATCTACAGACACTTTCCAGAGCCGCGATTTCGGCCCGCTCGGAGTCGTGGACAAAGACCGCGTGATCGTCACGCGCCGCCCGGTTGAGCGCGAACACATCGTCACGGACAGGATCGAAGAGCGCGTCGACATGATCAAGATGGCCGCCGGGGCGGACGGGCGCTTCATCAATTTCGCGATCGACGACGGGGCTCGCGGACTGGTGATCGAAGGCCTCGGCCGCGGCAACGTCACGGTCGCCGCTTTGCCCGCGATCGGGCGCGCCGTCGAGGCCGGGATTCCGGTCGTCATCACGTCGCGCTGTCCGCGCGGGCGTGTGCTCGACACTTACGCCTATGAAGGCGCGGGCCGCCAGTTGCGAAAGATGGGCGCGATCCTGGGCGGAATGCTGCCAAGCCATAAGGCGCGGATCAAATTGATGCTGGAACTCGGCGCGGGGTGGAGCGTTGAACGGATCAGGAAATCGTTTGAAGGTTAGATTCGTACAGTCAAGATCAATCGGAGGCTGAGCGGGTCTTTTCAGAGCTGAAAACATTCCTCGAAGAAAAGGGGATGAAGCTGGAAAAGCGAAAAGCTCAGTGATTGCCGCGCCCCATTTAAAAAGACACAAAACAATGGAGGTTGCTTATGAGAACAAGCAGTTTGTTTCGGCGGAAGTATGGCCTGGAAGCCTCTCGGCGGTTTGCGGTTTTGATTTGCGCGTTCGCTATACCCGTCGCGCTCCTGGCGTCGAACGTCTCCGCCGTCGCCGAGGAATTCCTCGGCAAGTTCGAGCCGAAGCTGGCGCCAAACAAGGACGATCTCGATCACGTGGTCTTCAAACCGTTCCGCGACCTGTCGAAGGTCCAATTCGCCAAACGCCCCGAAAGCGACGCCACGATTACGGCGGGCCGTTTGAATCCCCCGCCGACGGATAAGGCCGCGATCCTGACTCTACTCGTCGAACCCGAAGGAGAGCCGCCGTTCGTTTGCGCCGACGTCGATCTGAACAACGTGATGGACGCCAACGAGAAATTCGATCTCAGCAACGGCGAGAGCGGCAACCCGTACATCTGGCAGGCGACGGTCAACGTCCCGCTCAAAGAGGGCTTCTTCCAGAGCTACCCCATCTTCGTCCAGTACTTCAAGAACGTCGAGATGGACGAGATGGGCAAGGACGATCGGCTGATCCTGCAATCGACAAAGGCCTTCGCTCGCGGCTACGTCGAGATCCAGGGCAAAAAGACCCTCGTGCAGTACGACCACAACCCGCGCGGCAAGAAAATCAACCCGATGAATTGCGCGCTCGGCGTAGACGGCGACGGCGACGGCGAGATCGATATGGATCGTTTCTCGCCCGAGGCCGCCGAGGCGCGCGAGGAGGTCGTCGTCTTTCGAGTCGGAGACAACTACGTCTCGACCAAACGGGCCGACCTGGAGAAGAACCAGATCGTGATGCGCTCGCATTCGGCCGGGGATTACAAACGCGCCGAATTGAAGATGGGCGCCGAGGCGCCCGATTTTCAGTTCACCGATTTCAAGGGCAAGAAGCGACGGCTGTCGGAATTCCGCGGCAAATATGTGCTGATTGACTTCTGGGGGACGTGGTGCGGCCCGTGCCGCCGCGAACTGCCTTATCTGAAGGCCGCCTACAGAAACTTCCAACCGCGTGGGCTCGAGATCCTGGGGATGAACACTGACGAGCCGGAGATATTGCCGCAAGTCAAAACCTGGCTCGAAAAGAACGAACTCGTCTGGACGCAGGCCACGCTGGACAGCATCCGCGAGGTCATCCGCAGTTTCCGCATTCACAGCTACCCGACGACGCTGCTGATAGACCCCGAAGGCAAGATTATCTCGCTCGGCCAAACCCCAAAAGGGCAGCCGTCGCTGCGCGGGCAGGATTTGTTGAAGAGCCTCGACCGCTTGTTGCCGCATTGAACACTCGACTGATGTTCGCAACAAACACGCCTCAATAGAACGCTGATGACGCGGGCGGGCGCGGATCATCGCGGATAAAGCCGGAAAAGACCGGCGTCAACCCGCTCTATCCGTGTCGTCAGCGTTCTATTAATCCTTACACTGGTGTGAAAATGGCCCCGAGCGGACGAGGCCCGGGTTTATGCCACTCCTTGCGCGGGAGAGAGCCCGGGCGTCGCCACACGGCGAAGAAATGCGCCTTTCGCGCAGATGCCCTTGACAATCTAGGGGGAGCGCGCCTATTCTCCCCTGGTCAATCTAGGGAGGCTACGAACTATGGCTCAATCGAAACAGAATCTGATCCAGGGCACGCTGGCGCTGCTGATCCTCAGGTCTCTCTCGCGCGGCCCGCTGCACGGTTACGAAATCGCGCAGCGGATTCAGCAATCGTCCGAAGACGTTTTGAAGGTCGAGGAAGGCTCGCTTTACCCGGCGCTCTACAGGCTGGAGGAGCAGGGCTGGGTCGAAGCCGAATGGGGCGCTTCGGAAAACAACCGCCGCGCCAAGTATTACAAGCTGACCCGCGCGGGGCGCAAACAACTCGCCGTCGAGACCTCGAATTGGGAACGGCTCTCCGAGGCGATCGCTAAAGTTTTACAGACGGCGTAGAAAGGGGGATTCGCCATGACGACCATTAAGTCCATTATGCGGCGACTGTGCGCGCCCGTTCGGGGCGCGGCGGCGGTGCGCGAGATAGAGGACGAGCTGCGGTTCCACATCGAGATGCGGGCGAGCGACAACATCGCGGCTGGGATGTCGCCGGAAGACGCTGTGGCCGACGCGACGCGGCGGTTCGGGGATTTCGACCAGATCCGGGCCGTCTGCGAAGAGATCAGGAAAGAAAGGTTGGCGGGCATTATGAAGGTGATCAAGGGCGGCGTCTGGGTAATCCTCGGGTGCGGGCTGATGCTGAAGATGTCTTCTAATATAGTCGGGGTCGTCGGCGACTTTCTGATCCTGATCGCTCTCCTGTGGCGCCTGCTAATCCACTTGCGCGAAATGCAGCCGGACCGGAACCGCGCCACAGCCGCCCTCCGTGAGCGGTTTTACGGAGGGCCGCTCTCCCTGAGCGGTTTTACGGAAGACGCGCCCAAGCCGGTTCCCGCCTATGACAAAGACGGAGGACCGCTCTCCCTGAGCGGTTTTACGGAAGACGCGCCCAGGCCGGTTCCCGCCTATGACAAAGACGGACGCACGCCCGTCGAAAGGCTGATCTCAGATGATAGTTCGGATGAAACAACCAAATAAAAAAGGAGACATGGCATGCTCATCTCAATACTCACCATTCTCATCGGCGCCGTGTTAACGGCGGGCGGCGCCCAGGAGTTGATTGTGCAAGGCATCTTCAATAACAGACGTTACCCGCTTCTCGGCGGCGCGTTGGGCACGGTGGCGGGCGCGCTTCTGCTGTCCGCCGGGATCGCTTTACTGCGAGAGTCGCCCCGCGCAACCGACCTTATCCGCGCCGCCGCGTTTGTTTGCGTCCCGGTGTTTATAATCATCGGCTTCATCTGGCCTCTCGCCGGCTGGCCTGTAAGGATCATTGGCATCGCCTTCCCGCTGTATCTGCTGGCGCATTTCCGGAAGTCTTCAGCTTATGCCCGCTAAAAGAAAAACCACCCCGTTGTGAGATTGGCAAGCCGTCTGCGCCTGTAAAAGTGGCGCGAAGCCAAAAAAGCAAGAAAGGAGTAGGGAGTGGGGAATGGGGAGCGGGGACAAGGTGTGCGTTCCCCTCCCCATTCCCACTCCCCTCTTGCCTTTCTTGCTTTTTTCGCTCCTACCTTTTTAAATCTGAATCTACGCCGAACCCGTAATAACCCGTGGCGTCGCATACGCGATTCGAATACAACTAAGGAAACGATCAAATGAAAAGGCATCTCCCGTTTCTGCCGCTCCTGATCTCGCTCTGCTATGTCCAAACATTTGCGCAGTCCGGCGGCGTACGGACGCTCAGCGGCGCGCTGGTCACGGGCAAGAATGAGGCCGTCGCCGGGGCGACTGTCACCGCGCGCTCTTCGTCGGGCGAACGAACCGCGAAGAGCGACGCCGAAGGCAATTTCACCGTGACCGTTCCGCGCGAGGCCGTGACGCTCATCGTGACGGGCAAGAATCTTGTGACGGTTGAAAAGACGATCGCGCCTGACGCGCCGTCCGTGAATCTGCGGATCGAGGTCGAATACGTCATCCCGAAAATTCACGACGGCCTTGTCATCTCGGCCTCGCAGCTCGACCCGACAATCGATCGCCGTAACGAAGCCATTTACCGCGACACCCTCTTTTCGCGCGACGACCAGGTTTTCCACACGCTCGACGCCGGAGTCAACGCCGGGCAGCACGAAGGCGGAGGCAAGTCCCTCGAAATCCGTCGCTTCGGTTTCAACCTCGATCACGGCGGGGTGAGCGGCGGGCTGAAGGTGCTCGTCGACAATGTGCAACAAAACCAGGGCACCCAGGGTCATGGTCAGGGCTACCTGGGACAATTGAAGTCGTTGACGCCGGAACTTGTTCAGGACGTTGACATCCTCAACGGCCCGTTTAACGCGGAATACGGCGATTTCTCCGGCCTGGGGGTCGTTCACATCCGCTTGAAAGAATCGCTGGACGATCATCTCATCGCGCGTCTTCAGGGCGGATCGTTCGGGAGTTTTCGCACGTTTCTCGGCTACAGCCCCAAGCTGGAGAAGGGCAAAGCGATCGTCGCATATGAAGGCTCGCGCACGGACGGGCCGTTCATCAATCCGCTCGATTACAAGCGCGACAACATCAATGGCAATTACATTCGCGATCTGGGCGGGGCCGAGTCGCCCAAGTCGCTCGGATTCAAATTCAACTTCGGCCGCAACGATTTCACCTCTTCGGGCCAGATTCCGCTCGACGAGGTGGCGGCGGGAAGGCTCGACCGGTTCGGATTCATCGACCCCGACGGCGGCGGGCGCGTGCGGAGCGGCATATTCAGCGTCTATTTCAAAAAAGAGTCGCGCGAAGGCTCGGTCTTTAAACTCGACGGCTTCGTCGCGCGTTCGCTCTTCGACCTTTACTCCGATTTCACGTTTTTCCTGAACGACGAAGCGCGCGGCGACGAGATTCAACAGCACGATTCGCGCTTGCAGGAAGGCGCCAACGCGCAATTCCTGCGGCCCTACACGCTCTTCGGCCGTCGCGCGCTGTTCGCCGCCGGCGCCAATTACCACGACAACCAGATCAATGTCGCGTTGAACAACTCGGTCGATCGAGCGCCCGTCGGCGTAGTGTCCAGGGCCGACGCGCGCGTGACGAACGCCGCAGGCTACGCCCAGCAGGGAGTGGATTTCTTCCACGGCCACGTCCATGTCGCCGCGGGGCTGCGCTACGACTATTTCCGCTTCAGAGTCGATGACAGAGTCGCCCCGGCGGTTTCGGGAGCGCAAGGCGCTTCGCGCGCGCAGCCGAAATTCAACCTGTCGGTCACTCCCGCCGACCGCTTGCCGCTGACGCTCTATTTCAACTACGGCCGCGGTATTTCGAGCCAGGACGCGCGCGGAGTCGTTCAGCGGCCCGACGGCGAGCGCGTTTCGACGACCGACTTCTATCAGACCGGCGCCTCGCTCAACTTCAAGCCCGCTTCTTTCAGCGCCGACCTGTTTCTGATCGACCGGTCGAACGAACAGGTTTACATCCCGGACGACGGCAGCTTCGAATTCAAAGGCCCAAGCCGCGCCTACGGGTTTGAAGTGAAGACCTCGATCAAATTAACGAAGTATCTGGCCTTCAACGGCGGCCTGACACGCGTGATGAACGCCTTTTATCGCGGAACCGCCCCGAGGATTTACGTCGACAGCGCGCCGCATCTGACCGGCAATGCGGCGTTGACGTTCGCCGGTTGGAAAGGGTGGAGCGGGTCACTGCGGTACCGGCACATCGACGGCTATCGCCTGGACGGCGAAGACCCCGGCGTGCGCGCTTCGGGTTTCGACGTTCTCGATCTGAGCATGACCAAACGGGTTCGACACTGGGTCGATTTCAACTTCTCGATAGACAACCTGACCGACAAACGCTATTTTGAGACGCAGAATTATTTCGAGTCGCGCGTCACTCCCGGCGCCGAAGCGCGCGCGCGCATTCATGGGACGCCGGGCTATCCCGTCGGTGTCAGCGCCGGATTGACTTTCAGATTAGGCGCGAAGGATTGATGCGCCGAGATGAACATGAACAGTTCAACCTGTAAGGGTTTGTAAAGAGTAGAAGCAAAAAAGGCAATAAGGGCAAAGAGGGTAAAAGATACATACCCTCTTTGCCCTTATTGCCTTTTTTGCTTCCTCTTTGATCACTTCATAAAGCCCTTCGCGTGGTTGATTTTCCGCAGGAGAGGAGATGGGATTACAAAATCGAGCCGTACAATCTGAATCGGCGGCGCCGCCGCATTTCGCCATGCTACAAATGATAACCGGCTTCTGGGTTTCGCGCGCGATCTACGTCGCCGCGAAGCTGGGGGTGGCCGATCTGGTTAAAGACTCGCCGAAGACGGCGGATGAACTAGCGCGATTGACCGGGACACATGCGTCGTCGCTATATCGTGTGCTTCGCGCGTTGGTTGGCGTGGGAGTTTTCGCCGGCTCCGAACAAGGACGCTTCGCCCAGACGCCGTTGTCGGAAATATTACGGAGTGACACGCCGGGATCGCTGCGCGCAATGGCGATGGCCGAACTCGGCCAGGAACACTTTCCCGCCTGGGGCAATCTGATGCACAGCGTCAAGACAGGCGAGATCGCGTTCGATAATCTGTTCAAGCAAAGCGTCTGGGAGTATTACGCGCGGAACCCTGAAGACGCGAGGAATTTCAATGAATCGATGAGAGGCTTGTCCGAGATGATCAACGCGGCCGTGATCAAGGCTTACGACTTTTCAGGCGTCGACAAAATAGTGGACGTCGCGGGCGGGACCGGCGGGTTGATCAGCGCGATCCTCGGCGCGCATCCGCGGATGCGCGGCGTCTTGTTCGATCTGCCGCATGTGATCGCGGAGGCCGGGCCGCTGCTCGACGCCGCGGGCGTGCGAGCCCGCTGCGCGACGGCGGCGGGCGATTTCTTCGAATCGGTTCCCGAGGGCTGCGATGTTTACGCGATGAAATGGATCATTCACGACTGGGATGACGAGAAAGCGACATCCATCTTGAAAAATATCCATAGAGCGATGAACGAAAAAGGCAAGCTGCTGTTGATTGAAATGATCGTCCCCGAAGGCGATCAATCCGACCTGAGCAAATTGATGGACTTGGAAATGATGGTGATGACCGGCGGGCGCGAACGAACCGAGGCCGAATTCAACTCGTTGCTCGCGGACTCCGGGTTCGAATTTACGCGCGTGATTCGCACAGCGTCTCCCCTTTTCGTAATCGAAGCCGTTCGCGCGTGATGAGCTTTCTCAACGCTAACGTGTTGAGAAGCGTTCTCATGATGTGATAAACATTCGCTCCGTGACTGTTGACAACATCTATACCGGCAGGCTGCGCCGCGTCGGAGTTCTCGGCGACATTCATTGCGAAGACGACCGTCTGGAGACCGCGCTGCGATTCTTCGAGACCGGGCGTCTCGATCTGATCTGCTCGGTCGGCGACGTCGTCGACGGGCCGGGCGACCCCAACCGCACGATCGATCTGCTGATTGAACATAACGTCGAATGCGTTCGGGGCAACCACGAACGCTGGCTGCTCAAGAGCCAGATGCGCAATCTGCCGGACGCCAACACTTATTTCGATTTCAAGATGAGTTCGTGGGAGTTCATGATAAGGCTTCCGCCGTGGCGCAAGTTCGAGACCGTCGCCGGCGCGATGCTGCTCTGCCACGGCCTGGGCGAAGACGACATGGCCGGCGTCCGGCCAGGGGACGACAAGCTCACGCTCCTTTCGAACAATGCGTTGTGGGATCTGGTTTACTCGCAGGAATATGACTTCGTCATCAACGGCCACACGCATCGCCGACTCGTGCAAAAATTCGACGACCTGACGCTCATCAACGCCGGGACGCTCTTCCGCGAGCACGCCCCTTGCTGTCTGATCGTTGATTTCGAGTCGCGCGTCGCCGAGTATTTCAACCTGCCCGGCGAAGATAAGATCGTGGAGGCCGAAAGAATCGAATTGTAGCTCGCGGTTAGCTCATTTTCTGAATATGAAGACTGCAAACAGAACTCTTGCCTTACTGCTCGTCATTTCGCTGGCGCTCATTCCCGCGCTCGCGCAGCATCCGTCTGCGGCGCCCGACAGGCCGGCGACGCTGGCTGAACTGCAATCGCGGATCGCGGCGCTGCTCGATCAACCTAAATTCGCTTCGGCCCGCTGGGGGGCGCGAATCATCGCGCCTGAGGGCGGGGTCATCTTCGAGCGGGACTCGGACAAGTCTTTCATGCCGGCGTCGAACATGAAGCTCTACACCTCGGCGGCTGCGCTGGACGTCTTCGGCCCCGATTTCAAGATCAAAACCTCGGTCTACGCGACCCTCTCCGCCGGCAAAACCGGCGTCTTGAAGGGCGACCTGATACTGTATGGTCGCGGCGATCCGAACCTCTCGCCGCGATTCGACACCGACGATCCGGATCGCTACAACAAACTCAAGCCCGCCGACACGATCACGGCCTTCGAGCGGCTGGCCGATCAGATTAAGGCCGCCGGGATCAAAACCGTCACGGGCAATCTGATCGGCGACGACAGCTTCTTCGCGGGCGACCTGCTCGGTTCGGGATGGGAGTGGGACGACGCGCAGTTCTATTACGGCGCTGAGGTCAGCGCCCTGACGGCTAATGACAACAGCGTGACGTTCACCGTCACCCCGGCGACCCGCGCGGGCAAGCCTCCCTCGATCAAAATTCAGCCCCAGACCGCTTATCTCAAAATCGTCAACAACGCCGAGACTGTCGCGGACGGCCAAACCCGCATCGGCGTCCACCGCCCCCTCGACAGCAACACGGTGGAATTTTTCGGCAGCGTCCCGCGCGGCGCGAGTGATTTCAAAGTCGACATCGCCGTCCACGATCCGGCGAGGTTCGCCGCCGAGTTGTTGAAAGAGGCTCTGGCCCGTCGTGGCGTCCGCGTGCGGGGACATGTCGAACGCATCGACGCCGTCGCCCGCGTCGCCAACCCGTTCGACGAATCGAAACTTTTCGAAGTCGCCGACGTCGAATCGCAGCCGCTCGCCGAGATGCTCAAGGTCATCAACAAACAGAGCCAGAACCTGCACGCCGAATTGATGCTGCGGCAACTGGGGACCCGCCACGCCGACGCGCTCTCTCTAGATGATTACGGACGCCCGAAATCCACGGCCGCGTTGGGCGCCGAAATTCGCCGCCGTTTTCTGCAAAGGGCAGGGATCGACGTCGCGCCGCTCAGCCTGCAAGACGGGTCTGGGCTGGCGCGGCAGGATCTGGTCACGCCGCGTTCGACCGCGCGGCTGCTCGAATTCATGCTCGGGCGCCCTTACGCCAAGACCTGGCTCGAATCGCTGACGATCGCCGGCGTTGACGGCACGCTCGAACGGCGCATGCGCGCCTCCGCCGCAGCGAACAACATGCGTGGAAAAACCGGCACGCTCACTTATGTCAACGCGCTGTCAGGATATATCACGACCAGGCGCGGACAGCCGCTGATTTTGAGCCTGATTGGCAACAACTATACCGGCCCCGGACGCGATACGACCGAAGTGATGGACCAGATTTGCGTCATGCTGGCCGAATTCGAAGGCGAGATATCCGCCGATAAGAGTGTGGGAAGGGGTGAATAGGCGCCGCAGAGCGCCGCAGGACACCGCAGGGCCTGATCAATTCTCTGTGTTCTGCGGCGCCCTGCGGTGGCCAACGGTCTTCATACATTTTCTCGATGACGATGTACAGCGCAAAGATTCTCGAACATTTGGAAAACCCCCGCAACGTCGGCGAAATGAGCGACGCGACGGCGCGAGGCGAGGCGACCAACCCGGTCTGCGGAGACCTGCTGCGTCTTTACATCAAAGTGGCCGAAGGCAAAATCGCCGAAGCGAGTTTCAAAGTTCAGGGCTGTCCGCCTAGCGTCGCCGCAGGCTCGGCGTTGACCGAGATAATCATCGGGTTGACCGTTGATGAAGCCCGCAAACTCGCGCCACGTGACGTGACGCTCGCTCTGGAAAGCCTGCCTCGCAACAAGGAACATTGTTCCGTCCTGGCGATTGATGCGCTGCGCGCTGCTCTGGCCGCCTGATGGTTGGACACTCTCTCGCCGAAACCGCGTGGGCGTGACATAATTTGAGGTTTACGCATAAATCCCGGCGCCGCATGAGTCCCTAGGCCTGGGAAGCGCAAAAATCGTTTATGGAAAATTATCAATCCGAGATCGCGCGCGCGCGCGAAATCTCTCCTGAGAAACTCATCTATCGCCTGCGCGAAATGTTCGGCGAAGATCGCGCGGAATTAGCAACCGGCGGTCAGTTCCGTGTTGGAGACGAGCGCGAACGCGCCGTCGCCTTCCCAAGCAATATTGAAGAGTTGAGCGAGATGATGCGACTCGCGAGCGGCGAGGGCTGGCGCGTGATTCCGGCGGGCGCGGGGACATGGCTCGAAATGGGCGCCCGGCCCACGCGGTTTGAGCTAGTTGTTTCGACCGCGAAGATGAACCGCGCGCTCGAGTACGAACCCGCCGATCTGACCGCGACCGTTGAAGCCGGGACGCAGCTCGCGGCGTTCAACCGGACTGCCACCGAAGACCGCCAGTTCATCCCGCTCGATCCTTTCGGCGACGAGCGTTCGACCGTCGGGGGCGTCATCGCGACGGCCAGCGCCGGCCCATTGCGCTGCGCTTACGGGACGCCGCGCGACTGGCTGATCGGCGTCGCCGTAGTTCATGCCGACGGCCGGATCACTCGCGCGGGCGGCAAGGTGGTCAAGAATGTGGCCGGCTATGACCTCTGCAAACTTTATGTCGGGAGCTTCGGCACGCTGGCCGTGATCGCCGAAGCGAGTTTCAAGCTCCGCGCGCTTCCGCCATGCGAGAAGACCGTAGTCTTTTATTCGCGCGACGCGGAGTCGCTTTGCTCGCTGGTCGCGCGTATTACCGATTCCGACGTTCAGCCGGCGGCGATGGAGTTGATCTCGCCTTACGCCGAGGCGCCACCGCCGTTCGACGCGGAACATTTCGCGCTCGCCCTGAAATTCTTGAATGAGGCGGAAACTATAGATTGGCAGGTCGAAGAAGCGGCGCGGCTCGGATCGGGTCTGAGACACACGACGCTCGGGAGTTCCGACGCGGGCGAATTCTGGCGGGCGTATCACGAGAGCGAGACGTCGCCGCGCGCCGAATTCATTCTGAAGTTGAGCGCGCTGCCGGCCGATTTGAACGCTCTGATCGCGGACATAAATCGCGCGCTGCCGCCGGTTCGTTTGCGCGCGCACGCGGCGAACGGCGTCGTTCGATTGCACGGCGACGCCCGATGGTTTGACGGACTCAAGGCCGAAGAGCGCCTGGGCAAGCTCGCCGAAATGCGGCGCCTGGCGCAAACGCGCGGAGGCCAGATGCTTATTCTGCGCGCGCCCGACGAGATCAAAAGACAGATCGATGTCTGGGGCGAGGTCGGCCCGGGCCGCGGCCTGATGCATGCGCTGAAAGAGAAGTTCGATCCGTACGGGCTGCTCAATCCGGGTAGATTCGTAGCTGGTATTTGATGTGGCGCTCCGCGCAATCACAAATGGAGGCTGACGCATGGAAGCATTAATTCCCACACTCAGCGCTATTGCGATATCAACACCAGTCATCATCGTCTGGGTGATTGGTATTATTTTGGCGTTATCGCGATGGCGGCGGCGCCCACAGGTCTCACGATTCGCGCTCATCGCATTCGCCATCTCGATCGTCAACTTGATAGTCAACCGATTTATAAGTATATGGGCGCCGCTGACAATGCGGGATAACGGTTGGACGACATCTCAAATCGGATTGTTTTTCACCGCTTTGGGGATCATTACCACATTGATTAGCGCCGCCGCATGGGCGCTCGTTATTTGCGCGATCTTCGGTTGGCGAGACCAGCGCCAGAAGGAAAATTTATTTCCCCCGGCGCCTCCGACTTTCGGCCATGAGCCGCGCGAACAAAACGTAACGCCCGGATTTTCACAACGATGACTAACTCGATCGCTTCGCTTCAAATCTCTCTTAACGCCGAAACGGAGAAACTGTTGGGCTGCATTCACTGCGGCCTCTGCCTGCCCGCCTGCCCGACCTACCAGCAACTCGGCAATGAAAACGACAGCCCGCGCGGGCGAATCTTCCTGATGCGCGCCGTCGCCGAGGGCCGGCTTAGCGCTGATTCCGCCAGCTTCGAGCGCCACATCGATCTCTGCCTGGGCTGCCGCGCCTGCGAAACGGCCTGCCCGGCGGGAGTCCGCTACGGATCGCTGCTCGAATCTGCGCGCGAGACGATCCTGGAACAAAAGACCGGTCGCGGCTCGACGCTTCAAAAGACCCTGCTCAAGCTGGCGCTGCGCCACGTCTTCCCTTACCCGAAGCGTCTGAAGCTGGTCTTCGCTCTTTCGCGGTTCCTGCGCGACAACCGGCTTACCCGATTCGCTTACAGAAAAGGCTTCGCGCGCTGGATCTCGCCGAAGGCCGATTTCGCGCTCTCGCTGTTGATGACGACGGCGCCCGATAGGGAGACAGAGAGACAGAGAGAATGGGAGACAGGGGGACAGGAGCTTAAATCTCTCCTTCTTTCCGTCCCTCCGTCCCTCCGTCCCTCCGTCCCTCCGTCTCTCTGTCGCTCTGTCTCAGTATTCACCGGCTGCGTGATGGAGGGGTTGTTTAAGCATGTCAATGACGCCACGAAACGCGTGTTGGCGGCCAACGGCTGCGAGATGAACGACGTCGGGGCGCAGGTCTGCTGTGGCGCGCTACACGCCCACGCGGGCGATCTGGAAACCGCCCGAGAGTTGGCCCGGCGGAACATCGACGCCTTCGAGCGCTTTCTGGCGACTAACGGGTCGGCCACGATCATCATCAACGCCGCCGGCTGCGGCGCGCTGCTGAAAGAATACGGCGAGCTGTTGAAAGACGACCCGCGATACGCCGACCGCGCCGAACGCTTCAGCGCAGGTGTCTTCGACGTGACCGAGTACTTGGCTTCGGGCGAAATTCGTCGGGGGGCCGAAATCAACCGCCGCGTCACTTACGACGCGCCCTGCCATCTCTACCACGCGCAGCGCGTGACGACCGCGCCTCAGCAGGTCTTGGCCTCGATTCCAGGCCTCGAATACAGACAGCTTGAAGGAATGCAGGATTGTTGCGGCGGAGCGGGCGTCTACAACCTGAGCGAACCCGAAATGTCAGAGAGCCTGCTCGCCGATAAGATCGGCAAAGCGCAGGCCACGGAGGCCGAGATTCTGGTCACCGCCAACCCCGGATGCCATATGCAATTGGGCGCCGGCGCGCGAATGTTCAACGCCGATTGCCGCGTCGCGCACGTCGTCGAATTGCTGGACGAATCGTATCGCAAAGCCGGGTTTTATGAGGAGCCTTCAGATCACGCCGAGA
>Ga0081455_10003437_pt1 | contig 18201 bp, 11 predicted proteins | sample TabmetS3T2R1_FD_70207 | JGI IMG/M metagenome (GOLD analysis project Ga0081455, IMG submission 70207) | Tabebuia heterophylla rhizosphere microbial communities from the University of Puerto Rico - S3T2R1 | ecosystem: Host-associated > Plants > Roots > Rhizosphere ...
GGCCGCGTGCGCGTTCCTGTGCTCGGAGGAGGCGGGCTACATCACCGGCCAGGTCATCGGGGTCAACGGCGGGGCGGTCCTGTGACGGCGAGGGCGTGCTGAACGGTTGCATAGCGCCCTATTTGGCGCCATAATTGTGACGTGAAATGGGGGGTGAAGCGATGAGCGCACGACCGTTCCGGTTCGGCTTCACCGGGGGCGCGTCCTCGAAGCGGGCGAAGCTGCTCGACTCGGCCCGCACCGTCGAGGCACTCGGCTACTCGACGTTCGGCCTGGCCGATCACTTCGTCCGGCCGTTCGCGCCCCTGATCGCCGGTCAGGCCGTCGCCGATGCCACCACCACGCTGCGCGTGACACAGACCGTGCTCGCGCAGGACTTCGACACTGTCGGTTCCAGCGGTATCGATGGCCTCATTAGGTCATTGGAGCGGTGGCGTGGCGGCAACCTCCGGCTGGAAGCGCAGGACTTCGAGGCGTTCGGCCGGGGCTCGCGCCCATACCCCGTCCTTTACCTACTGACTCGCGTGCTGGGTGCCCGGGACCTCGGCTCCGGGCTGCCATTGCACAGCGAGATGCTGGGGCACCTTGCCGGTCTGCAAGTGCACCACATCTTCCCCAAGGCGGTGCTCTATGCCGCAGGCTACAAGCGTGGCGAGGTAAACGCAGTCGCCAACTTCTGTCTCCTCACGCAGACCACGAATCTTCCTATAGGCAAACGGCATCCTCATGAGTACCTGGCCGAGACGCAGGCCAGGTATCCGGGCGCGTTGGAGTCGCAGTGGATTCCGACCGATCCCGCGCTGTGGCACACCGATCGATACCGCGACTTTCTGAGCGCTCGCCGTGACCTGCTCGCCGTGGCAGCGAACGGGTTCCTCGATGAGCTCCGACACGGAACCGCCGCGGACGTGGCTCCGCTAGCGCGCGCCACGGTGGTGGAGGAGTTGGACGAGCGCAGCGCGGAAGTACGCCGGCTAGCCGACCGATTGATGGAACAGGGTTGCGTGTCTCCGCTGTACGACGAGGAGATCATCGACCCGACCGACAGCAGAGTCCTCGTGGTTGCGGAGGCATTCTGGCCGAACGGGCTGCGCGCCGACCTCGGTGACCCAGTTGTCCTCGAACTCGATCAGCTGGCTGACTCTGACTCTCTCGGCTGGAAGCTCGGCTACAAGGTATTCACCGACGCGGCGGCGTTGGAGGGCTTCGTCCGCCACGCGAACGAAGTCGCGTCCGGGAACATCCCAGACGATCTTGAGCCGCTACCCAGTGCAGGGGCACGTCTGGCTAGTACTTGAAGCCACGCCGTGGGGTTGACATTACGGTTTGACCGTAGATATCTTCGGTTTATGCGTAGTGAGGCGCCGGCGTTGTTTCCGGTGTTTCGATCTCGGGCGCAGGCCGAGATCCTGGCAGCGGTGTTGTTGCAGTCGGATCGGGACTGGACAGCGACCGATCTTGCTGGCCATCTCGGCTTGCCGTTGACGACGGTGGCAGACGAGGTGCGTCGTTTGGTGTCGGCTGGCGTGTTCACGATGCGAAAGGTGGGCAGGTCCAACTTGCTGAGTGCGAACGTGTCGCACCCGGCGGTGAAGCCGTTGACCGAGGTTGTCTTGACGACCGCTGGGCCGCATTTGCTGGTGGCGGAAGCGTTCGCTTCTCTAGGTGGAGTGGATCGGGTGTTGATCTATGGTTCTTGGGCGGCGCGGTATCACGGTGAGCCGGGGCCGCCGCCGCACGATCTTGATGTGCTGGTGATCGGGCGGCCGGATCGGTCCGCGGTCTACGCAGCGGCCAACAAGGTGGAGACTCGAATCGGGCTGCCAGTCAATCCTGTTGTCGCCTCGTCGCAGCGATGGGCCTCCGACGATGATCCGCTTATCGCGCAGATCAAGTCTTCACCAATTGTGGACGTACCTGTGGCGGCGGCGTGACCTGGCAGCAGGGAAGGGCCGAGGTCGTGGACGCGTTGCGCGCCCGACGGCTGCAACGAGTCACCGGCGGGCAAGCGGCCGGCGAAGGTTGGCTCGAAGTCGCCCGCCGCCGGCTCGCCAGCGCGCATCGCTACGGAGCTGACGATCCCGAATCCGCGTACATCCTCGCCTACGACGCGGCCCGGCACGCGCTCGTCGGCGTTCTCGCCCAGCAAGGCCTGCGCGGCACCACCGAAGGCGGACACCTTGTCCTCGAACACGTCACGCGCGCCCAGTTCGGCGACGCCTTCATTGAGTACTCGACGCTGCGCCGCCGCCGAGCCGAGCTGGAGTACCCGGCATTTCCCGGCGAGAAGATCGATATCGACGAGCTTGACGCGGCGATCGCCTCCGCCGGGCGCATCATCGACGGTGCGCAGCAACTCCTCACGCACCTGACGATCTTTAACGACTGAGCGAATAAGGGGACGCGTCGTGGTTTTGTCAAGCTACGATTGTGAGAAAGGCACGTAGGCGCCTGTGCACCCTGCCCCAGAGTGTTCAGCCTGCCGAAGCCGATCTCGCTTACAGAGGAGTATTCGGCGACCTAAGCTCGGCGTAGTCGTCGGTCAGCCTTGGTGTGTAGGGGAGTGGCATAAGGCTGAAGGCCTGGAGTGCTCATAATCCCTGGGTCGTGGGTTCGAGTCCCACCCGCCCCACGCGGAGAATCGCGCCTGGTCTGAGCACTCGGAGCCCGCGGAGGAGGCACGGGCTGACGACGTTCGAGCAGGATGCGGGCGGTGGAAATGCCCACCGCCCGCATCCCGGCGTAGCGATCGCACCTACTCGGCTACGGCGCAGAGTGCGGCCCGTTCGGGAGCAGGTGCCGGAGCACCCACTGGCCTCCGACGTCGTAGACATCGACCAGATCCCGGAAGCGCATGTACATCTCATGCTGCTCGTTGGGCATTACCTTCGTCGTGAGTTCCAGCTGCGGCTTCTGTGCCTTGATCGCGTCGACGACTGCGACGTTGCTGCTGAAGTCGACGTTGCGATCGTCGTCGCCCTGCTCGATCAGCGTCGGCGCTGTCCACGAGGCGAGGTTGGCGATTGCGGCGGTGCCTGAGTTGCCGGCCATGTCCCAGGCGACATGGAACATGTCAGAGTTCCGCGAGACCCCGAGCGATGTCAGGTAGCCGCCGTAGGAGAGCCCGTAGATACCGACCTTCGCAGGGTCGACCTGGGGCTGCGCGAGCAGGAACGACGCACCGCCTTGGATGTCTTGGTACTCGCTCGCGCTCGTGCCGCCGCGGCCCGGGGCGGTGCGCCAGGCATTGCCGTACATGATGCCGCCGCGGTAGTCGACGGAGAGCACGACGCAGCCGTGGCTGGCGAAGTACTCGTTTTCCTCGTACAGGACCGTGTATGTGTCGTAGTAGTGGTAGCCCAGCAGCATCTGTCGTGACGGACCGCCGTGCGGGAAGATCAGCCCGCAGCCCGTCGGGTGGGCCGGCACGAACAGCTGCCCATGGACCGTCTGATGGTCCACGGACGAGGGGAACGTGACCGCCTTCGGCTCGACGAGTTGGTGCAACGGGTAGGACTGTGGCAGGTCGGGACCGCCGCGGGACCGCTTGCCCGCAGCATCACTGATGTACACCGTCGGCGGGACGTTGTAGCTGCCCTCGGCGTAGGCGAGGTTGCCGCCGGCGAGCGGCGCTGGAGCCCACTGGCTCGGGTGGCCGCCGGTGAGCGCCTGCGGCGTGCCGCCATGGAAGCCGACCGAGAACAGGTGTCGACGGGCGATGTCGCCGATGTTGGTGGCATAGATGATCGACTTGTGGTCCAGCGCGACCTGCGCCGTCTCGACCTCGCCGTCGCCGGGCGTCAGCAGCGTCGGGCTGCCACCGGTCACGGGCACCGAGTACAGGTGGCGCCAGCCGTCGACCTCCCACACGAACGCGAGCGCGCCATCGCTTGACCACATCAGCTGGTCACCCGGCTGGCTCTCGAACGTCGGGTTCTCGTCGAGCGCGTAATAGCTCGAGCCCAGCCCCGGCGAGGCCTGCCAGACCTTCCGCGGCGTCAGCGTGGCGGCGTCGGCGACCCAGATCGACCACGGCTGCCCAGAGATGGTGCGCCGGAACGCGATCTGCGTGCCGTCCGGCGACCACACCGGGTTCGCGTCGCTGGCGCCGGTGTGCGGGATCGCCGTGGTCGTGCGCGTGTTGATGTCGAACAATTCGGTGCCGTTGGATCGCGAGTAGAGCAGCTCGGCACCGTCGGGTGAGAAGCGCAGGTTCGACGGCGTCCCGCTGGGCACCGTGAGTAGCGCCGTGGGGCGGCCGACACTCGTCAGGTCGCCGCTGGGGTTCCAGGTCAGGGCGGCGCTCATGATGCTCGTGCCGTTGACCCACACGATCATGCTGTCATCGGGCGTGAACGCCGGTGCCAGCCCGTCGCCGAGCAGCTGTGGCTTGCCCCCGCGGGAGTCGACGACAAATACCTGCCGGTGCGGCGGGACGGGGGTCGAGGCCGGGTTGAGGATCTCCCCGGCGCCATTCGGTGAACTGCCGCGCACATAGGCGACCGCGGCGCCGGTGCGCGACAGGGCCAGCTGCGAGAGCTCTTGCCCGTCGTCGTTCGGATAGTCGACGATCTTGTGTGACGAGCGGCCGACCGGCATGTAGTAGATCGCGCGGTCGTAGGCCTGGCGGTTGATGTAGGCGATCGAGCGGCCGTCACCGGACGCCTGCGGACCGTAGGATATCGGCGCCTGCAGGATGTCCGCGGCCGTGAACACATCGTTGGCTCGCGCAGGCGGCGGGGTCCACCGGCCGAATGAAGGCACGGGCTCGGTGAGCTGCTGGTCGGGAATCCCCGGGTAGCTGCGCACGAACGAAATCTGTTCCCCGCTGGGCGTCCAAGTCGGCGAGCTGTCGGACCCGAACGACGGGTCGACGTATTCGATCTGGGCCGACTGAATGTCGTACACCGCGATGAAGCCGTGGTCGCCGCGTGGGTTCTCGAACGCCAGCTGCTTGCTGTCGGGCGAGAACACGAGCTTGCCGACGGTGCCGCGAATGTTCAATAGCTGCGCAGGATCGGTCCAATGCGCCCCCTCGCGCGTCTCGGCCAAGATGCTCTTGGCGTCGTCGGATACCCACGCCGCCTGCTTGCCATCCGGCGACAGCACCGACCCCGGAGGCGGGGCCGCCTCTGCGGCGTGCGCAGGCGTCGCGAAGACGAGCCCTGCTGCCAGCATCAGGGCCATCCCGACCGCGACCACTCGGTGCGTACGCCGATCCGGTTCTAACGACTGTCGAAGGGAGCGCACAATTTCCTCCTACATATGTTGGAAATTCCCTCTCCTCAATCTGTTTGGAGATTCCACTCCGATCTGATCGAAAATTCGTCCTACATATGTTGGAAATTCCTCCTCTATCGCGTGGAGCTCTCCAACAAGCCCCGGGCTCGCCGAGCGACCAAGTGCCTGACGCCACCGTCGTGTGCGTCGCGCCGATTTCACGTGATCGGGGCCGATGCTGCGAGAAGGCCAGCGTCTGAGCCGCGCGCTACTGCGGCGTGCTCGCGTCGATGTCAGGGGTCGCCGGCGCCGTTCGTGATGTAAGCCTTTGATCTGAGCTAGTTCCACAGTGCGTGGATTACCGACCACCTGACCGTTGACATGGTCTTTGTCGGAGGCGTAATTTTCCTCCGCACGCCTGACAACGTTGTCCTACTCGTGTTCTTCAACCCAGGCTCCTCACCCACCCGGGCCTTCCGAAGGGACGTTTCATGAGGCGTATGCGCGGATTGCCAGTCTCGAGATGGGCGGTGGTCTGCGCGATCACCGCGGCCGTCCTCGGCTTCGGTACGTCGACGGCGGCGGCCGCGCCCAGCGCGCCGCCGAGCCCCACGCCGAGTCAGACATCGACCCCCAGCGCCGCACCGGCGGCTGGCCAGGCGAGCACCTCGCGCGCCGTGTGTACCGCGGGCTCCGACGGTCGCGTCGTCAACTGCCCCGGGCCGGTCGCCAAGGCGAAGCGCCCGGCCGGCGCACGCAACACTGCCACGGTCCCCCAGTCGCCGACCGATCTCGCGCAGCTCGTCGACACACGCACCTGGTCGAGCGGCGGCGGCAACACGTTCCCGGGCGCCGACGTGCCGTTCGGCATGACGCAGTGGAGCCCGGACACGATGCCCAACCGCAGCGCCGGCGGGGGTTACAACTTCGGCGACACGTCGATCACCGGCTACTCGCTGACCCACATCAGCGGCCCGGGCTGCGGTGCGGCCGGCGACGTCCCGATGCTGCCGATGACCGGCGCGCTGCCGAGCGGCAACCCGAACAACGTGACGAGCCCGTTCAGCAACACCAACGAGGTCGCGCAGGCGGGCTACTACTCGGCCCAGACCAATCAGCCGAGCACGATCACCTCTGAGTTCACCGCGACGCCGCACAGCGCGATGGCCCGCTTCACCTACCCGTCGACCAACCAGGCCGGCTTCCTCATCAAGCTGATGGACAGCCAGAACGGCGACTTCGGCGACAGCGCCCAGGTAGTCGGCAACAACGAGGTCATCGGGTCCGACACGAGCGGCCACTTCTGCGGCGAGGTCAACAACGACGGCCAGCGGCAGGAGTACACGGTCTACTTCGACATCACCTTCGACCAGCCGTTCACCGCGTCGCAGGTCGTCACCAACTCCGGCCAGACGAACCCGGCCGCCGTCTACCTGACCTTCGATACCACGAGCAACCCGGTGATCCAGGCCAAGGTCGCGACGTCCTACGTCAGCACGGACAACGCGAAGCTGGACTGGCAGACCGAGAATCCGGGCTGGGATTTCGGCGCCGTCAAAACCGCCGCGCAGCAGAGCTGGGACACCCTGCTCGGCCGCATGCAGGTCGGCGGCGGCAGCTACGCGCAGACGCAGATGTTCTACAGCCTGCTCTACAAGGACTTCATGCAGCCGAACATCAGCAGCGACGTCAACGGCCAGTACATGGGCGCGGACAACAAGGTCCACGCAGTGGCCGCCGGCCAGAAGGACCAGTACGGCACGTACTCCGGCTGGGACATCTACCATTCGCTGTCGCAGTTGCAGGCGATGCTCGACCCGGACGCCGCCGGTGACCAGGCGCAGTCGCTGCTGAACTACTACGCGCAGGACAAGCTCCTGCAGCAGTGGGGCTACCTGCAGCTGAACAACTACGTGATGGTGGGCGACCCGGCGCAGTCGATCATCGCCGACTACTACGCGTTCGGCGCGCACAACTTCAACACGTCCGAGGCGTTGTCCGACATGCTCGCGCAGGCGACGACGGTCAACGACGTGCGTCCGGGCGAGGCGCTCGAGGACAAGTACGGCTACCTGCCCGAGGACGGCACGTACGGCTGCTGCAACGCGCACGGCCAGGTGCCCACGCTCGAGGAGTACGACACGCAGGACCTCGCGCTGTCGCAGTTCGCCCGCGCGCTCGGCGACACGAAGGACGCCGACATGCTCGAGGCGCGCGCCAACAACTGGGAGAACGTCTTCAACCCGGCCAACGGCCTGCTGAACCCGCGCAACCAGGACGGCTCCCTCGTGCCCGGCATCATCGGCACGACGACCAGCCACTACGTCGAGGGTGACGCCTACGAGTACATGTGGAACGTCCCGAACAACTACGCGGCGCTGATCAACCTGCTCGGCGGCAAGGCGAAGGCCGCGGCCGCGCTGCGCACCTACCTCTCGCAGCCGAACGGCTTCGGGATGTTCGCGCAGCTGACCAACGAGTTCGACTTCGGCGAGCAGTACGCCGGGCTGTACGCGGGCGACCCGGCCGGCACGCAGCTGGCCGTGAACAACGTCCGCAACACGATGTACCAGCCGGGTCCGAGCTTGGACAACAACGACGACCTCGGCGCGAACAGCTCCACGTTCATCTGGGAGATGCTGGGCATGTACCCGGAGAACTCCGGCAGCGAAAACCTGGTCTTCAACAGCCCGGGCTTCCCGCACGCCTCGATCTCGCTGCCGAACGGCAAGACGATCACGATCAACGCGCCGGGCGCGTCCTCGACGCAGTTCTATGTGCAGAACCTGAAGATCAACGGCAGCCCGTACCAGAAGCTCTACGTGCCGTTCTCCAGCCTGGCCAACGGCGCGACGCTCGACTGGACGCTCGGCACCACGCCGAGCACGTGGGGCACCGCTCCGCAGGACGCGCCGCCGTCGTACCAGGCCGGGCTCCGGCCGGCGGTGGGCTCCCTGTCCAGCCAGCAGGTGACGGTCGCACCGGGCGGCACGGCCACGGTCACACTCGGCGCCCAGAACGCGACCAGCGCCCGGCAGAGCGTGCAGGCGAATCTGTCCGCGCCGTCGGGCCTGAGCGCGACCGCCGACCAGGGCGGACGCATCAACCTGCCTCCGTCCGGACAGGGCCAGGTGACGGTGACGGTGCACGCCGACGCGAGCACGGCGCAGACGTTCTACAACGTCCCGATCACGCTGAGCGTAGGCGACACGCCGCTGCCCGCGATGACGCTGACGGTGCTGGTCGCCCAGCCCGGCAGCCTGCTCGCGGCGTTCAACAACCCCGGCATCACCGATGACAGCAACGTCAGCCCGGGCAACTTCGACGGTGGCGGGCGCAGCTACTCGGCGCAGGCCCTCGCGGCGCTCGGGGTCACGCCGGGCGGCACCGTCACGGCGGGTGGCATCGACTACACCTGGCCGGTGCCCGGCTCCGGCTTCCCGGACAACGCCATGGCGTCCGGGCAGAAGGTGGTCGTCAATGCGCCGGCCGGCACGCAGCAGCTCGGGTTCCTCGGCGCGGCCAACAACGGCCCGAGCCAGGGCCTGACGACGCTGACGTACTCCGACGGCAGCACGGCGCGGTACTGGCTGGGCCTGTCCGACTGGACGCTCAACGGCGGCGGTGCGCAGCCGTCGTTCGGCAACCAGGTGGCGATCAGCACGCCGTACCGCAACTGCCGCAGCTGCGCCGGCGGCCGGGACACCGTCCACGCGGACATCTTCGCCACGTCGCTGCCGGTCGACCCGGCCAAGACGCTGGCGAGCGTGACGCTGCCGACGGGCGCGACCCGCGGGGCGCTGCACATCTTCGCGATCGGCACGTCCACGACGGCGATGAGCGGGGCGGTCGTGGCGTCGGTGTCGCCGGCCAGCGCGAACGCGGGCGACGTGGTGACGGTGAACGGCTCCGGGTTCGGGGCCACCCAGGGCGCCGGCTACGTGCAGTTCTCCGACAACGGCATCAATTGGGGAGCACCGGGTAACACCGCGACGTTCACGGTCAACAGCTGGAGCGACACCCAGATCACGTTCACGGTGCCGACTCCGAGCGGGGCGACCGGGCAGTTCCACGTGTCGCCCGGCACCACCGCGCTGGTCACCGTCGTGAACGACGCGAAGCAGATGTCGGACACCGCGGCGCTGGGCATCAGCCCGTCCGCCAACGTCTCCGACTACTTCAGCAACGCCGGCATCTCCGACGACAGCACCCAGTCCTGCGCCGACTACGACGGGGGCGGCTTCACCTACTCCGCCCAGGCGCTGAGCGCGGCCGGGCTGACGCCGGGCGGCACGGTCACGTCGGACGGGCTGACCTACACCTGGCCGAACGTGCCGTCGTGCCAGAAGGACAACCTGCTGGCGTCCGGCCAGACCCTGCTGGTCAACGGCAAGGCCGGCGCGACCAAGCTGGGCCTGCTCGGCTCGGCGAGCGACGGCAGCGCGCAGGGAACGATCACCGTCACCTACACCGACGGGACGTCCAGCAGCGCAACGGTGTCGTTCACCGACTGGGCGCAGCCGGCGTCGGACGGCAACACCGCAGTCGCGACCATGCCGTACCGCAACACCAGGGGCGGTTCGTCGCAGCCGATCACGATGTACGTCTTCGCTGAGGAGGTTCCACTCGACAGCTCCAAGACGGTGGCGTCGGTGACGATGCCGAACGTGTCGAGTGCGATCGGCACGACGGCGATGCACATCTTCGCCCTCACCACCGGCTGATCCCCGGGTTCGGTCGTCAGGCGCACGCCAGGGGTGCGCCTGACGACCCCGGGGGGACGATGATCGGCGGCCTAAGTGTCGCGGGCGAAGATCGCGAACGGGCGGATCTTGCCCTGGCTGACGAGATCGGTCAGCCTGAGCACAGTTGGACTGGTGCGATCACCCCAGATGACGCGGACGGGGTCGTGCTGACAGTGCTGTGGGTGCTGCTCGTACGCGACGCGATGGCAGCAACTGCTCCCGCAAGCCTCAGGCAGCGACTCCGGACGCGTCTACGGAGCTCGTCCTACTGCATTCCGCGGCACGAGCGCTCGAGCCAGGCGCCGCACGGGCGTGATCTCCGGCCTAGTGCACTCCGGCTGAACTGACGCGTTACGGGGATGGCGGTGGGCCGGACGGCCGCATCCGCGTCAGCCCGTTCCTGATGGTGGTGAGCAGTGTGACTGCGGCGTCGAGGTTGGTTGTGTCACCGTCGGCTGCTGCGCGGACGGTGTGCCCCCACTCGCCCCGGACGGTCGTGTAGTTGGCGCGTCCTGCGTCGGTCAAGTGCACTTGCACGCCACGGGCGTCGTCGGTGCGGCCCGAGTGGCGTTCGACGAGCCCTTTCTTTTCCAGGGCTTTCAGCACGGCGGAGAGGTTGGTGCGCTGGAGCCCGGTTGCGGCCGCGATCTGGCTGGGTGCCGCGTCGGGATCGCCTTGCAGGTAGCGCATCACCATGCCCTCCGACTGGGTCAGGCGTCGGGCCTGGGGGCTTGTGTAGCCGCGGTACTGGATCTCTCGGGAGATGACGAGGGCGAGGTCGGCCAGTTCGGCCCACCGGTCGTCTGCGGTCGGCCGGGGCGCGCGCGACCGCTTGGCTCGGGTTGCTGGCACCTGGTCAGCCTACCCGGGAATAGTTATGGAGGCATACTAGCTATGAGTTCATAGTCATGTCTCGATAACTAGTTTCAGGGAGCTGCTGTGACGACCACGGTCTACATCACGACGCCAGCCAGGGCGGGTTCGGCCCGAGCCCTGGCCCAGCAGGGACGTCTGCATCCGTTCGGGGTGCTGATCCTGCTGGCCGGCGCGTTCTTGCCGATCATGGATTTCTTCATTACCAACGTGGCATTGCCCAGCATCGACGCGTCGCTGCACGCCTCGGCGGCCTCGCTGGAGTTGGTGATCGCAGGCTATGGCGTGGCGTACGCGTCGCTGCTGGTGCTCGGCGGCCGGTTGGGGGACCGGCTGGGCCGGCGCCGGTTGTTCCTCGGCGCGCTGGTCGGCTTCGTGCTCGCCTCGCTGGCCTGCGGCCTCGCCCCGAACGCTGGTGTGCTGATCACTGCGCGGATCATCCAGGGCGCCGCCGCCGCTTTGCTCATTCCGCAGGTGCTGGCCACCTTCCACCACACCCTGGAGGGAGAGAGCAAGGCGCGCGCACTGGCCCTGTACGGGGCGACGTCGGGCATCGCGGCGGTCGTCGGTCAGATCGTCGGCGGCCTGCTGGTCAGCGCGGACATCGCCGGAACGTCGTGGCGGCCGATCTTCCTGGTCAACGTGCCGATCGGCGTCGTGGTACTGCTGGTCGCAGCGCGGATCGTGCCGAACACTCGCTCCCCGCATCCGGTCGGTGTCGACCTGGCCGGCACAGTGCTGTTCGCCGCCACGCTGGTCGCCCTGCTCGTCCCGTTGACTGAGGGCCACGCGCTGGGCTGGCCGTGGTGGGCCTGGCTGCTCATCGCCGTCGCGGTCGTCCTCGGCGCAGTCACCTACAGAGTGGAGAAGCGCGCCGAGACGCGGGGCGAGGTGCCGTTGCTGCCGCCGTCGCTGCTCAAGCTGCCGTCGATGTCACGGGGCCTGGCCATGGTGCTGATCTTCAGTCTCGGCTTCGGCGCCTTCATGTTCGTGTTCGCCCTCACTGTGCAGCAGGGTCTGCACGAGAACGCGCTGCACGGCGGCTTGGCAATCACTCCGATGGCGCTGCTGTTCCTGGCCGGGTCACTGGTCGCGCCGCGCCTGATCACCCGGTTCGGCCGGGCAGCGTTGTCCGGGGGCGCGCTCGTGCAGCTGGCCGGTCTGGCCTCGTTGGTCGCAGTCCTCGTCGAGAACTGGCCGCACGTCAGCCTCTGGGCCATGGCAGCACCTCTGGCCTTGGTCGGAGCCGGGCAGTCGATGCTGTTCGCCGGCCTGTTCCGCAGCGTGCTCGCCGACGTGCCAACCCACCTCGGCGGCATCGGCAGCGGCGCGCTGATCACGCTGCAGCAAAGCGGACTCGCGCTCGGAGTCGCCACCCTCGGCACGCTCTACATCAGCTTGGAACCGCACAACGTCTCGCACGCCTTCGCCACCGTGGAATACGTGCAGATGGGCATCGTCGCGCTGCTCGCGATCGGAGCGGCGGCCCTGCCGCGATTCACGAAGGCCAGCGGCAGCGCGTCGGTGATCGACGCATGACCGGCCAGCGACCGATTAACGGGCCCGCAGCAGCTTGGACGTCGCCCTCCTCGTCGGTGCGGCTGCTTGGTACGGAGTAGCTCGGGGACGCGGATATCAGAACGGCCCGACGTCGGTGACGGTGACGGCCGGCTCACCAGTGGTGTCGCTGTCGGGCAGGCTCACCTCGGCGCTGATGCCCCAGTCGTGATCGCCGTTCGGGTCGTCGAACACCTGGCGCACGCGCCAGAGCGCGTTGTCGGTGTCGATGTGTAACAGTGCCGGGCTCCGGGCGTCGCCGCCTGTGCCGATGCGGTCGTATTCGTCGAAGTAGGACTCGATCGCGTCGCGCCAGCGGTCGGTGCCCCAGCCGGCTGCGGCATCGAGTTCGCCGAGCTCGGCGTAGCGCCGCAGTGCGGCCAGCTCCACCCGGCGGAACATGGCGTTGCGGACGAGCACGGTGAACGCCCGCGTGTTGGCGGTCAGTTCGGACGGCGGCTTCGGCTCGACCGGTTCGCCGGCACCGCCGGCGGCTAGTTTCTCCCATTCGTCGAGCAGGCTGGAGTCGGTCTGCCGCACGAGCGCGCCGAGCCATTCGATGACATCGGTCAGCGCCTCGGTGTTTGCCGCTTCGGGCACGCCCGAGCGCAGCGCGCGGTAGGCGTCGGACAGGTAGCGCAGCAGCGTTCCCTCGCTGCGCGACAGGCCGTAGGAGGAGACGTATTCGGTGAAGGTCATCGCGCGCTCCCACATCTCGCGCACGACTGACTTGGGCGAGAGCTGGTCCTCGTCCAGCCACGGGTGGCTGCGGCGGTAGATCGCGAAGGCCGCCGTGAGCAATTCGTCGAGCGGCTTGGGCCAGGTGACCTCGGTGAGCAGTTCCATCCGCTCGTCGTAGTCGATGCCCTCGGCCTTCATCGCGGCGATTGCCTCGCCTCGCGCTGCGTGCTGCTGGGCGGCCAGAACCTGCCGCGGATCTTCCAGGGTCGCCTCGAATACCGACACCACGTCCAGCGCGTAGGTCTCCGCCTGCGGGTCCAGCAGGTCCAGCGAGGCGAGCGCGAACGTCGACAGCGGCTGGTTCAGCGCGAAGTTCACCGGCAGGTCGGTGGTCAGTCGCACGGTGCGGCCGGTCTCGTCCGGGGTATCGAGTCGCTCGATGACTCCGGCGGCCAGCAGCGCCCGGTACGCGCGGATCGCGTCGCGTACCTGTGCGCGGCGCGCCGCGGCCGGGCTGTGGTTGTCCATGATGAGGTGGCGCATCGCCGCGAACGCGTCACCGGGCCGGGCGATCACGTTGAGCAGCACCGCCGGGGTCACCCGGAACTGCTCGGTCAATGCCTCGGGTTTCGAACTCACCAGCCGATCGTGGGTGTTCTTCGACCAGGAGACGAACCCCTGCGGCGGACGCTTGCGCACGACCCGGCGCCGCTTCTTCTCGTCGTCGCCGGCTTTGGCCAGCAGGCGCGCGTTCTCGACCTCGTGTTCGGGCGCCTGCACCACGACGGTGCCGGCCGTGTCGAATCCGGCCCGGCCGGCCCGCCCGGCGATCTGGTGGAACTCGCGCACCTGCAACTGCCGCGTCCGCTGTCCGTCGTACTTGCTCAAGGCAGCGAAGACCACCGTCCGGATCGGGACGTTGATGCCGACGCCCAGGGTGTCGGTACCGCAGATGACCTTGAGCAGCGCGGCCTGCGCGAGCTGCTCGACCAGCCGGCGGTACTTCGGCAACATCCCGGCGTGGTGCACGCCGATGCCGTGACGTACCAGGCGCGAGAGCACGCGACCGAACCCGGCGTTGAAGCGGAAGTCGCCGATCGCCGCGGCGATCGCGTCGCGTTCGGCGCGGGTGGCGACGTTGATGCTGGTCAGCGACTGCGCCTGTTCGAGCGCGGCCGCCTGCGTGAACTGCACGACGTAGATCGGCGCCGCTCCACCGGCGAGCAGGTCGCTGATCGTCTCGTGCAGCGGCGTCACGGCGTAGTAGTGGTGAAGCGGCACCGGCCGGACCTCTGCGGCAACCGTCGCCGTCGGCCGACCGGTACGCCGGGACAGATCCGCAGCGAGCTCGGTGACGTCACCGAGGGTCGCCGACATCAGCAGGAACTGGGCCGACGTCAACTCGAGCAGAGGCACCTGCCACGCCCAGCCGCGGTCGGGGTCGGCGTAGAAGTGGAACTCGTCCATGATCACGACGCGCAGATCGCTACCCGGACCATTGCGCAGCGCGATGTTGGCCAGCACCTCCGCGGTACAGCACAGAATCGGGGCGTCGGCGTTCACCGCGGCGTCGCCGGTCATCATGCCGACGTTCTCGGACCCGAACACCGCGCACAGTGCGAAGAACTTCTCGCTGACCAGCGCCTTGATCGGTGCCGTGTACACCGAACGGACGCCTGCCGCGAGCGCGAACCAGTGCGCCGCCACCGCGACCAGCGACTTCCCGGACCCGGTCGGTGTCGCCAGGACGACGTTGCTCCCGGTAACGAGTTCCAATACCGCCTCGTCCTGCGCCGGGTACAGATCGATCCCCTGACCAGCGACCCATTCGCCGAAGGCCGCATACAGCTGATCCGCCGGCGCCCCGGCGAGTCCGGCCGTCGGCAGACCGGTGGTCGGGTTCGAGGCAGCCGCAGTCATCAGGTCATCCACTGTGCCCGACCACGGATGCGGTACGCACCGTCGCCTCACCGTCACGACCCGACTGCAACACAAATGCCGCGGGCGGCTGGGACCCTGTTCGCGACAGCTCAGAGGCAGGTATACCCGCCGTCGATGATGATGTCGGAACCGGTCATGTAGCTGGACGCCTCGCTGGCCAGGAAGACGTAGAGGCCCGTGAGTTCGTCGGGCCGACCCAGGCGTCCCAGCGGAATCTTGGGCTTCCAGAGAGCGTGGTACTCCGTGTAAGGCTCCACCAGTTCGGTAAGGACGTAGCCCGGGCTGACACTGTTCACCCGGATCTTGTGCGTCGCGAACTCGACGGCCATTGCCTTGGTCAGCTGAATCACGGCCGCCTTGGAGGCGCAGTAATGGCCTTCCTGCTGTGGGGTGTTGACGACGTGGCCGGACATCGATGCGGTAGTGATGACGACCCCGCCGCGGCCTTGCCGCACCATGGCCCGGGCCGCCGCCTGGGCCGTAAGAAAGACACCATTCACGTTGGTGTTCTGGACGCTCTGGAACTCCTCCAGCGGCATGTCGAGCAGCCCGTTCAGCGTGACGATGCCGGCGTTGCACACCGCGATGTCGATCCCGCCGAACTCTCCGGTCACCTGGTCCACCATTTGCGCCGCCTGCTCCGGTTGGGTCACGTCGCAGGAGATGGGCAGTACCTCGCCGGCGCCAGTTGCAGCGATCTCCCTGGCGACCGCGTCGAGGGCTTCGTGGTTTCGGGCTGCGATCGCCACCTGAGCTCCGGCTTGCGTGTAGGCCAGTGCCACCCTTTTCCCGATACCGCTGGAGGCGCCGGTCACCAAGGCCTTCTTGCCATCCAGGCGAAACAAATCCAAGACGCTCATGTGTATGCACTACCTCCCCAACCGTTATCGACAGGAACTGTAACGGTGGGCTGGCAATCTTGAGACGTAGTCGGCGGACCTTTGGGAGGAACAATGACGGAATTTGTCCCGCAGCGAGATATCCAAGCAATATCGCACGTAAATGTCGTCGTGGACGACATCGAAGTGGCCACCAAGTTCTACCGCACAGTTCTCGGCTTTAAGCCAGCGGTGAACGCCGACGGTCCCATGGATTATCCGGGCGTGGATCTGGCATCCTTCGCGTACAACGCCGGCTTTGACGACGGCCGTATCAGCTTGGACATCCGCTTTCTAAGGCATCCCGAGGTAGGTGTCTATTTGGAACTGTTCACCTATCATCATCCCCGGGGCGACCAAACCATCCACCGCAGGAAGACGAACGATCTGGGCGGAATCCGGCACGTGGCGGTCGAAGTGCCGGATGCGGTGGCGGCGCACGCGTTCATCCGTTCTCAGCAGCAGGAGTACGGGAAACAAGGCCTCCGCATCGACCTGCTCGGCCAAGACCACATTCCCGAGGAGATCACTCCGTATCCCTACAAGTTCTTCTACTGGATCGATCCCTGGGGCGTGCAGTGGGAGATGGAGCAAGGCCGCCCGGTCGACCGGGTGGTGAAAGGGATTGTGGGCTGAGCCGGGGACACGTCAGGCTGGATCGCTGCCGAGCTCACCGGCGATCCGATAGAGCTTGTTCGTGAGGTCAGCGACCCGCTGGTCGTTGTCGTCGTAGAAGCCCTGCCCGCTCTTGACGCCGAGTCGCCCTTCGGCGACGTGCTGTTCGACGGTCCTCGAGGCGGTTTGATCGGTGGCGAGTTCGGGATAGAGCGCGTTGGAGATGTCTCGCAACGTGTCGTGACCGATGAGATCTGTCATCTGGAGTGGTCCGAACACCGGGACGAAGGCACGTAGCGTGGTCTGGACGATCGAGTCGAGCTCGAGCGGATCGGCTGCTCCTGTGTCGACCAGGTGCAGCATCTCGCGCAGCAGTGCGAACCAGACCCGGTTCCACAGGAAGCCGGGGATCTCTTTGTGCACGCGGATTGCTCGAAGGCCGACGTCGTCGCAGAAGCCCATTGTGGTAGCGACCGTCTCCTCACTTGTCTGCTCTCCGGCGACGACCTCGACAAAGATGATCAACTGCGTCTGGACCGGATGAACAACGACGGCTCGTTCGGGGTGAGTCATTCCCGCGGCGAGTCGCGTCATCGGAAAGTTGGACGTCGAGCTCCACAACGGGACATCGGGGCCGATCAGCGCCTCAATGTCCCGATAGCAGGCCGACTTGATCTCGGCATCCTCGACGATCGACTCCATGACCGCGGCACATGGAGTGAGGGCCGTGGCGAGGTCGTCGTACGTGGACACGCGGGCGAGCACCCCGTCGACGGCCGAGGCTTCGACGGCGCCGATCTCAGCCAGGTCGACACGCTCTGACGCAGGCGGTCAGGCAGCGTATGTACCGACCTGGAGGGTGACCAGGCGCGTACCTCGGCGCCGGCTAGGGCGAACTGCTGGGCAAATAGATGGCCGATGTAGCCCGTGCCGACAAGACCGATGGGGCCGTCCAGCGTTCGTGTAGTGGTCACGAACTGTCAAATTAGCGTCTGGCCGGCAACGCAGCTAGAGAACCGATTTACGAATCCGCGCGGGCCGTGAACCGACTCAGCTGTCCAAGCGCTACATCGCCCGCCACATTTACCACGCCATCGTCGGCGATCTCGACCAATAACGAGCGTCAAACCGCAATTCGGCCGCACTTGACGATCTATAGGACGATCTCATAACACAACAGACGTGCGCTACCGCTTAGGCACCCTCTTCTGATCGCCTATTCGAGGTCAAGTCTCGGGACTTGACCGCCTTTCTCATGGCAACCGGGATTAAGGGTCGGGCGCGCGCAGCGGCCTGAAACCGTGGCGGGGCGGAAGGTGGAGTCGTACTGCGTTGCGGGCGGGAGACTTAGGCGCTCAGCCGGCCGAAGGCGAGGCCCAGCGGCCGTGACCAAGAAGGTGGCCGTCTCGCTCGCGTGGCCGGCCAGGTGAGCGGGCCCGGAGTGGTGCTTCGGATGCGCTGCCGCGGTTGGTGGGCCGGTATCATCAGCGGGCATGGCTGCGGTCATGGTGCTGACCGCGGGAAGCACCGGCGACGTCGAGCCGTTTGTTGCCCTCGCGGACCGGCTGGCCGGCCGAGGACACGACGTGACCCTGGTGGCGGACGCCGGGTTCGAGCCGCTCGTTCCCGGCGGGGGAGTGGAGTTCGCACCGATCCGCGCCGACTTCCACTCGCTTCTGCCTACGCCCGAG
>Ga0081455_10003438_pt1 | contig 18196 bp, 21 predicted proteins | sample TabmetS3T2R1_FD_70207 | JGI IMG/M metagenome (GOLD analysis project Ga0081455, IMG submission 70207) | Tabebuia heterophylla rhizosphere microbial communities from the University of Puerto Rico - S3T2R1 | ecosystem: Host-associated > Plants > Roots > Rhizosphere ...
TCGAGCGGCGTCTCGGGGTATCGCTCGACGCCCGCCGCGGCTCGTTCCTGGTCGGTCAGCGTTCCCGGGTCGACGAGCAGAGGGTCGGGTGGCCTGAGCTCGCGGTCGATCCCGTCGAGGCCGGCGGCGATCAGCCCGCCGAAGGCGAGGTACGGGTTGCTCGATGCGTCCACCGGCTTGAACTCGAGGTTCGTCGACGCCTCCTCGGCGCCCCAGAACGTGGAGGGCACCCGGACGGTTGCCTCCCGGTTGTCGGGGCCCCAGCACGTGAATGCCGAGCTCCAGTGTTGCGGAAGCAGCCGCTGATACGAGTTCACCGACGGCGCGGTGAGGCCGAGCAGGCCGGGCACGTGGGCCAGGATCCCGGCGATGAAGCGTTCCGCCCGCTGCGACAGCCCGAACCGACCCTCCGGGTCGTGGAAGAGGTTCCGCTCGCCTTCCCACAGGCTGAAGTGGATGTGGGCGCCGTTGCCGGCCACGTCCGGCCACGGCTTCGGGGCCATCGACGCCACGAGGCCGAAGCCAGCGGTCACCCCCCGGATCGTCTCCCGCACGAGGACCTGCGCATCGGCGGCGGCCACGGTCGCGCGGGGCAGCACCGACAGCTCCTGTTGCCCGTGGCCGAGCTCCGGGTAGTACTGCTCCACCTGGATGCCTTGGCTGCCGAGCGCGGCCACGATCGCATCCGCCACTTCCTGGGCGGCGGTCATACCGACGGTCGAGAAGCACAGGCTGGCGTCGAGCGGCAGGGGCCCGTCGTCTCCGGGCCGAGCAAGGCTGAACTCGTTCTCCACGGCGGCACGCAGCTCCCAGCCCCGATCGGCGAGTCGACCGGCCATCCGCTGAAGGAAGCTGCGGGGGCAGGCCGGGTAAGGCCGCCGGTCCAGGCCGACCATGTCGACGAGCAGCACGGCGGAACCCGGCGCATAGGGAGCCACCACGAAGGTGTCGAGGTCGGGGACGAGCCGCACCTCGCCGACGGGGCCCATGCCCTCGACCGGTTGCAGCTGGTCCAACGAGTTCATGGCCTGCATCGCCACGGTCAGGCCGACGCCGGTACGGAGCCGGTCTGTGAGCCGGTCGACGGGCACGACCTTGCCGCGCACGATCCCCCCGTTGTCGCAGTAGAGGAACCGCGCAAGGCGGACGCCAGCGTCCTGGCATGTGGCGAGGATCTGCTCAGGCGTCACCGGGACCTCCTTCGTCGGTCGTCGTCGGGTAGCCGGCCGCCGTCCAGGCCGTCATCCCGCCGAGGACGTTGACGACGTCGAGATCGGTGCGGGCGTCGAGCAGGCTGGCCGCGACTGATGACCGGTAGCCGGATCCGCACGCAACCGCCAGGGGACGACCCGTGTGCAGGACCGCGTCGAGCCGGCTCGGGAGCTCGCCGCCGGTGATGAAGGTCGCGCCGTCCACGTGGCCGCCGGCCCATTCCACGGGCTGGCGGACGTCCAGCAGGTCGACCTCGCCCGCGGCGAGGCGGCGCCGCAGCTCGTGGACGGTGATCTGCGGCAGCCCCTCGAGATCCAGGGCGGCGGTGCGCCACGCCAGCATCCCACCGGCCAGCCAGCCAACCGGTGGCTCGTAGCCGATGCGCAGGAGGTCCCAGGTAACGGGCCAGAGGTCGCTCGGTGAGCCCAGGACCAGCACCACGGCGGCGTCCTCGTCGAGCACCGTCCCGGCCCAGGTCGGGAACGAGGCGCCGTGCCCGACGTTCAGCGCCCCGGGGATGTGCGCGCCGCCGAAGGCCTCGGGTGTGCGGGTGTCGAGCACCACGGCGCCGTCCCCTGCCGCCCTCCTCACGGCGTCGGGATCGAGCGCCGGTGGCTCCCCCAGTACGCCGAGCGGGGCGACGCCGGCGAGATTCTGGCGTCGCATCCGCGCCCAGTAGGGCGGGACCGCCGGCAGGTTGTCGAGGCGCAGGCACTGTTCGACGAACTCGGCCTTGGACGAGACGGTGGCCAGGATCTCGTTGGTGCGCCGCTCGTAGCCGACGGTGGTCGACAGGCGGCTGCCGATGTTCCCGCCGCACAGCGAGCCGGCGACATGGGTCGGGTAGACCTCGACGTGGTCCGGCAGTTCGAGGATCTTCGTCTGGATCGTGCGGCAGAACTCCCTGGCGGCGGCCTCGGTCCGGTCGCGGCCGCCGAGCAGGTCGGGACGGGCCAGGTCCCCGACGAGCAACGCCCCGCCCGACAGCAACATGGCCGGCACGTCGGCCGAGGTAGAGCGGTCATAGACGACCAGGCTGATGTGCTCGGGGGTGTGCCCGGGGGTGTGGAGCACCTCGAAGCCGACGTCGCCCAGCTCGAACTGCTCGCCATCCCGAAGGGGCCGATGGTCGAAGCCGACCTCGGCCGCCGCCGACGCCAGCAGCTCGACGTCGGCACGCGCGGCCGCCTCGGTCAGTCCCGACAGGTAGTCGTTGTGGCCGTGGGAGTCGAGGGCGTACCGGATCCGCAGGCCCTGAGCCCGGGCGACGTCGAAGTAGCCGGAGACATCACGCTGCGGATCGAAGAGCAACGCCTCACCGGTCTCGTCGGAGCCGACCAGATAGGAGGCATGCCCCAGGCCCCGCAGGTAGAACTGCTCGAAGAACACGTGCCTCCCTCCGGCGTCCGCTCTGGGGCCGCACCCGGCGACCGGCCGAGCCGAGGCTACCGACCTCGCAGAAGCCGTCACCCGGGCGGCCGTGACGAGAGCCGACCTAGTAGACCCGGTCCGGGAGGTGATGGGGTGGCCGATCCGGTGGCGCAGGTGCTCGATGCGGTGACTGGGCTGACCGACCCCCTCCTCGAGGAGCTGGCGACGCTGATCGGGATCCCCAGCGTGACCGGCACCGATGCGGAGAACGAGGCCCAGGCGCACGTCGCCAGCCGCTTGGCAGATGCCGGGCTGGACGTCGACCACTGGCCGATCGACCTGCCGGCGCTCACCGCCCATCCGGACTTCCCGGGCATGGAGGTCGATCGGACGGAGGCGTGGGGCCTCGTCGGCCGCCTGCCGGGGGCCGGCGAGGGTCCGACGCTGATGTTGAACGGCCACGTCGACGTCGTGCCGGTGGGCGATCCCGACGCGTGGACCACCCCGCCGTTCTCCGCCGATGTCCGGGACGGCCGCCTCCACGGACGCGGCAGCTGCGACATGAAGGCAGGCCTGATCGCGTCGTTGTGGGCCGTCCGGGCGCTGCGTGTGGCCGGGGTCGGCCTGCGCGGCGACGTCGTCCTGGCGTCGGTGCAGGGAGAAGAGGACGGCGGGCTCGGCACCTTCGCCACGCTGCAGCGCGGGTGGCGGGCGGACGCGTGCGTGATCGCCGAGCCGACCGGGCTCGACATCGTGCCCGCGAACTCGGGTGCACTCACGTTCCGCCTGCGCATCCGCGGTCGGGCCGCGCACGCCGCCCGGCGCACGGAGGGGGTGAGCGCAATCGAGAGGTTCTGGCCGGTCTCGCAGGCGCTGTCCGAGCTCGAGCGCCGCCGCCACGCGTCGGTCGACCCACTCGTCGCCCGGTGGCCGCTGGCCCATCCCCTGTCGATCGGGCGTATCCGGGCGGGCGACTGGGCGTCGTCGGTACCCGACCTGCTCGTGGCCGAGGGAAGGCTCGGGGTGGCCATCGGCGAGCCGACCGACGCAGCTCGCACCGACCTCGAGGACGCCGTCGCGGCGGGCTGCGAGGGCGACCCCTGGCTGCGTGAGCACCCGGTCGAGGTCGAGTGGTGGGGCGGGCAGTTCGCGTCGGGCCGCATCCCGCCGGGCAGCGACCTCGTGGACCGGGTCAGGGCCGCCCACCGCACAGCCGGCGGCCACCGGCAGGACGTCTACGGCGCCCCCTACGGCAGCGACCTCCGCCTGCTCACCGGCCTGGCGGGCATCCCGACGCTGCAGTACGGGCCCGGCGACGCGCGACTGGCGCACGGCCCGGACGAGTCGGTCCCGCTTCACGAGGTCGTCACGGCCGCACGCACGCTGGCCCTGGTCGCGCTCGACGTCTGCGGCACAGACTGATCGCCGCGCCGGTATCGCGGTCGGGAGGAGGTTGCCATGACCGAGCGTCTGGAGGTGGTACGGGCGTGGCGAACACCGGACGACGAGCGCTTCCTGTGGATGCACGGCGTCACCACGCACTACCGAGTCGACCCCGTTGGCGAATTCGTCATCGGCGTGGCGTCGCACCACGCCTATCGCCTTCATCGTGGCCGATCGAGCTGGCTGGTGAGCCCCGGCCGACTCGTTGTGCTCGATCCGTCGGCCGCGCACTCCGGCTCACCGGCCGGGCCGGCTCCATGGGCGGGGTGCCTCCTCGTCGCGGAGCTGCCGGACCTGGAGGCCGCGGTGGCCGACGAGGACGGGCACCCGCTCTTCGATGCGGGCTTCGACGACCCCTTCGTCGGTGACGGTCGACTCGCGAGCCGGTTCGTGGCCGTGCATCGCGACATGGCACGCGGCGCCTCGACGCTTGAACGCCAGAGCGAACTGGTCGCGTTCCTCGACGACGTGGCGGCGGCCGGGCCGGCCGCCGACCGTCGGACGCGGCGAGTCACGCGTGACGATCCAGCCGTACGACGCGCCCTCGACCACCTCCGGGGCGATCCCACCAGGAACATCTCGCTCGCGGAGCTCGCGATGGTTGCCGGGACGACCAGGTCTCGGCTCGTACGCCTCTTCAGAGATGCGTTCGGCGTGCCCCCGCACGCGTTCCAGATCGGCCAGCGAGTCATGCTCGCCCGCCGTCTCCTCGAGCGGGGCATGCGGGCGACCGACGTGGCGCCGGCGGCCGGCTTCACCGACCAGAGCCACCTCCACCGGCACTTTCGCCGGCGCCTCGGGCTGACGCCCAGGCAGTACGCCCGCGCTGTCGGTCACTGATCACGCGGAACGTCTGCCCTCCGGCGGGCATCCGATGCCAACAGCCCACCGACCGAACGTACAAGCGGACCGCGGCGGCCACCCGTACGGTCGCAGGCCATGATCACGACGCACATCATCGTGTCGGATGCCGGTCGGGCGGCGACCTGGTACACGACCGTGCTCGGTGCCGAGGAGCGCGGCCGGATCACGCTGCCCGACGGCCGCCTGATCCATCTCGAGCTGTGGTTCGGTTCTTCGCGCGTGATGGTCGCCGATGAGTTCCCGGAGCACGGCGCGCTGTCGCCCGAGATGACCGGCTGTTCGTCGGCGGTCTTCTATCTGGACACCGACGACGTCGACACCCTGTGGGCCCGAGCCATCGACGGCGGCGCCGAGGTCCTTCGCCCGCTGGCCGACATGTTCACGGGCGAGCGTGACGGCCAGATCGTGGATCCGTTCGGTCATCGATGGGGTCTGTCCCAACGCGTGCGCGACGTCCCCGAAGAAGAGGTCAGCCGCGCCGCGGTCGAGTTCTTCGGTGGCACGGGGCCCTGAGCCTCGGTCAGGAGACGATCACGGGGTACAGGGCAGCGCCCCTTGGGGGTCGGGTAGTACAAGAAGGGGGCGGGCCGGGCGTGGTACTGCGCCCGCGTTCGGAACCGATGGAGGTTGTCGTGGCGCCGTGCTGTCCGGTGGTCGAGCTTCGCCAGTACACGCTGCGCCCGGGCCAACGGGAGATCCTGGTCGAGCTCTTCGACCGGGAACTGGTCGAACCGCAGGAGGCCGTCGGCATGGAGTTGCTCGGCCAGTTCCGGGACCTCGATCGCCCGGACCGGTTCGTTTGGCTCCGAGGCTTCCCCGACATGGAGTCGCGCCGCCGGTCGCTCGAGGCGTTCTACGGCGGCCCGGTGTGGCGGGCGAATGCGGCGGCTGCGAACGCCACGATGGTCGACGTCGACGATGTCCTGCTGTTGCGGCCGGCCGCACCGTCTTCCCGCTTCGGGGCGCTACCGCCCCGCCCCGCCCGCGGCGACCACGCTCCGGCGGTCACGCTCCTCGCCACGATCTGCCCGCTCGACCGGCCGGCGGACGCGGGCGAGCTCGAGCGGATCCTGATTCCCCGGCTCGCGGCCGCGGCCACGCCGGCGTTGGCCCTCCTCGTCGAGGAGCCGAGCGAGAACACGTACCCCGCCCTGCCGGTGCGAGCCGGCGAGCACGTCGTCGTGTGGTTCCAGCGGTCTCCTGGCGCTGCCGGCGAGCGTGCGTCGATCGATGCGGCCGCCGACCTCGCGCGGGACGTGTTGGCGCACATGGTGGGCCCGCCCGTCCAGCTGCGCCTGGACCCCACACCCCGGTCGCGGCTCCGGTGAGGAGCTAGAGGTCGACCTGTCCGGTGACGCAGGTGACGGAGCCACCGCCGACCCAGATCGTCCCGTCGGGGTCACGGTCGACGTGCACCAGCCCGGAGCGGCCGAGCACCGTCCCCTGGCGCGCGACGTAGGGCGCCTCGGCGCGGCCGGTGCGCAGAAGCCACTCGGCGAGCGAGGCGTTTAGGCTGCCGGTGACGGGATCCTCGACGGTCGTGTCGCCCATGGGGAAGAACGCCCGGACCTCGAACGCCTCGGGTGAGCCGTCTGGGTAGGGACCCACGACCCCGAGGTCGAAGCCGACGTGCCCCGGCCGAAGGGCGATGACCTCGTCCGCGCTGCCGAGCAGGGCCGCCACCCAACCCGGCCCATTGTCGACCCACTGGGCATCCAGGACCCGGGATCGCTCGATGCGGAGTGCGGCGGCGATCCGCTCCGCCCACTCCTCGTCGACCGGCCCCGAGCGGACCAGCGGCGGCGCGGCGAAGGCGAGCCCGTCCCCGGTGCGCCGCACCGGGACGAGGCCGGCGCCACACTCCTGCACGACCACCTCCGGCTCCGACCGGAGCTGCCGATGCGCCAGCCAGGCGTGGCAGGTTCCGAGCGTGGGGTGCCCGGCGAACGGCAGCTCGGCGCTCGGCGTGAAGATCCGGGCCCGGTAGTGGGCGTCGGAGGTCGTCGGCGGCAGGACGAACGTGGTCTCGGACAGGTTGGTCCAGTGCGCGAACCGCTGCATCGCCTCGCTGCCGAGGCCGGTTCCGTCGAGCACCACCGCCACCGGGTTGCCCGCGTACGGCACGGTGGTGAAGACGTCGACCTGTGCGAAGGGGCGGAGCAAGCACGCCAGTGTCGCATGGCCGAACGAGGGTCCTGCCACCCGGACGACGGAGACCAGGTCGGCCGGGGTCAGCGCTCGCGGTCTCCGCCGCCGGCGGCGATGGCCCGGAAGGCCCGGCCAGCCGGGCTGAGCGGGCCGGGACGGTGGACGAGCCCGATCCGACGGCGGACGGGCGGGTCGAGCTCCGCGAGGACCGCGCCACGCTCGGCCGCATCGCGGGCCAGCGGGGCGGGCAGGACCGTGGCGCCGGTGCCGGCCAGAACGAGGGGAACGATGGCCTCGCGATGACTGGTCTCGATCACGATGTTCGCGGTCAGCTGGCGGCGTCGGAGCACCTGGTCGAGGAGCGTGCGCGTGGACGTGCCCGCGGGGGTGGTGATGAGCCGCAGGCCGGCCAGTTCGGTCGCCCTGAGCGTTCGAAGGCTCCGGTCGGTCCCCGGCGGGAGAACGGCGACGATCTGCTGGTCCGTGAGGTGCAGATGCTGGAGGGCCCGGCTCGTCAGGGCCAGGTCGGTGACGCCCAGCTCGCTGCGGCCCTGGCTGACCCGGCGTTCGAGGTCGTCGGCATCGAGCGGCTCGGCGACGCCGACGCGCACGTCGGGGTAGGCGGCCGCGAACCGCACGACCAGCTCGGTGAGCGGTTCCATGGCCAGCGTCGGCAGGGAGACCAAGCGCAGCATCCCGACGACGACGCCCCGTTGCGCCGCGAGCTCGGCCTCGAGGCGCTCCCGACCCCTGAGCAGCTGGCGGGCGTGATCGACCACCGTTGCCCCGGCGTCGGTCAGCACCAGGCGCCGTCCGATCCGGTCGAACAGGTCGACTCCGAGCTCGCGCTCCAGCCGCCGCACGCTCGCCGACACGGAGGGCTGGGCCACGTGGAGCGCGGTCGCGGCCCGTCCCACGCCGCCGTGGTCGACGATCGCCACCACGAACTCCAGATGTCGCAGATCCATAGCTATAGCCTATGAAGCGCTGCACAAACTGGTCTTGGACAGCACGGGACGGACCCCCTTGACTGCAGGTCGTGGACGCAGCGCGCGCGCTCAGCACGATCGTCATCGGGGCTGTCGTGGGCTTCCTGGGAGGCCTGTTCGGCAAGGGCGGGTCGGCCTTGGCCACCCCGCTGCTCCACGCCACCGGCGTGCCGGGGTTCGCGGCGGTCGCCTCACCACTGCCCGCCACCATCCCCTCGGCCCTGGCCGCGGCCCGTCGCTACCGCGACCTCGACCTCATCGATGGCCAGCTGCTGGCCTGGACCGTCGCCGCGGGTGTTCCGGCCACCCTGGTGGGAAGCCTGGGCAGCCAGCTCGTCGGCGGTGACGCCCTGGTCCTGATCACAGAGCTCGTGCTGATCGTCCTCGGGCTCCGGATCATGCTGGGCCGGGGCGATCCCGACGAGCGCACGGACGACGCCGTGGCGCCATGGCGGTTCGCGGCCGTCGCCATCGGCGCCGGACTGGGTGCAGGGCTGCTCGCGAACGCCGGCGGGTTCCTGTTGGCGCCGCTGTTCGTGACCGTCCTGCACCGCCCACTCAAGGTGGCCTTCGGCACGTCCCTGGCCGCGGCCTCGGTCCTCGCGCTCCCCGGAACCCTCGCCCATGCCCTTCTCGGGCACATCGATTGGACATTGACCGCCCTGTTCGCCGCCGCGTCGATCCCGCTCGCCTCGCTCGGCGCCCGGGTGGCCTTGCGCACGCGGACCGAGCGCCTCGCACGCGCGTACGGGACCTTCCTCGTCGCCACGTCCGTGGCGCTGATCATCGTCGCCCGGTGACCACTTGGAAGAGTGAATTCAAGAACCCACGTGAATACCGTCGCCGCCCTCACCGCCGCCAGCGGCCTCGCCGCCGGGAGGCTCCTGACCGAGACGCACACCAGGGGAGACTTGCAGCATGTCCAGCGACACCAGCGACAAGGTCAGCCACCCGCTCTTCGCCCGGTTCTACGCGTGGGCGAGTCCCCGGATGGAGCGGGCTGGCTACGGTGAGCGCCGCGATCAGCTCTTGGCCGGGCTCGCGGGGCGGGTCATCGAGGTCGGAGCCGGCAACGGCATGAACTTCGCCCACTACCCACCCGAGGTCGCGGGGGTCGTCGCGGTCGAGCCCGAACCCCGGCTCCGGGAGCTCGCCGAGGCCGAGGCTGCGAAGGTCCCGGTTCCCATCGATGTCATGGACGGCGTCGCGGACCGCCTTCCGGCCGACGACGACAGCTTCGACGCCGCGGTGGCGTCGCTGGTGCTGTGCTCCGTGCCCGACGTTCCCGGCGCCCTCGCCGAGATCCGGCGGGTCCTGCGACCCGGGGGGCAGCTCCGGTTCTTCGAGCACGTCCGAGCGGACACGCCCGGATTGGCCCGGGTCCAACGGATCCTCGGCGCCACCGTGTGGCCGGTTTTCGTCGGCGGCTGCCATCCCGACCGCGACACCCGCGCCGCGATGGAGGGCGCAGGCTTCACAATCGAGCGCATCGACGAGCTCCGCATTCCCGAGACGCGCATTCCCGCCCCCGCGTCGCCCCACATCCTCGGCGTCGCCACCGCGCCGACCGGCCCGGAAGGATGACCGACATGACCGATAGCCCGGCCCCCAGCATCGGGCTCGTGCTGGACTGCGCCGACCCTCAGCGCCTCGCGGAGTTCTGGGCCCCGGCACTCGGCTACGTCAGCCTCGGCGCGGTCGGCTCCTACGCCGTGCTCCTGCCCGACGGCCGGCCCGGCCCGAAGCTCCTCCTCCAGCGAGTCCCGGAGCCCAAGTCGACCAAGAACCGGATGCACCTCGACATCGACGCGTCCGACATCGAGGGCGAGGCGACCCGGCTCGAGGCCCTGGGTGCCCGACGTATCCGGGCGGAGCAGATCCACGAGCACGGCACCGCGTGGATCCTCATGGCGGACCCCGAAGGGAACGAGTTCTGCGTCTGCGACGGCGGCTCCGACACCGGGACGGGGACGGGGCAAGGCCCGTCCTCGTAGGCGGGCTACCGGGGCGGATGCATCGCATGTCTCCGGCGAGGCCGCCGCGCCACGAACAGGGACCGCCGGAGGAGCCCGTCGGCCACGGCGGCAACGGTGATCCGCCGCTCCGCGTGCGTCTCGTCGTAGTCCCGACGCCCGAGCATCCAGACCAGGCCGTCGGCGAACTGCTCGGTCACCTCCAACCTGCGCGCAGCCGTGGCCAGGTACTCGGGCGTCAGGTCACGCTCCTCGATCTCGACGAACCCGGCGGAACGCAGCAGGCTCGGGTAGCTGGTCCGCAACCCACAGTGGGGCGGGCCGGCTTCGATCGCTTGCCGGGCCCGTGCCGCCGACAGACCCGGGCTCGGGAAGATGACGCTGAACGCCGTGCGCGCCCCGGGCCGGAGCGCCCGGAACGTCGCCCGGAGCGCGGCCAGCTTGGGGCGCAGGCAGCACAGGACGTCCGTGTGGACGACGCCGTCGAACGTCGCCGGCCTCAGGGGGAGCATCGGGCCCGCGGCAGCCAGGGCCCACGCCCTGGCGCCAATCCCCTCACGCGTCGCGCGACGGGTCGCGGTGACCAGTCCCTCGAAGGGCACGTCGGTGAGAACGACCATGCAACCCGTCTGGCGCGCCAGGTACAGGCCCGGCCAGCCCTGGCCGGCACCCACGTCCAGCAGCCGCCGGCCGGGGCCGAGCCCGAGGATCCCCCCGAGGCCGTTGACCTCGGCGAGCGTTGCGTACCCATTCCCGCCGAAGTCGCTCCCCAGCGTCCGCAGCTCGACCTCACGGGCAACGGGATGCTCACCCACGGCGTAGGTGCGCCGGGCGCGCTCGACGGCGTCATCAGCTGCCGATGTCGTCGCCCGCCGACACCCGGGACACGACTCCACACCCTTCACGGACGACGACGGGGGCGGCTGCATTGCGCAGCCATTCAAGTACGACGGCCACCGCCGGATCGCAGTCGATGCAATGCACGTGCATCCGGATTCGTCCTAACCGATGGGACCGCCCGCGAACGGCGACAGGGCGGATAGCGGTGCTGCACACGAGCGACAGAGCGGCATTCCAGCAGCTCGCCCGGGACGAGCTGGCGGGGCTCTATGCGTTGGCGCGCCGCTTGACCGGTCGCGACGCCGAGGACCTCGTCCAGGAGACGTTGTTGCGGGCGTGTCGGTCGTTCGCCTCGCTCCGTGACCGCCGGGCCGGCGGCCAGTGGCTGCGGGTCATCCTCACCAACGTTTGGCGGGACCGCCTGCGCAAGGACAGCCGCGGGCCGACCGAGGTGCCGCTGGACGATGTCGAGTGCTTCTCGCTGTACCGCACGCTGGTCGAGGAGGATCCGTTCCCGTACTCGGACACGCTGCACCTCGATTTCCTCGGTAGCTTCTCCGAGGACGACGTCCACATCGTCCTGCAGCGCCTCCCACCCCTCTACCGCGCTCCCTTGGTGCTGCGCTACATGGAGGGGTTTCCGACCAAGCAGATCGCCCGCGTGCTCGAGCTGCCGCTCGGCACCGTGCTGTCGCAGCTGCACCGGGGCCGCAAGCTCTTCGAGCGGGCGCTGTGGGACTACGCGGCGGAATCCGGTGCCTTCGCCGCCTGTTCCGCCGCACGGGAGGACACGTCGTGGAGCCGATGATCAGCTGCGCCGCGGCCGTCGAGCGCCTCTGGGCGTTCCTCGACCACGAGCTCGACGACCATGACCATCGGGCCGTCGAGGACCACCTGGCGTTCTGCCGGCGTTGCTGTGGCGAGCTGGAGTTCGCCAAGCATCTCCGCCGCCTGCTCGAGACGAGCGGTGCCGGTGAGCTTCCCCCGGGGGTGCGGGCACGGCTCGATCGGTTCGTCGACGAGCTCACCCAGACGGCCGGCGGAGGAGGCACGCCATGAGCGACGACCTGATGTTCCAGGGCGAGATCCGCGAGCTGGTGCGCACCGCCTACGGCGCCATCACCACCGGGGCGGGGCGGGCCATGGCCCGGCGGTTCTATTCCGACAGTGAGCTGGCTTCGCTGCCGGCCGAGGCTGTGGACTGGGCGCTGGGGGTCGGCAATCCGGTCCGCCATGCCGGGCTTTCGGCGGGCGACATCGTGCTCGATCTGGGCTGCGGCGCCGGGATCGACACGGTGCTGGCGGCCCGCCGCGTCGGGCGGACCGGCCGGATCGTCGGCCTCGACATGCTCGCGGAGATGTGCGACCGGGCCAGCGACGTGGTGCAGCAGGCAGGGGTGGCGGACTGGTGTGAGATCCAGGAAGGCGAGATGGAGGGCATTCCCTTGCCGGACGAGTCGGTCGACGTCGTGATCTCCAATGGCGTCATCAACCTCTCTCCCCGCAAGAGCCGCGTCTTCGCCGAGATCGCCCGGGTGTTGCGGCCCGGCGGCCGGTTCTGCGTCTCCGATTTGGTCGTCGACGACGACCTGCCGCCCGAGGTGCAGTCGTCGCAGGCCGCGTGGGCGGGATGCATCGCCGGCGCGCTGTCGGAGCGGGTCTTCGCCCGCAAGCTCGACCTCGCCGGGCTGGCCGACATCGAGATCGACGAGCGGAATGCGCTCACGCTCGATGACATCGCTGTGTACCCGTTGTTCACTCCGGAGGTCCTGGCGCTGATGGGTCGCCTCCTCCCCGATGACGCCCAGCGGCACATCGCGACCAGCGTGATCGCCCGGGCGCGCAAGCCTGGACTGTTTCGTCGATTGAGCCGCTGACGCTCGGGCCGGAGATTTGTTGCATCGGGCGCCCGAGGCAATCGCGCAGGCACACCTCTCGTCCTTGTCAATGTGAGCGACGACGAGGAGGGCCACGTGATGACGACGACCAACGGTCTGGCCGTGGAGCCCGAGGCGCTGCGGGCATCCGTGCGCCAGAAGTACCGCGAGCTGGCGCTGCACCCCGACGGGGCATTCCACTTCCACACCGGCCGGTCCCTCGCCGCGTTGCTCGGCTACGACCCGACCCTGGTCGACGGCCTGCCCAACCGCGCCATCGAGTCCTTTGCAGGCGTAGCGAACCCCTTCTCCATGCGCCCCCTCGGCCAAAGCGATCGTGTGGTCGAGGTCGGATCGGGGGCCGGGTTCGACGCGATCGTCGCGGCGCGCCTCATCGGTCCCGGTGGCCGGGTCCTCGGGGTGGACATGACCCACGAGATGCTCGCGAAGTCGCGAGAGACGGCGCAGCTCCTGGGTCTGCACCACGTCGAGTTCCGCGAGGGCATCGCCGAGGAGCTTCCCGTCGAGGACGGTTGGGCCGATGTCGTGATCTCCAATGGCGTGTTGAACCTCGTGGCCGACAAGGCTCGGGCCTTCGCCGAGATCCTCCGGGTCCTGCGCCCGGGCGGCCGCCTCCAGTTCGCCGACATCGCCGTCGGCCGGCCGGTGCCCGCCGAGGCGGCCTGCAACATCGATCTGTGGACCGACTGCATCGCCGGCGGCCAGTCCTGCGACGGATGGCGGCAGCTCATGCTTGACGCCGCGTTCGTCGCCATCGAGGTGGGCCCGGCGGTCGACACCTTCGGCGACGCCCCCGGCGAGGCCAACGCCCGTAGGTTCGACGTCTACGGCCACCCGTTCTTCGCCCGCAAACCCAAGGCGTGACAGCGACTGAAGTTCCGTACTGATGTCCGTGCCAGCACGGATGTCAGCATCGCCCACATCTGCGCACCTTTCTGACGACGAACCACCGGTCGCCCCGGTGGCGGGACAAAAGGAGAGTGTCATGAGGGTGCGCAGTTCGAAGCGACCGCTGGCGGTGGTCCTGATCGGGCTCGTGGCGGCGGGTCTCCTGGCCGTCGGCCTGTCGGTCGCGGCTCCGGTGGGTGCCGCCGCGCCGCTACAGCTGACGTTCGAGAAGCAGTCCGTCGTGCCCATCGGGTCCGGCGTGTGGGAAGGAACGGTCTCCGGGGACGTCGACGGGGATCTGAGGACCGTCCTCACGGGATGCAACGGCCCCAACCCCTGCTCGGGGACGATCTGGAACGTCGAGTTCGACTGGATCATCGACGCCGGATCGGAGTCGTTCACGGCCCATCTGAGCGGGGTCCTGAACAACGCCACGGGAGCGGTCGTGATGAACGGGACCGTGGTCGACGGATACCTGCGGGGCGCACAGGTCCACGAGGAGGGTCAGCTCGTGAACGCGTCAACGCTGGCGTTCGCAGGAACGATCCAGGTCATGCCGTCGACGGCCTGAGCCCGACGAGGACGCGAGAACAGCAGGGAATGGGCCGCCCCACCCGGGCGGCCCAGTCCCGCGCGTACGGGTGCCCGTGAGCGTCAGGGCCGAGCAGCCGCCCCTGGGAGCGAACGGGAGTGCATCGCGTCCTCGCGTTGTTGTCCACGACATGAGCCAGGAAGTTCCGCGCACCCACCGGCTGCTGACGCTGTGCGGCAGCCTCCAAGGTCGGTCCGCGAACCGGAGTGCCCTCGAGGTGGCAGCGGACGTCGCAGTGGCCGGCGGCGCGACCGTCGACGACTTCGAACGGTTGGCCGAGATTCCGCCCTTCGATCCGGACCGTGTCGCAGAGCCCATCGAGGTCGTCGCCGAATGGCGGGCGCGTGTGACGGCGGCCGACGCCGTCCTGGTGGCCGCTCCCGAGTACGCAGGAGCCGTGGCGGGCGCGGTCAAGAACGCATTCGACTGGCTCGTGGGTACGGGCGAGCTGTACCGCAAGCCCGTCGCGGTGCTCAGCGTCGGGACCACCGGCGGGCAACACGCCCGCCGCATGCTGGCCCAGACGCTCACCTGGCAGGGCGCGTACGTTGTGGCCGAGCTGGGCATCGCCTCGCCCCGCACGAAGTCCGACGAGCGGGGCCGCCTGAACGACGAGGCGACCGTGGCGGCGATCGCGTCGTCGACGCGCGCCCTCCTGGGCGCACCGCGCATGGCCGCCGACGAGCTGGTCGCCCTGGCCACGACTGTGGTCCACTCCCTGGGCATCGACGTCGCCCACGTGGCCCCGCCAGGCTGAGCGGTCTCAGTGCCGGCGACCGACCGCCGCTCGTCGCTCGGCCTCGACGCGGATCCGCTCCAGCGACGTTGCCACGGTCGCGACCCATCGACGCGCCACCAGCTCGCCCCACCAGGCGCCGAGTGAAGCGAAATCGGCCCCGAGCTCACCCGTGTAGTCGAGTCGCGTGCCACCCGGGTCCTCGCTGAGGGCGAACTGCTCGACGACATGGGGGACCGGGCCGCGCAGGAGCCGGAACGACACGGTGGCAGGCCTGTGGAAGCGGACGGACTCCACCGTCGTCGCGACCATCCCCCACCCGATCGGCGTCCGGTGCGCGGCGACCACCATGTCGCTGCCACGTTCGAGCACCTCGAGCTCCGCGGCCAGGGCCCGTGGTGTCCTGTCGAGGTAGGGCGCGGCGATCACATCGAAGACCGTGTCACGGGGTGCGTCGATGGTGACGGACAGCGGCCCGAGCGGCCGGAACCGCCGCCTGACGCCGGTGTCCAGCGTGAGGTCACCCGTCGCGACGAGTCGGTAACCCAGGACGCCGAGTGCCGCTGCGATGGCGGCGCGTGGAAGCCCTCGCATGACCTGCACTGTCTCAGACACCGGCGCCCGCCCACCAGGCGCCCGCCGACACCGTCGGGCCGTAGGCTCGTGGTCGTGACGGACGGCGACCTGTCCGAGCGCTTGGTGGACTCGATCAATCTGATCTACGGCGCCCATCCCGGCCATCGCGCCGCCCACGCGAAGGGTGTGCTCTGCGCGGCCCGCCTCCTCGCCACGACCGCAGCTCCTCGGCTCACCCGAGCCGCCCACCTGGCGGGGGGCGAGATTCGTGCGCATGTCCGGTTCTCGAACGGCAGCGGTGATCCGACTGCGCCCGACGGGGCCCGGGACGCTCGGGGCATGGCGGTGAAGCTCTACATGCCCGACTCGACGACGACCGACATCGTCGCCCTGTCGCTGCCGGCCTTCTTCTCGAGGACTCCCGAGGACCTGTTGGCCTTCAATGACGCCCGGCGGGTCGATCCGGAGACCGGACAGCCCGACATGGAGCGGGTGGGTGGGTACCTCGCCGAGCACCCCGAGGCGATGACGGCGGTCAACGCGGCCATCACGCATCCAATTCCGGCGAGCTACGCCACGCTCGCATACAGCAGCCTGCACGCGTTCGGCTTCGTCAACGCCGACGGCACCGTTCGATACGGTCGCTACCACCTGGTCCCCGGCGGGGGCGAGGAGAGTCTCTCCGACGAGGAGGCCGCGGACCGCCCTCCCGACTTCCTGCGTGACGAGCTCGCCGAGCGCCTCGCGGAAGGTCCGGCCGTGTTTCACGTGCGTGCCCAGATCGCCGGTGGGGACGACCCGGTCGACGACCCGACCGAGCAGTGGCCCGAGGATCGTGAGGTCGTCGAGCTCGCTCGGCTGGAGGTGACGGGTCTGGCGTCCGACCGCGAACGCGGTGGGGACGTGCTGGTGTTCGACCCGACACGCGTGACCGACGGGATCCTTCTCACCGACGACCCGATACTCCACGCTCGCTCCGGCGCATACAGCGTCTCGGTCGCTCGCCGGATCGCCGCAGCCGATCGAACTAACGAGAGTCACTGACCCGCGAAGCGCCTCGCCGGCCCGGACAGGCGCTGGCTACGCGAGAGGCGGGCCGGCGTCGATGCGGGCCCGCAGCGCGGCGACGTCGCCCAGCGCCGTCCAGTCGGTCTCGATCCACCAGGTGGCACCCGCCTCGGCGAGAGCACCCACCCTGTCGGTCGCCGCGGTCTTGTCGGTGGCTGACGTCGTGCCGTCGATGACGAGGTCGATCGGGTGGTCACCGCGATGTCGGTCGAGCCAGTCCCTCATCGCCCGCACCGTCTCCGGCGCGACCTCGGCCCCCGGACCACCACCCTGGTCGAGTGGCAGGTTCGGGAGGTAGCCGTCGTAGCGGGACACCCGGCGCATCGACCGCTCGGACCCCCAGAGCCCCACCACCCAGATCGGGATGCGCGGGCGCTGCACCGGCGTGGGGCGAAACGCCATGGGCTCGAACCGGTAATGCCGCCCCTGGTACCCGAACGGCTCGCCGCGCCACAACCCGGTCAAGATCTCGAGCGACTCGTCGAGCCGCTCGGCCCGGGTGCGCCGATCGGCCACGTCCCCGACCCGGGCAAATCCGGCGTCGTCGACCGCCCCCAGCCCGACGGGAAGGACGAGCCGACCTCCCGAGAGCTGGTCGACGGTCGTGGCCTGCCGGGCGACCTCCCAGGGTTTGCGGCGGGCCAGGGGATGGACGATCGCCCCCAGCCGCACGTGACTGGTCGCCACCGCGAATGCGGCGAGCAGGGCGAACGGGTCGTGGATCTCGATGTCGTCGCCGACATGGATGCCGTCGAACGTGAACACCCCGTCCCACCCGGCGTCATCGGCGGCCCGCGCCAGCGCCACCTGTTCGCGGGCGGGCCCGCCGGTGATGAGTACCCCGGCCTTCATGCCACCGTTCTACAGCGCCGTGCGGGGCGCGCGGCCCGCCGGCTGGCCGCCGTCCTGGTCGTCGACGAGTGACGGACGAGCGCCATCGAAGCCGTCCTGGATCTCGGTCCGGGGACCTGATCCCGCTATGCGGCCTTGACGATCGCGATGTTGAAGTAGGGCGTGCCGAGCTTCTGCAGCATCGTTCCGAACAACGCCAAGTAGTGCTCCTGCCCGTAGGCGTTGGCGATGCCACCCAGGTCGAACAGGCTCTCGCGGGGCCAGCCGAGATCGACGAGCAGGCCGGAGACGACGTCCTTCGCGGCGATGTCGTCTCCCGAGATGAACAGCGTCGTCGGAGCCGGCAGCGTGCCGGGGTCGGCGATCACGACCGCGGCGACGCCGTTGCCCGCCTTCACGACCTTGACGCCCGGAAATGCCTCCTGGATGCGGCGGCCGAGGCTGTCGTCGGGGATGGCGAGCGAGAAGTCGGGGTTGGCGGCGTTGGCGATGTCCCAGAGGACGGTGCCGTTCAGCTTGTCGGCACCGATCGAGGAGAGCAGCGGGATCGTGTCGACGCCCTGTACCGCATCGAGCACGACGTCGGCGCCGAGGACGGCGTCGGCCGAGGCGAGCACTGGGGCGGGGAGCCCGCGGCGGTTTTCCGGGTCGCGCGAGCCGAACACGATGTCGTGGCCGACGCGCCCGAGAGCGGCAGCAAGGGTCTGGCCGACGCGGCCGGTGCCGAGGATGGCGATTCTCATGTG
>Ga0081455_10003439_pt1 | contig 18196 bp, 15 predicted proteins | sample TabmetS3T2R1_FD_70207 | JGI IMG/M metagenome (GOLD analysis project Ga0081455, IMG submission 70207) | Tabebuia heterophylla rhizosphere microbial communities from the University of Puerto Rico - S3T2R1 | ecosystem: Host-associated > Plants > Roots > Rhizosphere ...
TGCGGCCGGACATCCAGGCGTACCCGCATTGCGAATGTTTTGAATTTTCCGAGCGAGAAATTGGGGCATTTCACCTCCGGCTATCACCGCCGAGTTTTTAGCCGCCGCAATTGCCGCAGTCGTGGTATTGGGCGCCGCCGAAACGAGACCTGGTAAGGCGCATGTGCCGGGGTTTTGCCGATTCGGTTTGGAACTGCCGATATGATCTCCGTGAGCGTGTGAAAGCACGATCGCATGCACGTCATCAAGCCTTGAGTCCGTTTCATCGACCGTAAAGCCGGGATCCCACAGAATCCGTACTCCGGTCGGGTCTTCAAATAAGATGGCTCGATCCTGACCGCAAAATTCTCCGGCATGACTTCCGAGTGGTGTGACTTTTACTGCGCCCGGCCCCTGAGAAGTTTCAGCCGCTTCCTGCGGAAGTTGGGGGTCTTGAACAACGGGTTGATTACCGGCAACATTGAAGATCATTGCCGCAGCGGCGCTGACGGTCACGACAACTGCCGCGCTCATGGCGTATTTCCACATATTGTATTTACTTCTCATCTTGTTTCTCTCCCTTTTGATGTTAGTTCATGCGGATTTTGGCAAATTGATCGGGGTTCCCCCGAGCTTTTGGCGCAATTCACAAGGGGCGGCGGCATCTGCGATTCCTCGGCCCAACGCATTATTCTGAGTATTTACTCCCATTCTGATTGAGCCGCCGAACCGCGAATTATACAGACACGAAAAACTCTCCGAATTCGGAAACACCTTTCCATTATCAAAAACACCTTTCCGCAGACGGAAAGTTCCGGCTTCCACTATCGGAAACATTTGGTTGTTGGCTGATTCACAAGTTGGCAAGCCAGTTTGATACTGTTGGCGAACTCCCAAAACAAAGAACTTATTCGTTTCACTCGAATGAATGTAAAGAGCTTACGCTTCTAAAACTGAATTCGCCAACAGTATCCAGTTTGCCGAAGCCTCACCATTCTTCACGCGGGTGAAAACCGCTGTAATTTCTCAAGCAAGAATTGGTACTGCGCCAATCCTGGCGCCTTCGACCCTACCACTTTCGCCAGATCATCCCACCGGCGCAGCCGCACGCATTCACGAGCGTAGGGCGACGCTTCGAACTCCCGAACCTCCTCATCGCTCATCGGCCCGCCCTGCAACGCCAGGCTCCGGATCGAGGCTATTGAGAGCCCGCGTTGGTATCCGCCGTCAATGGCGCACAGATACCGTTTGGCTGCGACGTGCAACCGAATCGGTTCTGTAACCGCCGCCGGGAAATAGCGCGTAAGCCACATCGCCCCGACCTTCTCGTGCCGGCCGTCAACGCGGCGATCAGCAATGTCCTCCGGCGCCTTATGCAGCAGGTGTCCGACGTCATGGAGAAGCGCGGCGGCGATCAGCGTGTCGGACGCGCCTTCCTGTTCTGCCTGAAACGCCGTTTGCAGCGCGTGTTCGAGCTGCGACACTGGCTCGCCGAAGTAGGCGTCGCCGCCCCGCCGCGCGAACATCTCTATGATTTCGTCAACTATGCTCACGCCGTCTCCATTTCAATTTTGGTTTTTACCAAACGCCGTTGCCCGATCAGGAATAGCGCCGCAGCCAGGCTTGATAGCAAGGCGACTCCGGCCAGCGCCGTGAACGCGCCTTGCCAGCCGAAACTGACCGAAACGCTGGCCACAGTGGCGCCCGCCAACACGCCTCCCAGATATCCTACGCCGTCAATAATGCCTGAAGCCGTGGCGGCGCCTTGCTTGCCTCCGAAGTCGAGTGAGATCGCGCCCGCCAGATACGAATACGGCCCGATCAGTGTGAAGGCCACCGCGGCCACTAGCAAAACTGGCAGCGCCGGCGAGCCGCCGAACCGCGCGTGGCCGAGCAGCCACAAGCCCGCGCTCGACAACAGCAGCCCGATCAAGATGATCAGCGCGCGCCCGTTGCGGCCCAACCTGTCGCTGATGAAGCCGGCCAACAGAACAGAAACGCCGCCGAAGAGCGGAAAGAGCGCGCTCTTGCTCGCGGCTTCAGCTTTGCTCATGCCGACGACCTCGGTGAAATAGGTCGGCGTCCAGGTGTTGAACGTTTCGCGCAGCAGCGTCGTCCCCAACGATAGCGAACATACGATCCAAAACGCGGGGCTGCGCAATAAAGCCGTGAGCGTCCATTTCAAAGCCGTTTTCGCCGAACCTTCATGTTCGTCAACTAAGTTGAGCGGGTTGGCTTGCGGCTCGGCCTCGCCGATCTCGCGCGGCGATTCTTTGAGCAGTAGAAAGTTGACAATGAAGATGATCAGCATTACACCTGCGGCCGCAAAGAAGACGCCCCGCCACCCGACGCCATGCCCGATCATCCAGCCCATAAACCGGCGCGCGGCCGCGTCGCCGAACAGGTAACTCAAGCTGATGAAGCCCATCGCAACGCCGTAACTGGAGAAGGAAAACCAGCGCGAAGTTAATTTCACGGCGCCGGGCCAACCAATTGATTGTAACAGGCGATTCAGCGCCCAAGCCAGAGTGAAGACAGGGAAGCCGCCGCCTAGCGCGAACAGCGCCGTGCAACTGATCGCGCCCGCCGTACCGAGCAAAAATGCGCGCCTGCCGCCGAGAAAATCGGCCAGCCCGCCGCTCAGGAATTTCCCGATAGCGTAGGCGAAGACGCCAATTGAAGCCAGCGCGCCGAGGCTGATCTTCGCGCTGTTCGCATCCCAACCTCGCGTCGCCAGATCATCAATGATCAGTGGCATTGTGACTGAAAAGTTCGACCGGCAGAGATAGTAACCGGCATAGCCGAACACAAGCAGGGTTACGGTCAGTGATTGCCAGCGTCCCAGACGGGAAGTATGTGTTTCTTCCAGCATGTGTCAGAAGTGAGCGAGCGATCTATTTTACGGCCGCGTTTTATAATTTAGTCAACTCGGCTATCCCTACGTTGATTATCCGGCCAATTTCCGCCGATCAGCTTCTTGTCGTTGTCTATTGAGAATTTGTTCCGGAGAATATGGGTAAGCGTAAATCGGACCTGTAAAGTCAAGCTTAACGCTATATCAAAAACCTGTTAAATCAGCGCGGCGCGAACCCGGGTAGGTTTGATGAAGGCGCGCCGCCTGTAGCGCCGTCGCGCCCGGAGCGGGTTCTGCCCAAACTGGAATAACATTTCTCCGCTGAGCCGTAAGGAGATGGGATTACAACGACGGGCCTATCGCCGGTTCGGCGCCCGCATACTCTCGGGCGTAAATGCGGTGTTGGTCTCGCTGTACAAACTATCCCTTGAACTTCATGTTTCTGTATGACCTCGAAGTATAGACCCTGTGACGGTGTAGGTTACGGCCGGCGCCGCGCCTTTGCCCTATTTACAGCCTACACTTGGGCGAAACCGCCATCCACAAACAATTCCGTTCCCGTGACGTAGCTGCTGTCGTCGGAGGCGAGAAACACCACCGCCTTCGCGATCTCATCGGGGGCGCCGAGCCTGCCGAGCGGAACACCGTTGACAAGCATCTTCAAACGTTGTTCGCCCGCCCCTGCGGAAGCCACCAGGTCAGTCAGTCCGGGCGTCTCGATGGGGCCCGGGCTCACGGCGTTCACGCGAATGCGGCGATCTTTTAAGTCCGCCGTCCAGGTCCGCGCGAACGAACGCGCGGCGGCTTTTGTGGCGCTGTAAACGCTGTTCGACGGCAACCCTTTACTGGCGACGATGGACGCGTTGAGGATGATAGAGGCGCCGTCCGGCATCAGCGGAAGCGCCTTCTGCACGGTGAAAAGCATTCCTTTCACATTGATGTTGAAGATCGAGTCATAGTGCTCCTCTGTTATCTCGCCGAGAGGGGCATACTTCGCGACGCCGGCGTTCGCGAACAAGACATCGAGCTTGCCCTTTTCCCGTTTGATTTGCGCGAAGAGGCGATCAAGATCGCCGAGGTTCGACACGTCGCCTCGTACGCCGGTCACGTTTCTACCGATCTCCTTGACCGCCACAACCAACTCCGGATCACGGCGCCCCGTGATGAAGACGTACGCTCCTTCGTTCACAAATCGCTTCGCTGTCGCAAGGCCAATGCCGCTATTGGCGCCGGTAATCAGCGCGATTTTTCCATCAAGCTTGCCCATCTGATTCTCCTTAGTTGTAATTTTTCTCCCAGACTTTTGTGAGCGTCTGCGCCCCGCCCCGCCGTCGCACCGGGCCAATCCAAATGATCGAGATCGAGCATTCCTCGCAAACTTACCTCCCCCGCCTAAGCCTCGACCCCTGTCACGTCAACTGCGAGAGCGATCAGTTTTTCGTCCAGCTTGCGAGCGGCGTTCATGACCTGCTCGTTTCCCAGAACGGTCATCAGCGAAGAGGGCAGGTCATAGACGAACCTGGTTGTCCCGCTCCCCTCATCCTCGTAGATCATGATTCGCACGGGAACATTCAGGCCCGCAGCGACTTCATGCCTCAGCATGGTCAATGCGATTAAGGGATTGCCGATAATGTACAGGCGCGCCCGAAAATCCATGCCTTCCAGTCCCCCCCATACGCCATGATCGGCAGTGAAAAAGCGCATGAAGCCACTTGAGCCCTCACGCTCCCGGACCAGCTTTTCGAATTCCGCCGTGTCGTGCGACATTGCAACGAGATCGTCATAGACGCCCTCCACGGAGCCGACGGCCCGCTCAAAAGCCCGAATGACCTCTTCGAACGGAAGTCGCGTGACATGTTCGTTGTGTTGTACCTGATAGGTCTTCTTCATGGTTGCGCCCCCCATCGTAAAACTCACTTCCGGCGCCAGCGCCTTCCTTACTTTGACGCTTTCAGCTCGCTCCCGATGGTATCCAGCGCCGAGGTGTAGGCGCGAAGCCAGTCCGTGTGGCCGCCGATGCCCCAGTCATCCCGCTCCAGCTCGTTAATAAGGAAGCCTAGCGCCTTGTGACGAAGTGTGTCTGTACATGGCCGTACGTGTGTGGGATTTTTCGGCCGGGATATCAAAGTTCAAACTGTGCGTTTCTCTGGCGCGCCACTCGATTTTAAGGAAGAGGCAATGGCGCGGTTGCAGCCTTTTGCCGAAGTATGCGCCGCCATTAAGCGTGCGCCGGCCACCAATGGTATCCTTTCTCCGCGTTATTACGACATCGGCTGAGACAGAGTGTGGCGGAGCGGTCTCTGTCTCTTGCGGCTGACAGCAATCCGAAACCTTCGGATTGCAGTGCGATCAATCTTCCGCTCCCGGTCTTATTGAGTTAATTGAACTATGGTAGTACCGACATATCCGGACTCGCGAGTGGTAGCGGCCATGGTGCAGGAGCGCTTCGCCCGCCATATCGCGGCTGCGCGCGAGCAGGGACAGCAAAACTTAGCGCCACAGCCGGACGCTCTGACAATCGAGGCGATCATCAACGCAGCCTTCTGGGCAAGCCTCCGGCGCGAGGAAAGCTACTTTCCCAAGATTTCGTTTGCCTTCCTTCCGCCCGAGCAAGCAGGGAAGCCGCTGACGTTCGAGCGGAGGCTCCCGTTCAACCCCGCTACCCTCGCGCGGCTCGCGCCCGCCGTCGAGCGCCCCGGAATCCATCTTGGCGTTTGGCGCTACGAGGATGAACTGTGCGTGTGGGGCGCCGCCCATAGAATCCCGAGACATTGCTTCGTGCTGGAGGTCATCGAACCCGGGCTGCTGGTGATCAAGTATCGACGCGGCCAAGAATCCGGCAAGTTCGTCAACGTCGCGGTGCTCAAAGGCAACCAGGTAAAGTTAGTGGATGAAGAGGGCGCTAGTCTGCCTGACTGTCCGACTCTCATCAGCTCGCTACTCGGATCCGGCTCGCGCTCCTCTTCTTCCGACTCTGACAACGTGTTCGTTCAATTGGCGGTTTCTATGCGCGCGCACGGACGCGGCGGAGCGCTACTCGTCGTGCCTCAGGGTTCCGAGTTGTGGCGGGAGTCGATCCTGTGGCCAGCCCCCTACTCGGTGGCGCCCCCGTTCTCTGAACTGGCGGAACTGATGCGGCAAGACGCTGGCATGAGGAACGAGCGACCCTGGCGGGAGGCGCTCGGCCAGGCGGTGGATGTTGTCGCGGGACTAACAGCGGTTGATGGGGCGACCTTGATAAATGATCAGTATGAATTGCTTGCGTTCGGGGCGAAGATCGGGCCACGGGGAGGGAGCGCACAGGTCGAGCAGGTATTGACGACTGAACCGGTCGTCGGCGCCGTAGCCTCGGTCGTCAAACCCGAACAGCTGGGTGGAACCCGGCACCTGTCAGCGGCGCAGTTCGTCCAGGATCAGCGCGATTCGTTAGCGCTGGTCGCCTCACAAGATGGTCGCTTCACGGTGTTTGCGTGGTCACCCTGTGAGGGAATGGTTCACGCTCATCGCATTGAGACGTTACTACTTTGACCGTTGTAATCGCGCCGAGATGAGAACAGGTCGCATCGAACATCCTCGTCTTCCTTTCATTCGCTCAGCGCTTGATGGACAATGGCGACCGCAATCGCCTCTTCAATTGAACAGAACATTCAACCGCACACCTCCGTTAAAGCTGATATGAAGATCATCACCGGCTTCGCCTTTTGCTTCGTCTTGTGGTTCGTTCATAGCGTCAATGCACAAGTGAAAATCTCGCCGAATCAGGCCGTGACTCGAAATGTCGAACCCGGCGAATCGCACATCTATTCGGTTTCATTGCAGGATGGAGATTACGTCGATGCTTCAATCACACCCTCGGGCAGGATCGACGTGATTATTTTGAATCCCGATGGGTCCCCGCATCGCCGTTTCCCCGGGTCATCCAGTGATGAAAAAAAACGATTTTCCTTCGCCGCTGAAGGCGCCGGTGTCTATTCGATCAAGGTTGCGAACGCATCCGAACAATCCGCCAAGTATGAGCTACTGGTAGAGAGTATACTTTCATTGAATGAGCGTCTTCAGCCGGAACCCTTGAGCGATCAATATCCGAGCCCTCGTATTCAGGCGCTTCATCGACAAATCGAATCCGGTCGATCGAGTACGGAGAGCTTCTGGGAAGAGGTTGCCAGGCAGGGTACGCCTCTCATCGAGCCGTTCGGCTCCGATGACAAGTATTATCTGGTGACCTTCTTATGGCGTGGTCGGCGCGAGACTCGAAACGTCCTGGTGTTGGGAAATTTTCAAAGTCCGAGAGCGGATTTGGAGAATGTCATGCGCCGGATTGCGGGCTCCGATGTTTGGTATCTGACACTGAAGCTCCCTAAAGGAGCGCGTTTTGGGTATCGGCTTTCGCCCAACGATCCATTGACATTCGAGAGGCCGCGCGCAGCGCAACGGAGCGCTACGGCGCAGGTTGACCCTCTCAATCCGCGGCAATGGAATTGCCCTACAGGAGCGGACAAATACCAATGTAGAAGTTTAGTGGAGTTACCTGGAGCGGCGCCGCAATCGTGGACGATAAAAAAAGCAGGAACGGCGGAAGGCCGGATTGATGAGCACACGATCAAAAGTGAGATCCAAAAGCTTGAGCGCGGTATCGCCGTGTATACCCCGCCGGGATATACCTCAGACGCGCGGCCCAACGCGCTGCTTTTCCTCTTCGACGGTGAAGATTATCCGTCGCCCAGCTTGGCAATGCCGACGACGTTGAATAATTTGATCGCGGCTTCAAAAATACCTGCGACAGTCGTCGTACTTGTGAAGAACGTTAGCGGTCGACGCATCAAAGATTTGGTCCCTAATCCGGAATTCGCAGATTTCATGGCGAAGGAACTCCTTCCCTGGGTGCGGGCGCATTACAAAGTTACGAATGACCCAAGACAAACTGTGGTGGGTGGTTTTAGCGCGGGCGGACTCGCCGCCGCATACATGGGCCTGCGTTATCCGGAGGTCTTCGGCAATGTGCTCAGCCAGTCCGGCGCATTCTGGTGGGCGCCCGATCACTTCCTCGATACGGAAGACGCCACCACGGAACCCAATTGGATGGCCAGGCAGTTCATAGCAAGTCCGAAACTGCCATTGCGTTTCTACCTTGACGCGGGAACTTTTGAATTGGATAAGAGCGGCAAGGGAGGGGATATCCTCGAGGCCACACGGCATTTGCGTGATGTCTTGTTGGCAAAAGGCTATGAGGTACACTATCAGCAGTTTGTCGGCGGGCATACGGACCTCAGTTGGCGCGGCACACTCGCCGACGGCCTCATCGCCTTGCTCGGACATCACTGATCAGGGGAGGGGTACGGACAGGTTCCCTGTATAATGGAAGCCCTATTGCAAATCCCGGACGTTGGACGAAAGACGGCGAACATCGTCCTGGGGGCGGGCTACGGCGTTGACGAGGGCATCGCAGTTGATACGCGCGTGCGCCGGTTGGCGTGAGTATTAGGGCTGACCGCAGCGTTCAGGTGGAGTGGTAGACTTTGCTCACAATGCGACGTTGAACATAATTACCATAAAGAACAGGTCTGAACGCTGAACTGGCAATGGCAATGAGTCTTCCAATGAGCGCTTTTGTTCAATCTTCGCTACCCGATTATGAATCGCGCCGCTATGGCGCGTTGCTGGCGGTTTCTGAGGCGATCGCCTCGAACCGCGACCTCGCTTCGTTGCTACAGGCGCTGGCGCGACAACTCAATCAAGTAGTGCAGTGCGATCTGATCAAGGTCGTGCTTTATGACGCTGATCGCAACGTAATGCGACTGCATACACTGGAATCCTCCATTTCCGCGGACCAACCGGAGTCGCTCGAATTGACGCCCGAAGAAAGTCCCGCAGGGCAGGTTTGGCTAACGCAAAGACCTCTTCTGATCAACAATATTGATCAATTGCGTCCTTACCCCGCAGTACGAGAGCGTATTTTAAAAGCCGGTGTCAGGTCGTTATGCATGCTGCCGCTGAATTCCGCCGGGCGCAGGCTTGGCGTGCTGGGGTTCGGCAGCCTTGACGAGGCCGCTTATAACGAATGCGACGTCGCATTCCTGGAAAAAGTCACCCGCCAGGTCGCCGTTGCGGTTGATAATGCGCTCAACTTCGAGCAAGCGCAGACCGCGCAGCGAGAATTGGCCGCCCAACGTGACCGCTCCCGCTTATTGTTGGAAGTCAACAACGCCGTCGTCTCGATTCTCGATCTCAAACAGCTTTTGCAAACCGTTTCCGTGCGACTGCGGGGAACACTGCGCCACGATTTCGCCATCCTGGCGCTTTACGACGAGGAGACAAAAACCCTGCGCGTGCATGCGCTGGATTCAACGCGAGACTGGGCTTATCTGGAAGAGAATGAAGTCGTGCCGATCTCCGGAACCGCCGGGGAGCAGGCGATCGCCAATCGCGAAACGATCATCCTCAATCTAAAAGACAGAAAAGGCTATAAGTCCGAACTCACCGCGCGGATCGCCGCCCTGGGAATCAAATCGAGCTGTATCGCCCCTTTGATTTCCCACAACCGCACGCTAGGAATAGTGGCCGTGAGCAGTTTGCGGGACGACGCGTTCAACCGGGAGGACGCCGAACTGTTCAGCCAAATCTCCAACCAAGTCGCCATCGCGGTTGAAAACGCGCTGGCCTTCAACGAGATCGAAGCGCTGAAGAACAAACTGGCCAGCGAAAAGATCTACCTGGAAGAAGAGATTCAAAGCCAGTTCAATTTCTCTGAGATCATCGGCCAAAGTCCGTCGCTCGCCAGCGCGTTCAAGCAAGTCGAAATCGTCGCCCCGACCGATTCGACGGTCTTGATTCAGGGCGAAACCGGCACCGGTAAAGAATTGATCGCCCATGCGATCCACAATCTCAGTAATCGCCGCGAGCGCACGTTGGTCAAGATGAACTGCGCGGCGATTCCGACCGGCTTGCTCGAAAGCGAGCTCTTCGGCCACGAACGGGGCGCGTTCACAGGCGCGATCTCGCAGCGCGTCGGGCGGTTCGAACTGGCGCACAAAGGCACGCTGTTTCTGGACGAGGTCGGCGACATCCCGCTGGAGTTGCAGGCCAAGTTGCTGCGCGTTCTGCAGGAAGGCGAGTTCGAACGCCTGGGCAGCGCGCGCACTCAGAAAGTCGACGTGCGTCTGATCGCCGCCACCAACGCCAATCTGGAGCGAATGGTCGCGGATCGGCAGTTTCGCAGCGATCTGTTTTACCGCTTGAATGTCTTCCCAATTCATTTGCCGCCGCTGCGCGAACGTCGCGGGGACATTCCGTTGCTGGTCTCTTTCTTCGCGCAAAAGTTCGCCCGACGTTTCCGCAGGAAGATTGAATCGATTCCCGCCGGCGCCATTGCGCGGCTTGAGCAGTATCACTGGCCGGGTAATGTACGCGAGTTGGAAAACTTCATTGAACGCGCGGTGATTTTGTCGCGCGGCTCGGAACTGGAAATCCCGCTCGGCGAATTGAAGCTCTCAAACGGATTGGAAGCGGCGAGCGAAAGATCATCTTTGAAATCGTCGGCGGTTAGGGTTTCCAGGCCATCAACTACTACTCTGGCCGAAAGCGAACGCGAGGCCATCATGCGGGCTCTGCGCGAAACTAACTGGGTCGTGGGAGGCGCAAACGGCGCGGCGGCGCGGTTGGCGCTCAAGCGAACGACACTGATTTCAAGAATGAAGAAACTCGGCATCAACCGCGAAGATTCATGACGTAATTTCGACACTCAACCTCAGCCAAGTGTCGAAGTGTCGAAATCTCGCCTCTGATTTCGACACTTCGCGTCAAATTCCATCTCAACCTCATCATCTCAAAAACGCAATAACTATCATCCCTTCAAGCAGTTGAACGCTAAACATTCGGCGGCGCCGCTTCCGGCATCAACTTTGCCCAAACATCAGCCGAGAGGAGAAGGCGGCAAATGATGCGGATCACGCGACAACAAGACGGCGAGACAATCACATTGAAGATAGAAGGCTGTCTGGCGGGCGAGTGGGTGGATGAAATGAAGCGGTGCTGGGATGAAGTCAAAACCGACGTCCGCCAGCGCGCGATCCGCATTGATTTGACCGATGTGACTTTTATTGATGCCACCGGCAGGGAACTGTTGGCGCAGATGTTTGCATCAGGCGCTATTGCGGGAGCGGCCAATGTGATGACCAAAACGGTTGTCGAACAGCTCACCAGCAAACCGCAGGTCAATCAATCCGGGCAGTCGAGGCAATCGGGGCAGTCGGGGATGCGCAAGGATCTTAAACAAAGAACAAAGTGATCATAGTCAAGCGGGATGAAGGGGGAGGAGACTTATGGAAATGCGAAAACAAACAATCAGGCGGCGCAGGGCCGAATTGCTGATCAGTATGGTTGTAGCTGTTTTTGTGACCATTCAAGGAGGAAGCGCGCAAGCGCAAACCGCCGAATCGAGCGCAACAAACTCGCCGATCAATCAGACCCAATCGGCGCTCAGGCCGTCAAGCTCCAGGACACAAATCACAGCGTTGAGCTTGCAGGAGGCGATTCAACTCAGCATCGCCAACAACCTGAACACCAGGCTGGCCGGCGAACAGCGAAACGAAGCGCTAGGCGCGAAAATACAGGCGCTGGCGGCTTTGCTGCCAAATGTGTCAGCGTCGGCGTCGCAAGCCAGCAACACTGTCAACCTGGCGGCGCAAGGGCTGACACCCAAAATCTTTCCGATACCCACGACGTTGATCGGACCTTTCAATTCGTTCGACGCCCGTTTTCAATTCGCGCAGTCGGTCTTCAACCTTAGCTCCATACGCGACTTTCAATCGGCGCAGGTCGGCGCGCGACTCGCCGATCTGCAAGAGAAGCTGGCGCGCGAGCAGGTCGCGTCATTGGCGTCGCTGGCCTATCTGAACGCTCTGCGTTCACAGAGCGACGTCGGAACGGCGCAGGCTAACCTCAATTTGGCGAAGACCTTGCTGACGTTGGCGAACAATCAGAAGAACGCGGGCGTCGCGACCGGGGTCGATGTGACGCGGGCCGAAACGCGCGTGGCCGATCAGGAAACGCGTCTGGCTCAAGCGGAAACGGCCGAGCAAACGGCGATGCTCAATCTACTGCGCGTCGCGGGCCTGCCGCTCGACAGCCGGCCGGAGTTGACCGACCCCCTGGAATTTGACGCTCAGCCCGCGCCAGTTGTGGAGGTCGCGCTGCAGACCGCGGCGCAGGATCGCGTTGAAATCGCCATTGCGGAGCAAGAGGTCAAACGACTCGGTTACGAGCGCAAGGCCGCGCAAGCCGAGCTGTACCCGTCGGCTGATTTTTTCGCCAATTACGGCAGCAGCGGGGTTCAGGTGAACGAGCTTGCGCTGCCCACGCACAGCGTCGGCGTCAGGGTGAACATTCCGATCTTCAACGGCGGCGCGACCTACGGCCGGATCAAATCGGCCAAGAGTCGTGAAACCCAGGGCCGGTTGCGTCTCGACGACACGCGCCAGCAGGTCGAACAGGACGTCCGCAACACGCTGCAAGCGCTGACGACCGGCGCAAAACAGGTCCAATCCGCCCAGCAACAGGTGAAGCTGGCCGAACGCGAGTTGGAACAATCGCGAGACCGGTTTTCGGCGGGCGTCGGCGACAACATTGAAGTGCTCAACGCGCAGACGGCGCTGGAGAATGCGCGCAACGCCCAGGTGTCGGCGCTGACCGCATACAACACGGCGCGCATCAACCTGGCCGCGGCGCTGGGGCGCGCGGAAACTTTTCGCTGGTAAACCACTCGGAACGCGGGCGTCTCGTTAGCGGCGCCTTGTGATGTTGGCTTTGTTATGAAGGAGAGTATGAAGGAGAGAACGATGTCTGCAACAACTGAAACACTGAATATACCTGCAATCGCCAAACGCGAAAAGACTACGGAAGAGCAGAAGAAAACCACTGTCGAACCCAAAACTGCTGAACAGAAGTCGCCCGCGTTTAAACGCCCGGCGTTCAGAATTGCGCTGGTGGCGTTGGCGTTGGCGGCGCTCGGCGTCGGGTTGGGCTATTACCTGCACGCGCGCGCTTACGAAACCACCGACGACGCCTTCATCGACGGTTCGGTCGTCCAGATCAGCCCGAAGGTCGGCGGCTACGCGACAAAGGTCGCCGTCAGTGACAACCAGCACGTGAAGAAGGGCGATCTACTTGTCGAGATTGATTCGCGCGATTACGAAAACCGCGTGTTACAGGCCAGAGCCCAATTGCAGGCGGCGCAATCCCGGCAAAAGGCGGCGCAAATGAACCTCGCGCTGACCCGTGTGACGGCGTCGGCGGGCGTGCAACAAGCTTCCGCCGGATTGAATCAGGCGCGTTCCGCAGTGCAGTCGCGCGAAGCGCAACTCGGCGCCTTTGACAATCAAGTGGCCAAAGCGCAGGCGCAGGTTGCGACGCAGCTCAACAACGTCGCGCAGTCTAGAGCGCAGGGCGCCGCCGCCGAAGCCGAAGCCGTTCGCGCGCAAGCCGACGCGCAACGTTACCAGCAGTTGTACGCTAAAGACGAGGTTTCGCGTCAGCAACTCGACACCGCGCAAACCGCGGCCAGAAGCGCCGCCGCAAAGGCCGAGGCCGCCAGGGCCGCCGTCGCCAGCGCCCAATCGCTGGTCGCGGAATTGCAGGCTTCCGAACGCGCCGCTCAGGAGACGCTGCGCCAGGCCCAATCGCAAGTCGGCGAGAGCAGGGCCATGGTCGGCGAAGCGGCGGGCAAGTTGGCGGAGGCCAACGCCGCGCCGCAACAGATCGCCGTCAGCCGCGCGCAAGTGGATACCGCCGGCGCGGACATTGCGCAAGCCCAGACGGCCCTCGCGCAAGCCGAACTCGATTTTTCGCACACGAAAATCTATGCGCCGGAAGACGGAGTCGTGACCAAGAAAGCCGTCGTTGAAGGCGCGCTGCTCAACCCCGGACAACCTCTGTTGGCCATCGTACCGGATGAGCTTTACGTCACCGCCAATTTCAAAGAGACGCAATTGACGTGGATGCGGCCGGGGCAGCCCGTCGAAATTAAAGTTGACGCCTATCCGGGCAAAACCTTCGCGGGCAAAGTGGACAGCATTCAGGCGGGCAGCGGGGCCGCCTTCAGTTTATTGCCCCCTGAAAATGCGACCGGCAATTACGTGAAAGTCGTTCAACGCGTGCCGGTCAAGATCCTCTTCACCGAAGCGCCGGATAAAAATTTCCCGCTGGGGCCGGGCATGTCTGTCGAACCGGAAGTGAAAGTGAAATGAGCCCGCGGGCGCGGGCACACTTGCCTGCGAGCCTTCGAGAGCAACCCGTTGAAAAGCGAATCGCGATTAGTGGGAGGCTCGCAGTCGGGGATATGGGCGCTCCCAGGAATGAGGCAACGATGAATTCAGAGACGAAAAATACAGAACGGAAGACAGAGGTTGCGGCGCCTGCTTTGGCAGACCCGCAGATTGCGCCGCAGACTGCGCCATGGGCGCCGAGCTTCAACCCGTGGCTGATTGCCGCGGCCGTGATGTTGGCGACGTTTATGGAAGTGCTCGACACGACCATCGTCAACGTTTCGCTGCGACACATTGCGGGGAACCTGGCGGCGGGCGAAGACGAAGCCACATGGGTGCTGACGAGTTATTTGGTCTCCAACGCCATCGTGCTCCCGGCGAGCGCGTGGTTCTCGAAATATTTCGGACGCAAACGATTTCTGATGGTTTGCGTGATCATTTTTACGATCTCTTCGTTCTTTTGCGGCATGGCGACAAGTTTGCCGATCTTGATTCTCGCCCGCGTATTGCAGGGGATGGGCGGTGGCGCGTTGCAGCCGATCGCCAACGCTGTGATGCTCGAATCTTTTCCGCCCGCCAAGCGCGGAATGGCGATGGCGGTCTATGGTTTGGGCGTGGTTGTCGCGCCGGTCATCGGGCCGACGCTGGGCGGTTGGATCACGGACAACTATTCGTGGCGCTGGGTCTTTTACATCAATATTCCTGTTGGCGTCGTGGCGCTGTTACTAATGAACCGGTTCCTGGAAGACCCGCCGTACATCAAAAACGCCAAGCCCGGCCGCATTGACGCGATTGGCTTCGGCTTGATGGCGCTCGGTCTGGCCACGCTCCAGATCATCCTGGACAAAGGGCAGCAGGACGATTGGTTCGAAGCGTCATGGATTCGTTGGGCGACCGTGATTGTAGTGGCCTCGCTACTGGCTTTCGTAGTGTGGGAACTGCGCGCGAAGGACCCGATTGTAAATCTGCGCGTTTTGCGCAATCGCAACTTCGCGCTCGGGTCAATGCTGATAGCCGCGATGGGCGTTATCGCATACGCGCCGATAACGATACTACCGCAGTTTCTACAGGGACTGCTGGGTTATCCGGCGCTCAACAGCGGTCTAGCGCAAAGCCCGCGCGGACTGGGCGCAATGATCGGCATGCCGCTCGTCGGATTGCTGATCAGCCGGATTGACAGCCGCGCGCTGATTGGCGCCGGATTCGCTTTGACGGCGGTGACTTGTTTTATGATGGGTAACTTGACGTTGGACGTCACGGGGACGCATTTCGTTCTGCCCAACGTAATGCAGGGCTTGGCGATGGGGCTGATCTTCGTGCCCCTGACGACAGTAGCGATGGGGACGCTCAGCAATGAACAGATCGGCAACGCGACCGGCATCTTCAGCCTGGTGCGCAACATCGGCGCGGGCGTAGGCATCTCGCTGGTCACGACCTCGGTCTCGCGCAATGCGCAGACACATCAGATGACGCTGGCCGCGCACTTTACACCGTACGATTCGGTCTTCCAGCAAAAGCTGGAGGCGATGCGGCAAGGTTTATCACTTGATCAGGCCTATGGCGCATTCAACGGGGCGCTGATCAAGCAGGCGGGTTTGCTGGCTTACGTGGATACATTCCGGTGGATGGCCCTGGGATGTTTGCTCTGCGTTCCGCTGGTCCTTTTGTTCAAGAAGACAAAGGCGCGTGGCCCGGCGGCTGCGCACTGATCTTTCTGATCCGCCGTGTAATCCAAATCATTCCACGGCGCGAGTCGCGCGCTTCGGGGATGGTTCTCTTTGTGAACTTTCGGCAAGCTGTCTGGATTTTTATCATAAGCATGTCAAGACAGTTTGCCGAATGGTCACGGAAGATTTACAAGAAGCGCGTCGAGGTTAGAATGAGATAGCGCGATCGCCGAATGACTATGCGCTTATGCTCCTTTGAAGCCTTCTTTTCCGCCATAAATACGAGGTCAAGCTGACCGACTCCCTGACATTTCTGGTGGTTCCGGTATTGCTTATAGTGGTATCCATCCTGGCCTGCTGGCTGCCCGCGCGTCAGGCGGCCGAGATAGACCCAATAACAGCTTTGCGCCACGAGTGAACGCCGAGTGGGTCTCGGCAACTGGGGAGTTGCTTGATACGGAAACGGTCACGAGCAGTTCGTAAGAGGGCTAAACGGAGGTTTTCCATAGAACTTAGAGCAGTCGTTTTGACCTATACTCCATCCACGCCTTCCAGCGTTCATTGAGATTGTCTGCTAATACGCTCTCCTGCGTAAGTCGCGTCAGATGACTTAACAAGTTCTCGATGTCGCCTCCCGCAGCGCCGGTAGCCCCCGAGTTTAATCTGAGTATTGTCAATCTGCGCCTGCGCATAGACTATAGGCAATGGGGATTTAAACCGCCTTATCGCCCACGAGGAGACCTCACCCGACCTGTGCTCAATCCGCACGTCAACTGCCGGGGTCTGACGCATCATGCCTTCCACAAGCGAATGCAGGCCAGGCGTATCCGGACCGAGGAACCGCGCAAGGAACCATACTGTATCGAACGCATCGACATCATTCGAAAGATCAGCAATTGAAGACGGCTCCCGTTGATCCGCTTGGCCGGAGAAAAAATCGTTCTCTTCCGACCAGAACGTCATCACCGACTCATCACCCGTCAAGCTCTCGGCATCTTCCTGTTCAATGATGATGCGTTCGGTTATGTGCTCGTAGCTTGGGCCTGCATAGGTTAAGGTAACGCCCGACAGCACGTGCTGCAACGGATCGCCAGGTCGACCGCCCGCATAACTCAGATCCTCGGGAAAGAATCTTTCTTCAAGGTCGGCAAGGGCAAAAAGCGGAAAGTGCGCAGCAGTGACTATCACACCAAACCCGTAGGTCTCGAACTCTTGGCCCAATGCTAAGAATTGTGACGGAAGCGGAGGTGGGGGCGGGGGCGGAGCCAAGCCAGAAATCATGTCAGAGGTCAGGAATGGTGGCAGGTGATCCTTATCAGGAAACATCAGGTCGGCCAGTTCCTCCGATGAGAGAGAATCTGAAAAAGACGCGCCGCCCTCGCCACACCAGGGGCAGACCACATTGATCCCTACCAGTTTGCCTCCTTCAATGACCTGATCGTATTTCAGCTCTTTACCGCAGGCGCGGCAATAACGCGGAGTGAATGGATTGCCCAACGTCATATAGTTCCTCGTAAAAGTTTGAACGCTAAAGATAGAGTTGCAGTCGGCGAAGCGATAACCAAGCCTGCCGACAATTGCAAACATATGTAACGGCGACGGCGCCGTGAAAAAACAGGGATTCAATTGAATTTCCTACCCGGTCGGGCGCCGGTAAAGTTACGCCTACGAGATATGAATCCGACACGGGTTCAGCGTATTACGAGGCGTAGCGTCTTTGCAATCAACACTCGATTTTGCGTACAGTAGGATCCAGCAGAAATAACGGCTGCATGCCAATATATAGTTCAGCACGCATGGAGGAGCACAATGAAAGTCGCCTTTTGGTCGGGATTGATGCTTTTATTGACCTTTATTTCTCTGGCGGCCATTCCAAAGCAAGACACAATTGCAATTTACCTGTTCGCACGATCAATTGAGCCGAGGGTACTTGCGCGGCAGCCGGGACGATGGAAGGATTTACCACTGGCAAGCAAACCTATCTTTACAGATGCCGACATCATAGCTTACGACTTCTCAAAGCATGCGATTAAGCTGGAGCATGAAGCGCTCAAACGTTTGCCGAGGCCTTCCGCCTCAGGAATATCCTTCGTCGTCGTCGTTAATGGGGAGCGCATCTATCCGGGGGCCTTCTATACTAGCGTCTCGTCGATACCCTGTGAGCTGCCTGTCATCGTAGTTGATGGGAGAGCGCTGAATCAGACTTCTCCGACGGATATCCTATTGATCGAGAGCGCATATCACCCACAGTCGAGCGCGCTCGGAAAGGATTTGCGCTCAGATTTAAGGGTCAGAGATGCTTTGGCCAATCTCAAGAAATTGGCCGAACTCTAGCCCAGGTGTGCCGAACGCATTAAGAATTCGTGTGGCGCGCGTGCGCATAAATCACCTCGGGCCTCAGAAAGCCGCCACACAATTCTGTGTTGAACTAAGCCGGG
>Ga0081455_10003440_pt1 | contig 18194 bp, 16 predicted proteins | sample TabmetS3T2R1_FD_70207 | JGI IMG/M metagenome (GOLD analysis project Ga0081455, IMG submission 70207) | Tabebuia heterophylla rhizosphere microbial communities from the University of Puerto Rico - S3T2R1 | ecosystem: Host-associated > Plants > Roots > Rhizosphere ...
GTGCTGATCGCCTCCCACTCGCTGCCGTAGTCCTCGGCATGCTCAGTGACCAGACGGATCGCCTTGGCCTTGGTGTCCTCGTCGTACTTCCTCGGCATGGCTGCCACCTTCCCAACGATGAAGGTGTGCACCAAACCCGGGACGCTTCAGGGAGTGTGGCTGGTCTCAGTCTTGGCTTCTTTCGGCGTCGTTCAAAGACGTAAGGGAACAGGTGGTGTAGGCCCGGCCTTCGCACGGTTGGACCGGTATGAACTCCGCCAATGCGACAGCCTGGCTCGCCGCGGGGTTCGGTCCGTTGGATCATCACGCCGGAGAGTCGCCGGTGCGTACGCTTCATTGCCCGGGCGAACTCCGGGCGACATACACCACGGGTTCGCCATGGCGTCAGCCCCTGAACTCTCCAGTCGCATCGAATCTGTGGGTGCACCGACACCGACCGCCGAAGGGATCGGCGGCACTACCCAGGCGTGGCCGACGACCGGGTGGGTACAACCATTCCGGTACTCGCTGCCGGGTCATCCTCTCGGCCCAGTCAGTGAGAGCCACCCGCAGGCGATGATTGCTCCGTTCCCACGTGGTTCGGGCCACCATCCACATCAGCTGGGCAGGCTGTCGACATGGCCGGGCTCAGGCCCTTGCAGTCCCGACGAGTGGTTTAGCCGTCAAGCCTCTCTTCGCTTCCGTCCGAGAGGTGCCCGCATCATGATCCCCGAGCTTGACCCGATGATGTCTGCCCGAATCGCCAAGGACCCCCAGGCCGCTTCGAGACCGATCCGCGCTATCGACGAGATCGTGAACTACGTCCGCCGGCAGCTCTACGCTGACCATGCCGGCATTACCTTGATCCGCGGCCGCAAGCTGGCGACGGTCGCGTCTACCGATGGCCTGGTGGCGTGGGCCGACGTCTTGCAGTACGAGCTGGGCGACGGTCCGTGCCGCGACAGGTCCTGGGAAGGCCAGACCTTGCTCGCCAGCGATCTAACCACTGAGGCTCGTTGGCCCCGATGGGCGCCGAGGATCACTGCTCTGGGAATCGGCAGCGTCCTCGCCGCGGAACTGACCGGCAAGCATGGCCGACGACGTGGGTCGATCAACGTTTATTGGAACCAGCGGCGCACGTTTACCGCCGACGACATCGCATTGGTGAACTTTTTCGCCCGCCGCGCCACGATCGCCCTGGCCGGCTCGGTGGACAACGCCGGCCACTAATTGGCGCCGGGCATCGGCCAGACGCAAGGCATCTCATGAAGCGCTGCGGCGTTGGGGAATTCCTGGCTTTCGAGGCGCTGCGCCGACCACGAACCCGGATTCCGCGCCTGGCGGTGGGCGTGCCTCGTGAGCCGCGGAGCCGGCTAGGTCGCCGTCCGATCGGCGACCCGATGGAAGATTCCGTCGCGGCCGCCTGGTCCGCTCCAGCGCACGACGTGCCCCCATCCGAATCGTCTGCACTGTCATCGAGTCTGCCAACAAGTGGTTCGGTTTGGGGCGGCCGGGTCGGGGAGCCGCACGGAGTGCGTCACTGGGCGCGGCCGGTGAGTTTGTCACGTGCCCGGTCGACCAGGCCGACGCCGGGTCCGAGGATCTTGTTCAAAGGCGGCGTATCCGGACTAGTGTCCTGAAGCGTTAATTCGTTCACAGTATCGGGAGATGGATTCGAGGATCTGGTCTGAGGTCTTGGTCCATACGTAGGGGCGGGGGTTGTCGTTCCAGGTGTCGATCCAGGCGCGGATGTCGGCGTTGAGGGCGCGGACGCTGGTGTGGGCGCCTCGTTTGAGTTTTTTGGTGGTGAGTTCGGAGAACCATCGTTCGACGAGGTTGAGCCAGGAGCTCGAGGTCGGGGTGAAGTGCACGACGAACCGCGGGTGGGCGACCAGCCAGCGCTGGATCGCCGGGGTCTTGTGGGTGGAGGCGTTGTCCAGAACAAGGTGGACCTCAAACTCCTCGGGCACCTCGCGGTCGATGGTGGCCAGGAACTTCTTGAACTCGATCGCCCGGTGCCTGGCGCGCAGTTGGCCGATCACCTTGCCGGTGGTGATGTCCAAGGCCGCGTAGAGGCTGGAGGTGCCGTGTCGCTTGTAGTCGTGGGTGGCGCGCTGCGGCGTGCCGGGCAGCATCGGCAGGATCGGCGCGGTCCGGTCCAGCGCCTGGATCTGTGACTTCTCGTCCACGCACAGCACCACGGCCCGCTCGGGCGGGGCCAGGTAGAGGCCGACCACGTCCTTGACCTTGTCCACGAACAGCGGATCCTTGGACAGCTTCCACGACTCCTGTCGGTGCGGCCGCAGGCCGAAGGCGCGCCAGATCCGCGAGATTGCGGTCTGGTTCAGCCCGACCTCGGCGGCCATCGACCGGGTCGACCAATGCGTGGCGTCTGCCGGCGTGGACTCCAGGGTCTTGGTGATCACCTCCTCGACCTGCTCGTCGGTGATGATGCGCGGCCGCCCCGGCCGCGGCTCGTCCAGCAGCCCTTCAAGGCGTTGCTCGGCGAACCGGTTGCGCCACTTGCGCACGGTCTGCCGTGCCACGTCCAGCCGCTCGCCGACCTCGGTGTTCGAGCCACCCTCCGCCGCGGCCAGCACGATCCGAGACCGCAGCGCCAACGCCTGCGAACTCTTCGGACGTCGCGCCCACGCCTCCAGCTGAGACCTCTCCTCGTCGGTGACCACGACCACAACTGCTGTGGGACTCGGCATACTCCAGCCTAGAACGAACTGGAATCAAATTAACGACTCAACACACTAGCTGCCTTTCGCCCCCTTCGGGTGATGCCGCCGTCGGCGGGCTGACGGGATCCTTGGAGGGTGTCCGGTGTCGTCGAGCCCGGCACTGTTGGCAGGGCGTAGCCGAAGGGCGGTGATGTCGCCGGATGGCGGGTGAGGGAGTTCGTAGCAGACTCGGCAAGGCTGCGGGCGCGTTCACCAGCAACGCCCGAAACCCCAACCTTCGTCGCGCCCAGCTGAGCTTCCTCGGCGCATGGACGGCCGAATGGGCGTTCACGGTGGGACTCGGGATCGTGGCCTACCGGGACGGTGGGGCGACCGCCGTCGGCCTGGTGGGACTGCTTCGCATGGTGCCGTCCGCCGTCTTGGCGCCGATCTTGTCCCCCTTGGCCGACAGGGGTCGACGGGAGCGCGTCCTGATCCTGGTGTCGACGGTCCGCGGAGCCGCCACCGCCGCGGCCGCCGTCGTCGTCGGCGTGGCCGGTCCACCGGCGATCGTCTATGCGCTGGCGGCGTTGTCCACGATCGCCGCCACTCTCTTCCGGCCGGCCCACTCGGCACTGCTCCCGTCGCTGTGCCGCACCGGCTACGAGCTGACCAGTGCCAACGTGGTGCGGGGCCTGCTGGACTCCACCGCCACGTTGGTGGGGCCGCTGCTCGCCGCGGTGCTGCTCGAGTTCACCAGCGTGACCGTGGTGTTCGCGGTCGCGGCCGGTGCCTCGTTCTGTGCCGCACTCCTGTTGCTCCGGCTGCGTTACTACGCTCCGCCGCGCCCGTCCGCGCCGACCGAGTCTCGGCTGCTGAACGAGGCTGCCGAGGGCATCCGAGCCGTCGCTCGAAACCGCGACCTGGCGCTGATCGTCGGCCTGGCGGCGGCGCAGACGCTGACCCGTGGCGCGCTGACCGTGTTCACCGTCGTGGTCGCCATCGACCTGCTGGAGACCGGCGAGCCGGGCGTCGGCACACTGACGGCGGCCATCGGGGCCGGCGCCGTACTCGGATCGCTCGCGGCTTCGCTGCTGGTCGGGACTCGGCGACTGGGCGCCTGGTTCGCCGTCGGCGTTGCCCTGTGGGGTCTGCCGGTCTCTCTCATCGGCGTCTTCCCGCAGCAGTCCACTGCGTTGTGTCTGCTGGCCTGTGTCGGCGTCGGCAACGCGCTGATCGACCTCGGCGGGTTCACCCTCCTCGCCAGGATCGCGCCGGACGATGTGCTGGCCCGGGTCTTCGGTGTGTTGGAGAGCCTGGTCGCCCTGTCCATCGGACTCGGCGCGATCATCGCGTCGCTGGTGATCGAGCTCGTCGGCGTACGTCCGGCGCTGATGATCGTCGGGCTGCTCTGTCCGATCGCCGCGTTGGCCTCGCTCTCGCGGCTGCGACGCCTGGATCGATCGATCGGCGTACGCGATCGCGACATCGGGCTGCTGCAGGCGGTGGACATGCTGAACGTGCTGCCGTTGCCCGCCATCGAACAGCTCGCCCGCGGGCTGGAGCCCGTCGCGGTGCCGGCGGGCCACATCGTCATCAGGCAAGGCGACGTCGGCGATCGCTACTACGTGATCGAGTCAGGCGAGGCCGACGTGCTCGGGGACGGCGATGTCGTCGCCACGCTTGGTCCGGGGGAGGGCTTCGGCGAGGTCTCGCTGCTGCGGCGCATCCGTCGGACGGCGACCATCCAGGCCACCAGCGACCTCCGGCTCCAAGCCCTGCGGTGCGAGCATTTCCTCCCGGTCGTCCTCGGCTACACGCCGAGCGCCCGGGAGGCCGAGACGGTCGTCGACACGATGCTCGACCGCTACACACCCCACGACAATCCCGAGCAATCGCCCGGATAGCGGAGGTTTCGATTCGGCGAGGAGAGCTCGTCGTCGTTGATAAAATCTCGCCGCATGGGTTCTGGGCAGGCGCTCCTTTTGATCGCCGACATCGGCGGCTACACCGAATACATGCGCACCCACCGAATGAGCCTCGCGCACGCCGAGGTGAATACCGCGAGGCTGCTCGAGAAGGTGATCGACGCCGCCCCCGAGTTCGACCTGATCGAGATCGAAGGCGACGCGGTATTCCTCTCCCGTCTGGCCGACTCGCTGGACGGCGACGGTACGGTCGCGGCCACCATCGAGGCTGCCGTCGCCATGTATCGCGCGTTCCACCTCGAGCGGCAGTACGTCGCGTCCAACCTGTGCCCCTGCGACGGCTGTGCTGAGGCGGACAACCTGAAGCTGAAGTTCGTCGCGCATCTCGGCGAGGTCGCCACCCAGACCATCAAGCGGCGGAGCAAGGTCGTCGGGATCGACGTCATCCTGGTCCATCGGCTGCTGAAGAACCCGGTTGAAGTCCCGGAGTACGTTCTCTTCTCCGAGGAGCTGTTCCAGTCCGATGCGCCACCGCTCACCGATCCCGTACACGAGGTGTGGCAGGACCTCGAGGGCATCGGACCTGTACGCACCTACTTCGTGGACGTCCTGGACCTTGCGGGCTCACTCCCGCCGCCGCCGGATCCGTCCTGGCTCCAACGCGTCGGGCGGACGTTGTCCGTCGCCGGCACCGGCCTGCCGTACATGGTGGGCCTGCGGCGTGGGCGGCGGACCTCCTCGGCGCAGTGAGCACTCGTCAGCGCTGAATCTCCACCAGCAACACCCACGAGCTCACCAGGCCCGCAGCCAGTGCGACCACCACCGCGGCGGCCAGTGGATAGAGGGCGGCCGCACCGGCGACGCCGACACCGAAATCACTCCACTCGCTGAGATCCGCGTCCGTCATCGCTCTCATCATGGCCGATCACGTCGCCGCTCAGCCGATGCCGCGCGGGCCCGGCTCAGGTGTCGAAGATGCTGCTGTAGGCGTTGAGCGCCGGCTGGCCGCCGAGGTGGGCGTACAGGACCGTCGAGTCTCGGCCGATCTCACCGGACGTGACGAGGTCGATCAGGCCGGCCATCGACTTTCCCTCGTAGACCGGGTCGATGATCATTCCTTCGAGTCGGCCGGACAGCCGGATGGCCTCGACGGTGGAATCGACGGGTATGCCGTAGAGGTCACCGGCCCAGCCTTCGAGCAGGATGATCTCCTCGGCACGGAGGTCACGTTCGAGTCCGATCAGATCGGCGGTGTGCCGGGCGATCCGCCCGACCTGGTCGCGGGTCTTGTCGAGGGTGGCCGAGGCGTCGATGCCGAGCACCCGTCGTGGTCGGCCACCGGCGTCCTCCAGCGCCGCGAATCCGGCGATCATGCCGGCGTGGGTCGAACCGGTGACCGTACACACGACGATGGTGTCGAAGAAGACGCCAAGCTCAGCTTCCTGCTCGGCGACTTCGTAGGCCCAGTCGGCGAAGCCGAGGCCGCCGAGTTCGTGCTCCGACGCGCCGGCCGGGATCGGATAGGGCTTGCCGCCGTTGGCTTCGACGTCGTCGAGGGCCTGCTGCCACGACTTGCGAATGCCGATGTCGAAGCCGGCCGGGTCGAGCCCGACGTCGGCGCCCATGATCCGCGACAGCAGGATGTTGCCGACCTTGTCGTTGCCCGGGTCGTCCCAGTCGACCCAGCGCTCCTGGACGAGCCGGACCTTCAGCCCGAGCTTGGCGCCGACCGCGGCGACCTGCCGGGTGTGGTTGGACTGGTAGCCCCCGATCGAGACCAGCGTGTCGGCACCGCTCGCGAGCACGTCGGGGACGATGTACTCCAGCTTTCGGGTCTTGTTGCCGCCGAACGCCAGCCCGCAGTTGCAGTCCTCCCGCTTGGCCCAGACCTGGGCGCCGCCGAGATGCCGGGTCAGCCGGTCGAGCCGGTGAACCGGGCTGGGTCCGAAGGTCAGCGGGTAGCGGTCGAAGTCCGTGATCGCCATGTGACGAATCTTGAGGCATTTCGGCAGCCATGGCGACCCCGGGTGCCTCAAGATCGGTCGATGTCGGGTCAGCCGCGTGGCGCCGACCAGGGCGAGTCGAAGATGCCGTCGGGGTCGTACTGCGAACGCACTCGGCGGAGCCGGTCGTAGTTGGGCCCGTAATACGTCGAGATGTCGCGCTCCGGCTCGATGTAGTTGACGTACCCGCCCTGGCTCGCGGCGCCGAGGGCGGTGTGCCCGGACGCGACCCACCGGCGCGCGGCGCTGTCTACCGCCGGACTCGCGTCGGTGGTGACGTACCACTGCAGGATGCTGCTCGCGCCACGCCAGGGGAACGCACTGGCTGCCGGCCCGACCTCGGAGATCGCGCCGCCCAGGATGTCGATGAGCAGGATGCCGACGCCGCCGGATGGGCCGCCCTGGCCGACGACGTCGATGAGCGCCTGGGCGGTGGCGGTCGGCAGCACCCCGGTCAGCACGTCACTGCCCGACACCCGGGACGACCGTGGAACGGCGCCGCGAGGCGGGGTGTGGCATCGCTCGAGCCCGCCGTTCGGACAGCCGGCGAGGACTTGGACCGCGTCGAGATGGGGGTGAGTGGCGTACGACTCGGATGCCGGTGCGACGCCGACCGCGCTCTCGAGGGTGCGCGCCTCCGGCCGGGCGTCGCCGGTCAGCGAGGCCAGCACCGTCAACACTTCGGCGCCGGCGTTGGCCGGACTGAGGTGGACCGTGAGGAACTCGCTCGGCGCCGCGGTGGCCGCGCGTTGCTGGCAGGCCCGGATCACGGCGGCCCCGGCTGAGGACGGCCAGGTGAGGATGCCCATCCCGATGTCCGTCGCGGAGGAGGTCGCGAGAACCCAGGACGTGACGATGCCGACGTTGCCTCCGCCGCCGCCCCGCAGCGCCCAGAACAGGTCCGGCTCGCGGTCGGCGTCGACGCGGCGAATCCGGCCGTCCGCGGTGACGACCGTGGCGCCGCGGACGGTGTCGCAGGTCAGTCCGTACGCGCGCATCTCGGCGCCGAGGCCGCCGCCCATCGTCAGCCCGGACACCCCGACCGTCGGGCAGGCGCCGCTCGGCACAGTGCGTCCGTCGGCGTCGAGCCCGGCGTACATGTCGATCAGCTGGGTCCCCGCACCGATCGTGGCCTGCTGGGATCCGGCGTCGTAGTCGACCTGGTCGAGCGCGGTCGTGGACACGACCAGGCCGGAGTCGACGATCGAGGCGCCGACGAAGGAGTGGCCCCCGGAGCGGGTTCGCACCGGCAGCCCGAACCTGGTGGCGAAGGTCAGCGCCGTCGCCACATCCTCCGCCGCCGCGGCCTCGACGACGGCCGCCGGATGGACACCGTCCCAACGCGGGTCGTAGAGCTGCGCCGCCGCTGCGAACTCGGCCTGGCCCGGACGCCGGAGGGTGCCGTCCAGGTCCGACCCGAGTGCCTTCCAGTCGGCATCCGTGGGGCCGGTCCGTGCCGTCGGGCCCGTCGGTTCGGTCGGTCCAGTCGGATCGCTCGGTGCCGGCTTCGTCGTCGAGTCGTCATCGCAGCCGGCCAGCCCGACCAGCCCGGCGGCGCCGATCACCGCACCGCGCAAGAGGGGGCGACGGCCGATCCGCCGATTCGCCATGGCCCACCCACCCGTGTCCACGGCTCCACCCTGCCCGAAGGGTCCCAGGCACCGCCAGGGTTGCCGTCGAAACTCGAGCGGGTCTCAGCTCACCGAGCGGAGATACCGCTGACCCAGCGTCTCGAGATGCCGGACGAGCTCGGGCGGATCGTCGACGTGGAAGTCGAGCCCGAGCATGCCGATGTAGACGGCGACGGTCTCGATGCTGTCGGCTCCGGTCACGAGGACGCAGCTGTCGTCGTCGATGCTCTCCACCACACCGACGGTGGGGTTGATCCGGGCGAGCACCTCGTCGGCCGACGCGTCGACGGTGATGCGCGCGTGGACGTTCCACCCGCCGAAGGCGACCTCGCGCAGGACGAACGCGGTGTAGTCGCCGCCGGCCAACGGCGTCGGCCGAAACCGCTTGCCACCGGGGATGCGCAGCTCCATCCAGTCCAGCCGGAACGGCGCCCAGGTGCCCGTCGCCGGGTCGCGTCCGACGACGAACCAGCGTCGCTGCCAACTGACCAGCCGGTACGGCTCGACGAGCATCGGATCGCCGTTGTAGAAGAACCGGATCTCCTCGCGGTCACGCACCGCCGCCGCCACGGCGGTCAGCAACCCGGCGTCGACCTCGGGGTCCTCGACGTTGCTCGCGGTGTTGTCCGGCCCACGCGCGGTCGCATCCCGGATCGCGTTCACCGACCGCTGCAGTCGGTGCGGCAGCACCTGCTCGAGCTTGGCGAGGGCGCGAGCACTGGTCTCCTCGATCCCGCTGATGCCCGTCGCGGCTCGCAGTCCGACCGCCACCGCCACAGCTTCGTCGTCGTCGAGCAGCAGCGGCGGCAGCTTGGCTCCCACGCCGAGCCGATATCGACCGGCCCGGCCGCGACTGGCATCGACCGGGTAGCCGAGCTCGCGCAGTCGCGTGACGTCGTTGCGGACGGTCCGGTCGGTGACGTCGAGGCGGTCGGCCAGCTCGGCGCCGGTCCACTCCGGCCGCGATTGGAGGAGAGCCAGCAGGGCGAGCAGGCGGGCGGAAGTGTCACGCATAGGGAAAGTCTCTCAATAATCCGGAACGATTCGTTCCTGATTCGCTTCTACGGTTGTTCCATGACGACATCGCAGACCGGCCCGGCCGGCACCGAGATCCGACCCTTCCGTGTAGAGATCCCGCAAGCAGCCCTCGACGACCTGCACCAGCGTCTCGCCCGCACTCGCTTCCCTGCCCCGGCCCCGGACGACAGCTGGGACTTCGGGACTCCGGTCGGCTATCTCCAGGAGATGGTCGCCCACTGGCGCGACGACTTCGACTGGCGAGCCCAAGAGGACCGGATGAACCAGTACCCCCATTTCCGGACGGAGATCGACGGCCAGACGATCCACTTCATCCACGTACGGTCGGCCGAGTCCGACGCGACACCGCTGCTGCTCACCCACACGTACCCGGGCTCGTTCGCCGACTTCCTCGACATGATCGAGCCGCTCACCGACCCGGTCGCCCACGGCGGTCGGCCCGAGGACGCCTTCCACGTCGTGATTCCGTCCATCCCCGGATTCGGCTTCAGCACCCCGGTCGTCGGTCGCTGGGACTGGACCCGCGTCGCGGACGCCTTCGACACTCTGATGCGCCGCCTGGGCTACGACTCCTACGGTGCGCATGGCAGTGACGCCGGCGCGATCGTGTCCCGCGAGCTCGCGATCCGCAACCCCGAGGGATTCCTCGGCGCGCACGTCCTGCAATTGTTCTCGTTTCCCTCCGGTGATCCGGCGGAGTTCGCCAAGCTCAGCGAGAAGGACCATGCGGCGCTGGAGTTCCTCGGCTGGTTCCAGACCGTCGGTGGCTACAACACGATGAACGGGTCGCGCCCGCAGACCGTCGCGGTCGCCCTGTCCGACTCGCCGGTCGGTCAGCTGGCCTACAACGAGCTGTTCGAGAACTTCGGCAACGGCACCAGCCTGGTCTCGTGGGAGCACGTGCTGACCCAGGTGTCGCTCTACTGGCTCACCAACACCTCGGCGTCGGCGGCGCGCTACCACTACGAGACTGCCCGGTCGGGCGCCGAGCCGGTGGTCAACGACGGTCCGATCGGACTCGCGATGTTCGCCGACGACTTCAAGTCGATCCGCCCGTTCGCCGAGCGGGACAACACCAACATCGTGCACTGGGCCGAATACGACCGTGGCGGACACTTCGCCTCGATGGAGGTGCCCGACCTCGTCGTGGGCGACCTCCGCGACTTCTACGGGGATCGGCGCCGGGGCTGAGCGTCCGTCCCGGTCAGCCGTCGATCTCGGCGAGGATCTTCTGCTTACCGGGCTCGTCGAGGAACGATGCCTGGACGGCGGTACGGGACAGGTCGGCGAGCTCGGTCGGGCCGAGGCCGAACTCGCCGGCGGCGATCCGGAACTCCCCGGTCAGCGTGGTGCCGAACATCGGCGGGTCGTCGCTGTTCAGCGTGACGACAAGGCCCTCGGCGAGCAGCTTGGGGAAGGGATGGTCGGCGAGCCGATCGACCTGGCGGGTCCGCAGGTTGGAGGTCGGGCAGACCTCGAGGGAAATCCGCTCGGAGCGCAGCCGATCGACCAGACGAGGGTCGTCGAGGCATCGGATGCCGTGCCCGATGCGTTCCGCGCCGAGTCCGTCGAGCGCCTCCCAGATCGACTCGGGCCCGGTGGTCTCGCCGGCATGGGGCACGCTGTGCAGACCGGCGGCGGTGGCGGCGCCGAACACCTCGCGGAACACGTCCCGATGCGCCGGCCGAGCCGTTTCCATTCCGCCGAGGCCGAATCCGATGAGCGCCTTCGGCGGATGCTCCAGGGCATGCTGGAGCGTCGCCCGGGCGGCGACCTCGCCGAGCAGACCGTCGATGTCGAAGATGTAGGCGACCTGGACACCGAGCGCCTCGGCTCTGGTGACCGCGAGGTCGAGCGCCTCGGTGACCGCGCGCATCGACATGCCGCGACGGTTCGCCGTGCTTCGCACGTGGGAGTACGGCGTCACCGTCAGCTCGACGTACCTGACGTTCTGGCTCGCCAGGTCCCGGGCCGCGCCCACGACGAGGTCCGCCACGTCCTCGGGTTCGCGTACGACGTCGTTGACCTCTTCGTAGACCTCGATGAAATGGGGGAAGTCGCGAAACTCGTAGAAGTCGCGCAGTCCCGCCTCGGTGCGTGGCAGCCGGTGGTCGTCGTACCGGTTGGCCAACTCCAGAACGGTCCGGGGCGACGCCGATCCCACCAGATGTACGTGGAGTTCGACCTTCGGCAAGACGTCGATGAACTCGTTCACGCTCGTGTCGACGTCGGTCACGTACGTGATGCTACGTGGGTCGGGCTGTGACCGATCCCATCCCGCGGCCGGTTCCAGAGCCGATTACCACTCGGTAGCCTGGCCAGCGTCCAACGCACCCGATCCGCGGCATCCGTCGGCGGAGCGGGGCCAGATGTGGAGCGACTGCCTTGAAGATCGTTGTCTGTGTGAAGCATGTGCCCGACGCGGCGGCCGATCGGAGGTTCGACGACTCCGACCACACCGTCGACCGTACGGGCGTGGACGGCCTGCTGTCGGAGCTCGACGAGTACGCCGTGGAGCAGGCCCTGACGATCGCCGAAGCCGCCGACGACGCCGAGGTGACCGTGCTGAGCGTCGGGCCGGAGAAGGCCGCCGACGCCATCCGCAAGGCGCTGCAGATGGGCGCCGACAAGGGCGTGCACGTGAGTGACGACGTGATCCACGGCTCCGACGCCATCGCGACGTCGCTCGTGCTGGCCAAGGCGATCGAGAAGCTCGACTACGACATCGTGCTGTGCGGCATGGCGTCCACCGACGGCGAGATGGGCGTGGTCCCGGCGATGCTCGCCGAGCGGCTCGGCATTGCCCAGGTGACACTCGGTTCGGAGCTCGCCGTCGAGGGTTCGACCGTGCGAATCCGCCGCGACGGCGACGTGTCGACCGAGACCGTCGAGGCGTCGACACCGGCCGTCGTCAGCGTGACGGACCAGACGCCGGAGGCTCGCTACCCGTCGTTCAAGGGGATCATGGCGGCGAAGAAGAAGCCGGTCGAGTCGTGGACGCTGGCCGAGCTCGACGTGGCTCCCGAACAGGTCGGCCTGGCGGCCGCGTGGTCGTCGGTGTCGGCGACCCAGATGCGGCCACCGCGTACGAAGGGCCAGATCGTGCCCGACGAGGGCGAGGGCGGGGTCAAGCTCGTCGAGTTCCTCGCCGCCCAGAAGTTCGTCTGAGAGCGAGAGAGCGTTCCTATGAGTGAGATCCTGGTCCTCGTCGATCACGGGGACGGCGCCGTACGCAAGCCGACCTTCGAGCTGTTGACCCTGGCCCGCCGGCTCGGTGAGCCGTCCGCGGTGTTTCTCGGGTCCGGCTCGGAGCAGGCCAAGGACAGTCTCGCGAGCTACGGCGCCGAGAAGGTCTACGTGGCTGACGATCCGGCCTTCGGTGACTTCCTCGTCGCTCCGAAGGCCGAGGCGCTGGCGCAGCTCGTCGGGTCGGTCTCGCCCGCTGCGGTACTGATCGCGTCGAGCACCGACGGCAAGGAGATCGCCGGCCGGCTGGCGATCAAGCTCGAGTCCGGTCTGATCACCGACGCGGTCGACGTCAACGCCGGCTCGGACGGCGCACCGCAGACGACCCAGTCGGTCTTCGCCGGTAACCACACGGTGACGGCGTCGGTCACGAAGGGCATCCCGATCATCACGGTCAAGGCCAACGCGGTGACGCCGGAGCAGGCCACTGGAGCTGCCTCGGTGGAGACGATCACGGTTTCGATCTCCGACGCCGCCAAGACCGCCCGCATCGTCGAACGCAAGGAGCGCAAGGCCACCGGCCGGCCCGAGCTGACCGAGGCGTCGATCGTCGTGTCGGGTGGGCGGGGTACGGGCGGCGACTTCGGCCCGATCGAGGCGTTCGCCGACTCGCTGGGCGCCGCCGTCGGCGCGTCGCGGGCGGTCGTCGACTCCGGCTGGTATCCGCACTCCTACCAGGTCGGCCAGACCGGCAAGACCGTGTCGCCGCAGCTCTATGTCGCGGCCGGAATCTCCGGCGCGATTCAGCACCGGGCCGGCATGCAGACGTCCAAGACGATCGTCGCGGTCAACAAGGACGACGAGGCGCCGATCTTCGAGCTGGTCGACTTCGGTGTCGTCGGCGACCTCCACAAGGTGCTCCCGCAGGCCACCGACGAGGTCGCCAAGCGCAAGGGCTGACGCCCGCCGTGGGCTCCCGCTCCGCTGGCGGTAGCCGAATTGCGAAACACGCCGGCGTGTTTCGCAATTCGCCTACCCCCAGTGGGCGGGGCACGTGTCGGATGCCCTGGCAGGATGGGCCGGTGCCCGAGCTGCCGCAGGTCGACGATCCCGACGCGGCGGCGTTTCAACGGCTGTACGGTCCGTGGCGGGCCTGGACACCGGCGCAGGCGGCTGCCGTACTCGCCGACTGGCCCGAACCGTGGTGGGTCGCCGGCGGCTGGGCCGTGGAGGCGTTCACCGGCCGGTCCCGGACCCACGAGGACATCGACGTGTCGATCTTCCGGCGTACGGTGCCGAGCCTCCGTGGGTTTCTCGACCCGGCGTACCACTGCTGGGCGGCCGGATCGGGTCGGCTCGGTCCGGTGACCGCGGAGCAGCCCGAGCTGCCGGAGTGGGCCGACCAGATGTGGGTCCGCGAGCATGCCTGGCAGCCGTGGCTCGCCGACGTCGTCACGACGCCAGACGAGGACGGTCGCTGGGTCTTCCGCCGCGACCCGACCGTCACCGCGCCGCTGGACGACATCACCTGGATCGGCCCGGACGGGATCCGCTATCTCAATCCGGAGATCGCGCTGGCCTACAAGGCGAAACACACTCGCCCCAAGGACGACGCCGACCTCGCGGCGACGCTTCCTCTCCTCGACGACGGGCAGCGGGACTGGCTGCGCGACACGATCGCCCGACTGCACCCCGGGCACCGGTGGCTGACCGAACATCTGTAGTCGAGGTTGCCCAGGCGACCACGACCGCAGATCCCTCGTCCAGCGGCGGTTACCCTGGCAGACGATGTCCACCACCCCGACCGTCGCCTACCTCGACCATGCGGCCACGACGCCGATGGTGGCCGAGGTCGTCGCCGTGCTCACTGACCAGCTGAGTCGCGCCGGCAATCCGTCCAGCCTGCACGGCTCGGGCCGGGCCGCCCGCCGGGTCGTCGAGGAGTCGCGGGAGTCGATCGCGAAGTCGCTGGGCGCCCGTCCGAGCGACGTCGTCTTCACCTCCGGTGGCACCGAGGCGGACAACCTCGCCGTGCACGGCATCTTCGCGGCTCGCCGCGACGCCGACCCGCGGCGCACCCGCATCCTGACCCCGGCCATCGAGCATCACGCGGTACTCGACACCGTCGAGTGGCTGGCGACGCATGCCGGAGCGAAGGTGGACTACGTCGCGGTCGACGCCGCCGGTCGACTGGACCTCGACGACCTGCGCCGTCGGCTCGACGCCGACCCGGACGACGTCGCGCTCGTGACCTGCATGTGGGCCAACAACGAGGTCGGGACGGCGCAGCCGATCGCCGAGATCGTCGCCGCTGCGCACGCCCACGGCATCCCGGTGCACAGCGACGCCGTGCAGGCCGTCGGCCACCTGCCGGTCGACTTCGAGGCGGTCGAACTGGATGCCATGACGGTCACGGCTCACAAGCTCGGCGGACCGGTCGGCGTCGGAGCTCTGCTCGTCCGTCGGGAGATCGAGGTCGCGCCACTGCTGCACGGCGGCGGCCAGGAGCGCCAGATCCGCTCCGGAACCCTCGCGACCGCGGCCATCGCGGCCTTCGCCGCGGCGGTCGACCTCGCCGTACGCCGGCAGCCCGACCAGGCCCGGCGACTCGAGAACCTGCGCGCCGATCTCGTACGCCGGACCCAGGCAGCCGTACCGGAGATCGTCGTCAACGGCGATCCGAAGCCCGGGCCGGAGCACCGCCTGCCTGGGATCGCACACCTGAGCTTCCCCGGCTGCGAAGGCGATTCCCTCCTCATGCTGCTCGACGCCCAAGGCGTGGAGTGCTCGACCGGCTCGGCCTGCACCGCCGGAGTCCCCGAAGCAAGTCACGTGCTCCTCGCGATGGGTCAGGACGACGTGACCGCACGTGGATCGCTGCGCTTCAGCCTGGGTCACTCGTCGACGGCAGCCGACGTCGACGCCCTCATCGAGGCACTGCCTGGGGCGTACGAACGCGCCCGCGCGGCCGGCCTGACCGGCGTCGGGGGTAGGAACGCATGAGGGTGATCGCCGCCATGTCTGGTGGTGTCGACTCGGCCGTGGCTGCCGCTCGCGCGGTCGACGCCGGTCACGACGTCATCGGAATCCATCTCGCTCTGTCGCGCAACCCGCAGAGCTACCGCACCGGCGCCCGTGGCTGTTGCTCGATCGAGGATGCCGGTGACGCCCGGCGCGCGGCCGACGTGCTCGGGATCCCCTTCTACGTCTGGGATCTGAGCGAGCGGTTCCACGCCGATGTCGTCGAAGACTTCCTGTCGGAGTACGCCGCCGGCCGTACTCCCAATCCTTGTGTGCGGTGCAACGAGCGGATCAAGTTCGAGGCGGTGCTCGACCGGGCCGTGGCACTCGGTTTCGACGCCGTTGTCACCGGCCACTACGCGCGCCTCGCGACCGGCGCCGACGGCACGGTCGAGCTGCATCGGGCCGTCGATCCCGGTAAGGACCAGTCCTACGTGCTCGGCGTCCTGACGCAGGAACAGCTTCGGCACTCGATGTTCCCGCTCGGCGACACTCCCAAGGAGCAGGTACGCGCCGAGGCCGCCCGTCGTGGACTCGCGGTCGCCGACAAGCCGGACAGCCACGACATCTGCTTCATCGCCGACGGTGATACGGCGGGCTTCCTCCATCGCGAGCTCGGGTCGCGACCGGGAACGCTGGTCGACACCGACGGCGAGCCGGTCGGATCGCACGACGGCGCCTACGCCTTCACCGTCGGGCAGCGGCGTGGGCTGCGGCTCGGCCGCCCGGCGCCGGACGGCAAGCCGCGCTACGTCCTTGACATCGAGCCGGTGTCCGGCACCGTCACGGTCGGGCCGCGCGAAGCGCTGGAGGTGCGCCGGCTCGAGGGCACGGGGGTGAGCTGGTGCATTGGCGCCACGCCAGCCGAAGGTATCGACGGCTCTGTGCAGTTGCGGGCGCACGGCGCCGTGCATCCGGCGACGGCGACCGTGCTCGGCGACCGGCTGGTCGTCGACCTGCACGAGCCGGCCAGCGGAGTAGCGCCCGGCCAGTCCGTCGTGGTCTACGACGGCACTCGCGTGGTCGGCAGCGCGACGATCGCGAGCTCGGCCGCGTGACGGAGGGACTGCTGTTGGGATACCACGTTCTCGTGGTGTCCCCGCACTCTGCACGGGCTCGATCCCATGCAGAGTGCGTACGAGCCATGCAGAGTGCGCCATGAGCGCCGACTCGGATCGCAGTCCGGCCGGCACCGGCATCGGGTCGCTTCCGGGCGAGGACATCGTCGAGGCGGTGCGGATCGTCGTCGGCGAGCTGCCCGACTTCGTGCACCTGCCGGAGCTGCCGGACCGCGGGGCGCCGGCCGGGATGATCGGCCGTGCCACCGCGGTCCTGTCCGGCCTCGCGGTCGATCTGCAGCCGGCCGGCTGGCGGCTGACCGATGCGCCCGGCGTCGACCAGCGGCGTGCGGTGTCGCTGCTCCGCCAGGATCTGGACACTCTCGAGGAGCACACCCAGACCTACTCGGGTCGGCTCAAGATCCAGGTCGCCGGGCCCTGGACCCTGGCGGCCATGATGGAGCGCCCCCGAGGCGATCGGGTGCTGGCCGACCACGGCGCCCGCCGCGACCTGGCGCAGTCGCTCGCCGAGGGACTGACGGACCAGGTCGCCGACCTCCGATCGCGGGTGGCGGGCGCCGAGCCGGTCGTACAGCTCGATGAGCCGGCCCTGCCCGCCGTGTTGGCCGGCGCCGTCCCGACCGCAAGTGGATTCAGCCGGCATCGGACCGTGGACACTCCGGAGGCCGTCGAGGCACTGCGATGGGTCACCGATGCGGTCCGGGAGGCCGGCGCGACTCCGGTGGTGCATGTGTGTGCGTCCGACGTTCCGGTCCGGCTGCTCGGCGAGTCCGGCTTCGCCGCGATCGCGTACGACCAGGCGCTGGCGGCCCCTGGCGACGCGTGGGCTTCGGCCCTCGACGAGGGGATCGATCTGTGGCCCGGGGTGGTTCCTAGCACCGATCCCACGTCGACGCCGTCGGCCGACGCGCTGGCGACTCGGGTCCGCCGGTTCCTTGACGACCTGGGCCACGACGCCGAGGAGTTGGCCGGCCGGATCGTGGTGACGCCGTCCTGCGGCCTGGCCGGCGCGAGTCCGTCCTGGGCCCGCGAGGCGATGCGGCTGGCGAGTAAGGTGGCTGCGGACCTCGCCCCGTGACGGTTTTGCGCGCTCCTTGTCGGTGCCGGTCGGCGTACACCGGCAACTACTGCGCAAAACCGAATCGGCGTCGGTGGCGACCGGCACAATAGGCCTGTGACCGACGTACCGGCTGCCCCGCCCGAGGCCCGAGAGCGCCATCGCGACCTGTCCGAGCAGATCGAGGACGCCCGCTACCGCTACTTCGTGCTCGACCGACCCACGCTGTCCGACGCAGAGTACGACCCGTTGATGAAGGAGCTGGAGCGCCTCGAGGCGGACTATCCGGACCTGCGTACGCCCGACTCGCCGACCCAGAAGGTCGGGGGAGTGGCCTCCACCCTGTTCACCCCGGTGGACCACATCGAGCGGATGATGAGCCTCGACAACACGTTCACCCGCGAGGAGCTCGACGCGTGGGCGGAGCGGATCGCTCGCGAGGTCGGCGACGGCGCCGAATACCTCTGCGAGCTCAAGATCGACGGCCTCGCGGTGAGCCTGACCTACGAGAACGGCCGACTCGTTCGCGGTGCGACTCGCGGCGACGGCCGTACCGGTGAGGACATCACGCCCAACGTCCGGGCGGTCGAGGGCGTTCCCTCCCGG
>Ga0081455_10003441_pt1 | contig 18194 bp, 22 predicted proteins | sample TabmetS3T2R1_FD_70207 | JGI IMG/M metagenome (GOLD analysis project Ga0081455, IMG submission 70207) | Tabebuia heterophylla rhizosphere microbial communities from the University of Puerto Rico - S3T2R1 | ecosystem: Host-associated > Plants > Roots > Rhizosphere ...
AACCGAGAAAGCTCGAGCCAAAATGGGACGGGCCTACCCACAGCCCGCTTCCCTCCGCGAGGCTCAAACCAAAGAGTCATAATCACTGTGCAGCGGTACTAGTTCCAATTTGCAAACGCGAATTCCAAGCGCAAAGTTCCTCCTCCATTGCGGCGCTGCGCGTTCACACGGCCGTTGCGCCGTTTTGGACCCTCGGGGGAACCCCGTTCCACCATGCACGTTGCACGCACGACGGCACAGATCCCCTGCGCCATAGTCATCGGACGACGGAGTGCCCCATGGGTTTGTTTACGAAAGACATCAAAACAATGGATGACCTGCTGCTGCACGGTCTCAAAGACATCTATTACGCCGAGAACCAAATCGTGAAATCGCTGCCGAAGCTGATCGATAAAGCGACCAACCGCGATCTGACGAAGGGTCTCAAGGACCATTTGGAAGAGACGAAAGGCCAGATTACGCGTCTCGATCAGGCATTCAAGAAACTTGGCCAGGAACCGCAAGGCGTGCGATGCCCCGCGATCGACGGCCTCATCGAGGAAGCAGACGAAGTCGCGGGCGACGTTGAGGATAAGCAGGTGCTTGATGCGGCTGTGATCGGTGCCGCCCAGTCGGTCGAGCATTACGAGATCGCGCGATATGGCACCCTGATTGCCTGGGCGGATGAGCTCGGCCGTGACGACGTCGTGCGACTGCTCACGACCAATCTCAACGAAGAGAAGGCGGCCGACAAGAAATTGTCCACCGTGGCTTTGCGAAAGGGCGTCAACCGCAGAGCGGCGAGCTGAGCTGCGGTGTAAGCGCTGCCTGGGCCGCCCTCGTTCCGATGAGCGCCGCGGTCTTGCTCGACGGAGACGGGCTGCGGCACGGCGAACGGAACTTCCCGGCATGCTCGTGGTTTCCGATATAACAATCGGACACCAGGTCATGGACAAGGATCGCATCAAAGGTTCGGCCGAGCAGGCCAAGGGTAAAGTCAAGGAGGTCGCCGGAAAGGCCACGGGCGATAAGAAGCTGCAAGGCGAAGGCAAGGCCGAGAAAGTCGGCGGAAAGATCCGCAATGCCATCGGTGGCTTGAAGGACGCGGCGCGCGGCAAGTGAAGCTAGTCCGGTATTGCGAGAAGCCTTTCAAGAAGGATTAGCAGGCGAACGTCCAGGGCTTGAGTCGGCTCTCAGACTCTGCTCCGCCCAACATTTCCTGAGCGTCGCCACAAGGTGCAGAGCTCCTGCAATAGGAACCTCGCACAGCGTGCAGGATTATCATGGCGGACGTTCCGCCCATCGCACTGAAGAGCTCAAGCCCCGTCATGGCGCCAGCGGAATAACTCAATCGCAGCGATCCCTGGCTGGTTGAACCGGCACGAAATCGGAGGATTACGTTATGACGATCAGGTGGTTGATGGCCGGCCTCGCCGCCGCGCTCATTGTGAGTTCGCCCAGCTTTGCCCAGGACAAAGCCAGCCAGAAATTCCTCAAGGAGGCGATCGAAGGCAATCTCGCGGAAGTGAAGATGGGTGAACTTGCTCAGAAGAACGGCCAGAGCGACAAGGTTCGCTCGTTCGGCCAAATGCTGCAGAAGGACCATTCCGACGCCAATCAGAAGGCCACGGCTGCGGCCAATCAGTTGGGTATGTCGCCGCCGACCGAGCCCAGCAAGAAGCAGAAGGCAACGTATGACCGTATGTCGAAAATGTCAGGCGACAATTTCGACCGCGAGTTCGCAAAGCACATGGTCACGGATCACAAGAAAGATATCAAAGCGTACGAGAAGGAAGCGAAAAAGAACGACGCCGCGGGCGCTTATGCCAAGGAAGCGCTGCCGACGTTGCAGAAGCATTTGGAGACCGCTCAGTCATTGTCGGGCACCGGGGCGAGCGCAAAGCGCTGAAGGGGCCGCGCTCGTTTGCAAGCGCATCCCCTTGCATAAACATCGCGCGCTGGTTGCGACGGCGTCTACAGGGTGATCGACGAACGCCGGTCTAGCGCAGAAGGCGTGCTCTTGTTGCGTGGTCTGGTCGCGGTCACGTCGGCACTCGTCTCTTGACGGGGCGTGAGCAATCGGGTCAAGAACTCCGATGGGGGCTTCAACTGGCCGCATCGCCGATCGATGATTCAAAATTACAGGCACCGCCCTGCGGAATATCCTACGCACACTCCCTCTGCTGACGACCGGCAACGCGACGAGGCTCTTCGTGAATTGTACGAAGCCCGCGAACAGCAGACCGCCACCGCGGAGATCCTACAAATCATCTCGAGCTCGCCGACCGACGCGCAACCCGTGTTCGAAACGATCGTCAAGAGCGCGGCCCGCCTCTGCCGGAGCGTTCTCAGCGCGGTCTACCGTAGCGACGACAAGCTCGTCCATCTGGTGGCGCACGACCAGTTCTCTCCGGATTCGATAGCCGCGGCGCGAGCCGCGTATCCGGTCCCGGTCACGAGCAGCAACCTGATCGCGGTCGCAGTCCGCGAGCGGCGCGTCGTTCACCATCCGGACGTCCTTGTCTCCGGCGGCTACAGCGAGCTGCAGCGGACGTCCGGCTATCGCAGCATCCTTATAGCGCCGATGTTGCGCGATGATGTTGCCATCGGCGCCATCGCGGTCATGCAGCTTGAGCCGCGACTATTTCCCGACACACAAGTCGCCCTACTCGTTCGCGAGCCAAGCCGTCATCGCGATTGAGAACGTGCGGCTGTTCAACGAGATTCAAGATAAGAATCGGCAGTTGGAGATCGCAAGCCAGCACAAATCGCAGTTTCTTTCCAGCATGAGCCACGAGCTGCGCACGCCGCTCAACGCCATCATCGGGTTGACCGATATGATGGTTACGAATGCCGCGCGTTTCGGTACCGAGAAGGCCCACGAGCCACTCAAGCGCGTCAAAGCCGCTGGTACGCACCTCCTCGGCCTGATCAATCAGGTGCTCGATTTATCGAAGATCGAAGCCGGCAAGCTCGAACTAAATCCGGAGGCGGTCAACATAGGCCTTTTGATCGACGAAGTGATTGGCACGACGCGTCAGCTTGCCGAGCAAAATAACAATCGCGTCATCGTCGAACTCCAAGACAATCTCGGCTCGTTGAGGACGGACCCGATGCGGCTGCGGCAGATCCTGCTCAATCTGTTGAGCAATGCCTGCATACATTGCGCGTGCGAAAAATCCTCGACGGACGGACTTGCTTCGAGTTCGTCGTGGCAGATACGGGCATCGGTATGTCGCCGGAGCAGCAGGCCGGGCTGTTCGAGGAATTCAATCAGGCCGATGCTTCGATCGCCAAGCGCTATGGCGGTAGCGGCCTCGGGCTTGCCATCACGCGCAAGCTCGCGCGGCTGATGGGCGGGGACGTGACCCTGGTGAGCGAGCTGAACCAGGGTTCAGTGTTCACGGTCCGGCTTCCCGTTTGAGCGTTGCGCCTGAGGGGTGCTGCTCGCGTCTGTCCTGTTCGCGAACGAGCCAATACACGGCACCGAGCGCCAAGATCGCCGCTGCAAGCGCGAACACCTGCTGGGCCTCCGCCTCGGAAAGATCGATGATCATCAGCTTGCGGACGACGGCGAGCAGCGCGATCAGGAGCACGGTGCGAACCTGGATGATGCCGTGACGGCGTTCGCCAACGACAAGCAGCGAGCGCTTGAACTCGAGCGCGATGATGACCGTGAAGATCATTCCGAAACAGCCTGGAACACCTCATAATCTGTTGGATCAAACCCACTGGAAACGATGCTGAGAAGGACTTTCAGGACCAGGTTCCAGAGCGCGAAGACAACCACGACCGCAATGAGCGTGGTGAGCACCAGGATGACGGCGTGCTCGAATTTTGGGTAGGCGCTCAAGCCTTTCCATCGCTGGCGCTCGGCCGCGACCCACTCCTTCAGCGTCATCGAGTTCTCCCTCGCTAGCCATACTCGGCCGCGCACAATCACCCTTGCGAAGAATAACCTCCATCAACGGGGATCGCGGCTCCCGTGACGAAGTCAGCTGCAGAACTTGCGAGAAATACCGCAATCCCCGCAAGGTCCTGCGGCTCGCCCCAGCGCCCGGCGGGCGTGCGCGCGAGAACGCGTTCATTGAGGCCGGGCACCTCCTTGCGCGCCGCTTGCGTGAGTGGCGTGTCGATCCAGCCGGGCAAAATGGCATTGACTTGGATGTTGTCTTTGGCCCAGGCGCATGCAAGCGCCTTCGTCATCTGAACGATCCCAGCCTTGCTTGCTGCATAGGGGACCGCAAATGATGCACCGAAGATCGAGAGCATCGAGCCGATGTTGACGATCTTGCCGCTTCTTCCATCCTTCATGTGCGGGTACGCCGCGTGGGCGCAGAGAAACGCTCCGGTCAGGTTCGTGTCGATCACCCTATTCCACTCGGCAAGCGTATAGGTTTCAGGCTGTTTGCGAATGGCGATCCCCGCATTGTTGACGAGGATATCGACACGCCCAAACCGTTCCACGGTGTTTTCAATCAGTGATCGGCATGACTCTTGCTGACAGACGTCGACCTCAAGGGCCGCCGTCTTGACGTTGAACGCCTCAATCGCCCTCGCGGCTTCAAGATTTTTCTCGGCCCGCCGACCAGCAATGACGATCGCTGCGCCGGCCGCGGCCAATCCCTTGGCAATGCCAAATCCAATTCCGGCGTTACCGCCGGTGATGATGGCAACCCGCCCGCTCAGGTCGAAGAGGTTCATCGACGCCGTGCCTCAGTCATTCGAAGTGGTTTGCACCCCAATCGCCGACGTCGGCGTCAATGCCGCCATTCCGGGGCGGGCACGCGTGCCCACGGTCGTTCGAGCTGAAGGTCGTCAGCGATGGCGTTCGCCGCGATGTAGCCGGGCGCACCGTTGATGCCGCCGCCGTTGCCGGTCGACGAGCCGCACAGATAGAGTCCTTCGATCGGCGTGCGCGTTCCCGACAGCAGCGGGTGCGGACGATTGATGCCGAGCTGAGACGGGATATAGGCGCCCATGCGCACTGCGCCGCGCACCATGTTGGCGTTCAGCCGCTCGATATCGAGCGGCGTAAACAAATACTTCGCCCGCACGTTGCCGTCGTCGAGATTGGATGCGTATTCCCGCCACACACCAAGCACGCGTTCCATGTAGTCATCCCTTTGGCGGTCCCAGTTGCCCTGATCGCCGTCAACCGCATACGGAGCAAACGGCCACCAAAACGCTGAATGCCCGTCGGTTGGAGCATAAGTCGAATCGACGGCGCTGTTGCAGGCGCCGTTCCCCATCAGCACGTGCGGGAATTTATTGGCGGCGCAATCGTCGAAGCAGCTGCTTACTTGCTCGATGTCATCCATCCCGAAGAAGATATTGAACGCACGGTTGATGTCAGAATCGAATTGAGCCGAGCGATAGACCGGCTTGTCGCGCAGCGCCAGATGCAGTGTGACCAGGCTGTGATTGCCCCAGTGCCAGCCGTTGAGCTTCTTGCGCACGTCTTCCGGGAACAGGTCTTCGCCGGCCATGCGCATCGTGGTGGGCGCGTCGATGGCGCTGGCGACGAAGCGGCTACTCTCGATCGCCCCGCCATCGGCGAGGCGTACGGCGGTGGCACGGCCGTTCCGCACGACGATTTCCTTGACGTCGGCTGAGGTGACGACCGAGCCGCCGCACACCTCGATCACGCGCGCAAGCGCATCCGTAAAGTTGGCGGAGCCGCCGACCGGAAGCGTGAACTCCATGACGTTGGCGAAGATGAGCGGGAAGACAATACCCGCGCCCGGGACGCTTTCCGTCGTGATGACGTGCATGTAAGAGGTGAACAGCGTGCGGATGCGGTCGTCGTCGAAATGCTTGCGTACTACGCTGAAGAGGTCGTGCTGGGCGTGCGAAAGGAATTCCTTGGCCTGCGCGCCGGAAAGGCGATCCTTGAGCTGGTCGATCGGAAGCGGCGCGTTGAAGGCAAGCGCGGTGAACAGCGGGCGCATTTTCACGGCATAGAGGAAATGCAGGTCGCGGAACGTCTCGGCGTCGCGCGCCGAGAATCGCGCAAGCGAAGCGCAAGTCTTGTCGAGGTCCTTGTGGATGACGACGCAGGTGCCGTCGCGGAACGCCGCTCCCTGCTGGATTGACGGCTCGATATAGGAGAAGCCGAAACGGTAAAGTTCCAGGTCGCGGATCAAAGGCGAATGGCGAAAGCCCATGAAGAAGTTGGAGTGCAGGTTGAAGCGGTGGCCCGGCAAAGCAGGCTCTTGCGTGGTGCAACCGCCACCGATGTGGGCGTTTCGTTCGACGACCGCGATTTTCAGACCGGCGCGTGCCAGATAGGCCGCAAGCGTGAGTCCGTTGTGTCCGGCTCCGATGACGACACCATCGAACTTTTCCATTCGCTCCTCCCCACTGCGGCTTCAACGTTACTGCACGAGTCCACGCTCGACCATGGCGTGGATACCTTTGTTGCCGTCGACGAGCTGCGTCACGCGCAGGTCGCAGGCAAGGCTGCAGAAGACGTAGGCCTCTTCCGAGCTCCAGCCCTTCATTTCGACCAGCCAGCGTATCATGTCGCGCAACGCTTGCCGGGCGGCGTCATCGAGATCGGGATCAAGTCCCATCGTGATGTAGTGCGTGGTGGTCACTGCTCGCGGCATATCGAGCTTCTTGTTCTTATGCAGCACGAGCTCGAAAGTGCCGGTCAGGCAGGTCTCGAGCGCGGTCAGGCAGACTTCGCCGTCGCCCTGCACGGCATGGCCGTCGCCGGTGGAGAAGTTCGCGCCCGGCACGAAAACCGGCAGGTAGAGCGAGGTGCCGACGAGAAACTCCTTGTTGTCCATGTTGCCGCCGAACTCGCGCGGTTCGACCGAGCTGCAAGGCCCGTAGTTGGGCCGCGGCGCCACCGCCAGAATTCCGAAGAAGGGTCGCAGAGGGATCGTCGCGCCCCACGGCAGCGCACAAGTCATTGCCTTCTTGTCGATCGGGATGATGCGGCAGCGAAACTCCGGATAGTCTTCCGGCAGCGTGCCGCGCAGCGGGCGGATCAGATTCCAGCCCCAGTCGACGGTCAGCGCTATGTCCTTGATGCGAACCTCGAGCGTATCGCCCGGCTGGGCGCCGCGCACGGCGACGGGCCCGGTCAGGATGTGCGGACCCGGCGTGGGCTTGAGCTTCTCGCATATCTCGCGGTGGTGCGGCAGCATGATCGAGGTATCGCCCACGTCGGCAGGACCGCCGGACACGGTTTCGATCGTCACCGTGTCGCCCGACTCAATGGTGAGGCGTGGGGGAATTTTTGCGTCGAGGTAGCCCCAATGCACGGTCGAAGGGTTGGGAGAGAGCGTGTGATGGGTCGGTATGCTTGCCTCCTACGTTGCTGGCTGGCTGCGGCGCCTTGCCGCGCGCCTACATCACCTTTGTTCCCGACACACCGAGATGCTGATCGAGCACTCGCGTCTCCTTCGCCAGCGCTGCGGCCGTGCCCTGGAAAACGAATCGACCGGCCGAGAGCACATAAACTTCGTCCGCTACAGATAGCGCCAGCTCCAGATTCTGCTCCACCAAGAGGATTGCGTGACCAAACTCGCGCAAACGCCGCATGATCTCCTGGACCTGGAGCACCAGGCGCGGTGCGAGCCCCTCGGACGGCTCGTCCATCAGAATCAACTCGGGATTGGCCATGAGCGCGCGGCCGATGGCGAGCATCTGCTGCTCGCCGCCGCTGAGCGCGCCACCGCGATGGTCGATGCGCTCGGCGAGCTGCGGAAATTCCTTGAGCACCTCGTCGAAGTCCCAGCGTTGATTCGCTTCGCCCTGTTCCGGCGGTCGCTGCCGGCGTGCGAGCATGCTGGTCGGTAACAGCAGGTTCTCGCGCACGCTGAGCGAGCGAAAGATCCGCCGGCCCTGGGGCACGATCGCAATGCCGTCCTGCGCGATCGCGTAGGGTGGTTTTCCGCGCAGCGAGCGTCCGCGATAGACGATGTCGCCGGAGCGCGGCGGCGTAAGCCCCGCGATCGAACGGATCAGTGTCGTCTTGCCCATGCCGTTGCGGCCGAGGATCGCGGCGATGCGCCCCTTGCTCAGGGCAAGACTGACGCCTTGCAGGACGTAGCTGTCCCCATAGTAGGTGTGAATCTCGGAAACCGTGAGTAAGGGCTCAGGCATGGCCGAAATACACGTCGCGGACCTCGGGATTGGCCTGCACGTCGTCGGGCGTCCCTTCCGCCATCACCCGCCCGCGATTCATGACCGTCACGCGGTCGGCCAAGCCGAGCGCCACGTCCATGTCGTGCTCGATCAGGATAACCGTAATGTTCCGCGGCAGCGCGCGGACCATGTTGAAGATCCGCGTTCGCTCGCCGGGAGAAAGGCCGGCGCAGGGCTCGTCGAGGAACAGCACCTTGGGGCTCGTGTTCAGCGCCAGCGCGAGCTCGAGTTGGCGCCGTTCCCCATAGGACAGCAGCTTGACCGGTTGGTCGGAGCGGTCGGCCAGGCCCACAGCTTCGAGCCCGGCGAGCGCCTGCTCGCGGATGGCCGGGAACGCCGAAACCGGCCGGTGCATGATCCACTTGCGCCGGTCGGTGCCGATGATCGAGAGAACGAGATTTTCGACCAGCGATAGTTCGGTGAAAACGTTGGTGATCTGAAACGTGCGTCCCATCCCCAGCTCAGTGCGCCGGTAATCAGGGAGCTGCGTCACATCAAAGCCGAACAGCCGCACCCGACCGGACGATGCCAGCAAAGTCCCGGTCACGCAGTGGAACAGCGTGGTCTTGCCCGCACCATTGGGCCCGATCAGAGCCCGCCGCTCGCCCGGCGCGACCTGCAGCGTGACGCCGTCGACGGCGCGCAAGCCACCGAAGATCTTGGCGAGATTGCTGACCTCGATCGCTGCGTTCATGGCGGCGCGACCTTTGTCTTGGTGTCGCGCGCGCGCAGCCGGCTGAACAAGCCGACAAGTCCGTGCGGAGCCCACAGGATCGTGGCGATGAAGACGATGCCCATCACCGCTGCGTGAAACTCGAAGAAGCTGCTGACCCAGTTGCGCAGCCCGAGCACAATCCCGGAGCCGAGGAAAGGCCCGATGATCGTACCGGAGCCGCCGACGATCGCCATCAGCGACACCTCGACGGAAATCTGAAACGAGGCTGCGACCGGGTTGATGAAACGGTTGTAGTAGACGTAGAGCACGCCGGCGAGGCTCGCCATGGCCCCCGAGATCACGAACGCGACATAGAGGTGCTTGGTCGTGCGATAGCCGAGGCTGCGCATGCGGCTTTCGCTCGCCTTGATGCCGCGCAGCGTCAGCCCGAACGGCGATCGGATGAGAATGCGATAGCCGAGCGCACACAGCAGCACGACGGCAAGGGCGAAATAATAGTAGGCGGTCTGCGAGGCGATGGTGACGCTGCCGATCGACGGCGGCGGCACATTGGTGATGCCGTTGTCGCCGCCGGTGAAGGATGCCCAGCGATAGACGGCGCCCCAGATGATGTAACCCAGTGCGATCGTGATCAGGATGAAATAGACGCCGCGCGTGCGTACCGAGGCGCCGTAGAGGATTGCGAGCAATGTCCCGGCGACAATCCCCGCCGGCGCAGCCAGGAGCGTCGGCACACCGTGGCGGACCTGCAGGATCGCCGTGGTGTAGGCGGCGACCGCGAAAAACGACGCGTGGCAGAGCGAGTAGAGGCCGGCGTGGCCGAGCAGGAGGTCGACCGAGAGCGCGAGCAGGCCGTAGATATAGATTTGCGTGATCAGCGTCATCCAGAACTGGCCGACCGCGAACGGCGCCAGCAGCGCTGCGGCCAGCGCGACAAGTCCGAGAACGATGCGGTACGAGCCCACGTTCAGCTTTCCCTGCCGAAGATTCCTCGCGGCCGGAACAGCAGCAGGATCGCCATCGGGCCGAACAGGACGAAATAGGAGAATTCGGGCAGCAGCCATCGGCCATAGGCGTCGAGCAGCCCGACGATGAGCGCGCCGATCATGGCGCCTTCCAAGCTTCCGAGCCCGCCGAAGATGACCACCACCAGCGCGTAGATCAGGATTTCCCATTCGGCGCCGGGATAGAGGGTGAGAAACGCGCCGCCGACCACGCCCGCCATGCCGGCGAGGAACGACGCCATCGCGGAAACCAGCACGAACAGCCGGTCGATGTTGATGCCGATCGCGCTGACGGTCTCGCGGTCATCGACACCCGCGCGAACGACCGCGCCAATTTGAGTCTTGTGATAGATCAGCCAAAGCAAGAGGCCGACCAGTATTCCGAACAGGATCAGGACAAATCGGTAGGTCGGATAAATGATGCCGCCGGGCAGTTCGATTGCCCCACGCAGCTCGATCGGCGTCGGCACCTTGAGATTGTCGCCGCCCCAGATCTTGAGCGCGATATCGCCGACGACGAAGGCGATGCCGACGGTGAGAAGAACCTGTGCGAGATGATTTTCCCCGGTGCGGCGGATGAAGTGACGATCGATCAGATACCCGACCGGGATGATCGCGAGGCCGCCACCGAGCACGCCGAGAGCGAAGCTTCCGGTATATCGTGTGATCGACAAGCCAATGTAGCCGCCGAGTAGATAGTAGGCGCCGTGCGCCATGTTCACGACGCGCATCAAGCCGAAGCTGAGCGTGAAGCCGCTGGCGAGCAGGAACAGGAGGGCTGCGAAAGAGATGCCGTTGATCGCCTGCAGGACGCCGCTGTTCATGAGAAAGCTGGGACCGGATTGACGAGCACGTGCGCGGCGCCGTGCAACCGGCGGCGCCATGGGCGCCGCCGGAACCTGAGACGGGTGGTTAGCGCTTGTACGGACCCCGCTTGAGGAATTCCTCCGGCTTCCAGGTCCAGAACTGCGAGACGTTCTCGTAGGTCTTGAATGGAACGTTGGTCAGCACCTCGCCGACGACCGGGTGTTTGATCTTCTGAATGCGCGTGATGTACACGTTCTGGATCGGGTTGTCGTAGTCGTCCAGCTTGAGAGTCCCGCGCGGCGCTTTCACGGTCGATCCGCGCATCGCGGCCAGGAATGCTGTGCGGTCCTCGACATTTCCCTTGATCTGCTCGATCGCGGTGCGCGTCCACAAGCTCGCCGTGTACGCCGACTCCGAGAACCAGGACGGCAGCCGCTTGTGCTTCTTGGCGAAGGCGTCGACGAACGCCTTGTTCTCCGGCGTGTCGAGGCCGGCCGCATAGTGCAGCGAATTTCCGATCATGCCGATGGCGCGATCGTCCATCTGCGGCAGCACATCCTGATGCATCCAGTAGGCGCCGTAGATCTTGTACTTCTTGTCCATGCCGAAGCTGAACCAGGCTTCGAACAGCCGGACGCGGTCCGCACCGACCACGACCGCGACCACGGCGTCGGAGTCCGGCGTGATGGACGCGACGGTGGGGCCATAATCCTTTGTGCCGATCGGGTTCCAGATGATCTTCGCGACCTTGCCGCCGGCCTGCTTATAGGTCTCGACCGCGCCGAGGGTCACTTCGTGACCCCAGGTGTAGTCCTGGCCGATAAAGGTGACGTTGCGCGCGCCAAGCTCCTTGTACAAATGGTCGCCGAATGGGTGACCGATCTGGCTCGCTGACACGGCCGTTCGCACGACAGTAGGCGTGCGATCCCATTTTGTGACGTTGTCCGCGCCAGCCGTATCCATCACGAGCGGGACGCCGCTTTCCTTGCTGACCTGCGCGACCGCCGGCCCCTCATGCCCGCACAGCGGGCCGATCATGATATGCACCTTCTCCTGATGGACGAGGCGACGCGCCTGGGTGATCGCCTGATCGGGATTGCAAGTCGTATCGGCGATCACGTACTCGACCTTGCGGCCGCCCGCCTCATGGTTGACTTGTTCCCAGAACAGCTTGAAGCCGTCGACCATATCAACGCCCGGCGTTGCCAGCGGGCCGGTTAGCGGAACGAGTAGACCGATCTTGATCGGACCGCCCTGCGCGTAAGCCGCCGTGCCGACAGTTGTCGCAAGCAGCAACGCGCCTGCCGCGCGCACGAAATTGCGACGCAGAACTGCAATGGTCATGATTCCTCCCCATGGCCGTCTTGGATCGAGCCCCGCTACGCCATGGCCGTGGCTAAGCGGGTTGAATTCATGCTAGCACGAGTTCAGCCTTTCATACATTACAGTACGGGGATGCCGAATAGTCGCGGGGTGGACAAGGCCGAGATGACGGGCGGATCTGGCCTCCGCTTCGGCAGCGGGCGCGGTGCAATCCGCAGCGAAGATGCAGCGCTCGTGACCGGCGCGGGGAAGTTCACCGACGACATCAACCTACCGGGACAGGCTTACGCCGCGTTCGTGCGCGCGTCGGTTGCGCACGCGGCGATCGGGAAGGTGGACGTTGTAGCGGCCACCAAGATGCCGGGCGTTCTTGCGGTGATCACTGGCGAGGACATTGCCGCGGAGAATATCGGCGGCATACCCCCGGTCGCTTCATTCGACGGGCGCGACGGCAAGCCGATGTACCAAGCCAGCATGCCGGTCCTGGCACGGGACCGTGTCCGCTTTGTCGGTGAAGCGGTTGCGATCGTGGTCGCGCAGACGCCCGGCCAGGCGCTGGATGCGGCCGAAGCGGTTGCTGTCTCCTTCGATCAGCTCGCAGCGGCTTCCGACGTGGAGCGCGCCATGGCGTCGGGCGCTCCCGCGATCTGGCCCGATGTGCCGGACAACGTCGCGCTCGACTGGGAGCACGGCGACACGGCGGCGCTCGATGCCGCGTTCGCTCGCTCCGCCCACGTCGCACGCGTACGGCTGGTGGATACCCGTCTCGCTCCGAGCGCGATGGAGCCGCGCGCCGCCATTGCAAGCTTCGACCCGCAGTCGCAGCGCTACACCCTGATCGCGCCCACCCAGGGCGTCGCGGTCGTGCGCAAGGTGCTGGCCGAGGCTGTATTCAAAATCCCGGCGAACCAGATCCGCATCCTCACCCATGACGTCGGCGGCGGATTCGGCATGAAGGTCCAGGCCTACCCCGACTACGCCGCGCTGATGTTTGCGGCACGAAAGGTCGCGCGACCGGTGAAGTGGTGTGCGACGCGGCTGGAAAGTTTTCTCGCCGACACCCACGGCCGCGACGGGGTGCTGGAAGGCGAACTTGCGCTTGACGAGCGCGGCAAATTCCTCGGCCTGCGCGTGCGCACCTATGTCGGGATCGGCGCCTACACCTCGACCTTTGCCGCCATCTTCGCGACCATGAACACGAAGAATTGCCTATCGAGCGTCTATACCATTCCGGCGATCCACATCGGCGTCAAAATGGTGTTCACAAACGCCGCTCCGCTTGGGCCCTATCGCGGCGCGGGCCGGCCGGAGGCGATCTATCTCATCGAGCGCCTGATCGACGCGGCCGCAGCGGCGATGAACGTCGATCGCGCCGTCCTGCGCCGCCGAAACATGATCCCCCGTTCGGCCATGCCTTACAAAGCGCCGAACGGCCCGATCTACGACAGCGGCGACTTCCGCACCATGCTGGACCGGGCACTTGAGCTTGCGGACTGGAACGGCTTCAAGGCGCGGCGCAGGACATCGCAGAAAAATGGGAAGCTGCGCGGAATCGGCATCGGGTGCTTCCTCGAGGTCGCCGGCGGCATTCTCGACGAGGTTGTCGATCTGCGGTTCGAGGCGGATGGCAAAGTGGCGCTGCGCACCGGCGCCCAGGCGATGGGACAGGGACACTTGTCGACCTTCGTGCCGCTGGTGGCAAAGCGGCTCGGCATCGCCGAAACCGCCGTCCGGCTGATCGAGGGCGACAGCGACGAGGTGCCGCCGGGTACGCCGAGCGTGGCTTCGCGCTCGATGATGATGGCGGGCAGCGCCACCGCCCTCGCCTGCGATCACGCGATCGAGAAGGGCCGGCGCGGAGCCGCACACCTATTCGAGGTTGACCCCGGCGACGTCGAGTTCGCCGATGGCACCTTCAAGGTGACCGGCACCGACCGCGCCATCCCCATCCTCGAGCTGGCGCAGCGCATGCGCGCAGAGAAAATGCCGGATGACCTTGCAGGCGGCCTCGACAATGTTGCCAAGTTCGTCTCGCCGCAGATGAGCTTTCCCAACGGCTGCCACGTGTGCGAAGTGGAAATCGATCCGCAGACCGGACTCGTGACCGTGGTCGCCTACACCGCCGTCGACGATGTCGGGAATATTCTGCATGAGACGATCGTGGAGGGGCAGATCCACGGCGGCGTGGCGCAAGGAATCGGGCAGGTGCTGGGCGAGTGGGTCAACTATGGAGAGGACGGCCAGCTGCGGACCGCTTCGTTCATGGACTATCTCATGCCTCGCGCGGACGATCTGCCGCCGCTGTCCGTGTATAACCACGCCGTGCCCTGCACGACCAATCCGCTCGGTGCGAAGGGAGCCGGTGAGTCGGGCGTCGCCGGCTCGCTGCCTTCGGCGGTCAATGCGGTGCTCGACGCGCTGGCCAGCCGCGGCATCGCGCACCTGGATTTGCCGATGACGCCACAGCGGGTTTGGTCCGCGCTCAAGCAAGGCTGACGCGCTTGGCTCGCGTTCTTTCTTCTTCCCTTTCGATGCTCTTGCCGTTCCTGGATACTTGGTCTCGAGTGAGCGGCCGGTAGTGCGTGATGGTTGGTTGGATCGCTAGCCTCTCATCGTCTTCGCCGGCGAAAGCGGGCGATCCAGTAACCGCAAGACTCTCGTGATTACCGGATGCCCCGCTTTCGCGGGGCATGACAGGGGAGGAGCGACTCTATCTAAGATCATCCCGCCCCACGGGCTGATCGCCACCTTCCATCAGGACTGCGAGAGGTAGCGCGGCAGCTCTCGCTCGAATTCGGGGAAATAACGCGAGATCACCGTGACGTCGAAGCGTCCGAGAATCGACTCCTTCGGCTCGCGGTCGAGCAAGAAGCGAAAGGCCGCATCGAGACAGGCCTCCGGCGTATGCTTCCCGGCTGTCAGCCGCTCGCACATCTCTCGCGACATCGTCACGCGGTGACGGGTCTCACCCTTTCCCTCGCGGACGACCACCTCGAAATCCAGAAGGTCGTCCCCAGCCACGCGCCGAACCTCGATCATGTCGACCTCGCGATGTACTGGCTGATAGTAGCCCCACCGTATTGGTGACAGAGTCGCTTGCATCGGTTTCCACGGCTGTCAGAGTCCATTTGACCGCGCTGCCGGAGGAGCTTTGTCATGTCCAATCTCGTTCACAATGAGCAGGTGAAGTTGGCTGCGACGTTCTGGAATAATCTCGCCGTCGCGGCACTCCTCGGCGTGTTTCTCGTGCCTGCATTTTACACGCGCCATACGGCGCTCCAACAAGCGCTCTCCATCGGCGGCGGCCTTATGGCGGCGATCGGCATGCGGGTGCTGTCGCATTGGTGGCTGCGGCGGCTGCGGGAGTGAACTCAGGCGCGTCGCGGGGAACTCATCATTCAGGCACGAGATCCCGGATTTCGCTGCGCTCAATCCGGGCTACGCGCTCCTCCGGACCCGCTTTCGCGGGGGCTACCGGTGCGAACATGAACGGATGCGTCGCCCGACCCACTCGGGATTGTACGTAGTGCGCACAATTTATGGAAAGGCGCCGATAATTTACGCAAAAATTTCTCCTGGGCGGTGTTCTCCGTTGCGTCACGTCCTCATGCATAGGGGAAGAACGATGAAACGCGCCCTGATCGGTATTTTAAGCGCGGGCATTTTCGCTCTGAGCCTTGGGCTCGAGAGCGCGAACGCGCAGATGTACGGCCCCACTGGTCCCTACGGCGACTCGCGCGCCTACAACTCGCGCGCCTCCGCCGCCCAACCTCGCAACGCGGTGCGCCGCGGCGCTGCGCGCAATGCTCCGCTCTATAACAGCTCCGACAGTCCGGAAGCGACTGGCGGCGGCAGCCTTGGCTACAATCAAACGCTCTGGAATTACTGAGCGACGAAGCATAGGCGTGCGGCTACTTGCTTCAGCGGTCATGCGCGGACAGAAGCGCGTCGAAGACGCGCGTGAACGCGCTTACGACCCGCGCATCCATCTCGCTTAGTAAAAAGTTTGTCCGAAGATGATGGATTGCATCGCAACTCGGGCTTGCCCGAGTTGCGCAATATTATGCGCCGGAAGTCGGGTAAACCCGACTTCCGGTGTCAAGCCCGGCAATGACGGATTTGCACAAAAGCAAATCGTCTTCGCCAGCGAATCACCGCGGCGAAGAAGGCCGCAGCGTCACTCCTCGAACACCTCGATGCGGATCGGCTTGGGATGGAAGCCCTTGGAGCTGCCCAGTTTGCCGCTGCCGGGATCGCAGCTTGCGGCACACAAGCAATTCATCTCCGCGCGCAGGTCGATGTGCGGCACCGGGTCGAACAGCTCCTTGTGCTTGGCGAACACCGCCCAGATCAGATTGCCCTTCTCGTCGAGCTCCATGTGCTGGCCGATGTTTAGCGGCGCCGGGATGTCGAGCGGGATGATCGGATAGTTCTGCAGCGCCGTCATGATGTTCTCGTAGCAGCCCCACAGCGGCAGATCCTCGCGACAGGTGATGCCGGCTTCGGGATAGAGCTTGTTCCACGGCGGCAGATGCCTGCGGTTCCAGCGGGTGGTGTACGAACATTCGCTGCACATGCCGTATTGCAGATCGTGGGTGCCTTTGAAGGTGTCCTCCACGATGGTCATCATCGGATTGTTCACTTTGGAGAGCAGCTGATCGCCGTTGCTCAGATAGATCTTGCCCTGGTTGGCCTTGGTCCGCGCCTGGTCGAAGCGCTCCTGCAGGTTGTCGCGGTTGAACACGACAAAATCCACGATGGACTGGAAGGTGATGCGAACCCGCTGGCCTTTCTTCATCTCCCAGGCGTGGCCGCTGTTCACCCTGACGGTCTTGTCATGCAACGCTTTCATCTCTCCCTCCCTCGATGTCGCAAGGATCGCACCGCGCCGGTGCAGGACACAAGCGCGCTCATCATTCAGGCGCGACATCCCGGATTTCGCTTCGCTCATCCGGGCTACGTGCACAACCCATCCTATGTGCTCTTTGGCGTCTCGGGGGCGAACAGGTTGTAGGGATAGCGCGCATACACACGGTCGGCACCGCCGGCGCCCAGCAGTCTTTCCACCTTCTCGGCTGTTTTCTCCGTCACACTGCGGGGCTCCCCGCCCTGAACCTGGCGCCGCAGCTCGATGAGCGCCTGATTGGCGTCGTCGAGACGCCGCGCGAGGACCGTTGCAACGTAAAGGAGCGCGACCGGATCTACCCTGAGCAGGGTGGCCGCATCGGCGACGTAAAACTGCGAGGCTTCGAGCGCACGTACATCCGCCGTGTGCGGCTGATCGAGAAGCACGGAGAGTTCGCCAAACACCGCGCCGGGCTCCGTCACCGTGGCGATCTCGACGCCGTCCTTGAGCACTGCGACCGCACCCTTCCGGAGAATCAGCAGCCGGCCGCTGGTCGAGGCGGCCGCGAGCACGGTCTCGCCGGCCTGGTAGGTGGCGATCGGAAAGCCGGAGAGCTTCCTCTGGAACACGGCGATGTGGGGAATGAGGGGCGTGGGCATGCTCGGTGCTCCGTTCCGCGTTTTCATCGCGTTGTGCGCGGCAATGACGAATGCCGGCACGCCGACGGCTCACACGCTGGGGTTGGTATTTCTATTGTAAATAACAATCGCACAGCAATGCACGGTATCCGACCACACGTGCAGGTTGGCCCTTTGCGGCGCCGCCCTTCGTCACGGCGCTGTTGCGTCCCGGACGCGCAGCAGCGCAGATAAGTTTACGCAATCTGCGTACACTTGATTGCGTTGTAGTGCGCTGCAGACACCGATCTCGGGCTTACCCGAGATCGGCGCTTTAAACGGCGCAAGTCGGGTAAACCCGACTTGCGTGGACCGTTCCGGTCCCTGGCGGTCCCGGATCAGCGATGCACCACTCCGCTGCGCTCGCGCTGCATCGCGTCCGGGACGATCCTCGGGCGCGGTCGTATTCCTATTCACCGTTTCAAACAGCCCTACTCGTTCCCGCGGCGCATTTTTTGCGCCCGGGCTTTGCCTCTTTGCTTCGCTCACCCGAATTGAGGGGGAGCGGAGCGCCGAGAGACGTTCGGGTGTTTGCGAGACACCCGTTGGACACGCCTGATGCGTCAAAGACGCGCGTGAACGCGCTTATGACGCGGCGTGTCAGGCGCTTGCGAGGCGCCTTGCGTCCCATGACGCGGGACGCTCGCCTCTCGGCGCTCCACCGTGGCGGTTTTGGGCACCGGGTCCGCGCTTTTCAGTCACCGGCACCTGCCTCGGCTTGC
>Ga0081455_10003442_pt1 | contig 18194 bp, 19 predicted proteins | sample TabmetS3T2R1_FD_70207 | JGI IMG/M metagenome (GOLD analysis project Ga0081455, IMG submission 70207) | Tabebuia heterophylla rhizosphere microbial communities from the University of Puerto Rico - S3T2R1 | ecosystem: Host-associated > Plants > Roots > Rhizosphere ...
ATTCTGATTCACGCGAGCGGCCGAGAGAGTGGAGGCCTTTAGCCGAGTTCGTCCCGCATTTGCGACATCGGAAAGAGTCGAATTTGTTGCACGCCTTGGATTTGATCGAGAGGATAGCAATGGAGCGTGGCCGACTCATTAGACTTAGCAGTCGATCTGGCGTCGAGCACCCCCTATACGCCGTGGCGGCAGACGGCGCGGAACACGCCATCGAGCTGCTCAAGAGAGCCGGCATCGGAGATGGCGACGAGTTCGCGATTATCTGTGCCCTGTCTGCGCCGTATCTGGCCAAGCTGGGGCTCGGCCCAGGCCAGTTCAAATGTCTCAATCCCGTTGATCGTGACGTTCGGCGTCGCCGCGAGGACGTGGAGCCCGGCGTACGTCGCGATGCCGAGCTCACCGAGGGAGTGCTTGAGCACGGGCAGCCCGGCCACCTCGCACATCGCGGCGCCGTGTCGCAGGTTCGACAGTCCACCGTCCATCTGGTTGTCGACCGACACGGCGTCGGCGGCGCCCTGCTGGATCACGGCGAGCTGGTCCCATCGCGTCCACGACGCCTCGTTGGCCAGCAGCGGCGTCGCGATCTGGCTCCGGACGTAGGCCATCTCGGGCAGGTTGCGTCCCGACACCGGCTGCTCGACGAGCTCGAGCCCGACCTGCTCCATCTCGCGGATGATCCGGATCGCCGCGGCCGACGACCAGGCCTCGTTGGCGTCGACCCGGATCAGGGCGTCGTCGCCGGCGGCCTTGCGGATCGCCTCGACCCGGGCGACGTCGATGCGGGGGTCGTCGGAACCGACCTTGAGATAGAAGGTACGAAAGCCCCGCTCCCGACCGGCCCTCGCCGCATCGATGAGCTCGTCCGGCGCCCGTTGGCCGAGGTAGTAGAAGTACTCCACCTCGTCTCGGACCCGGCCGCCGAACAGGTTGACCAGCGGCTGGCCACAGGCCTTGCCGACGATGTCCCAGCAGGCCATCTCGACCGCCGCGATGGCGGGGCTGGTCGCCTTGACGTGATGCCAGGTGCCGACCACGTTGATCCGCTTCATGATCCGCTCGATCCGGAACGCGTCCTCACCCACCACGAGCGGCTCGACCGTCTTGAGCACGGCGAGCACGATGTCGGTGCTCGGGTACGCTGCAGCCTCCCCGATGCCGACCGGTCCCTCGTCGGTATCGACGTGAACCAGGACGCTGATCAGGCCGGAGCGGCGGCCGTACGCCCAGACTTCGTCGGTCTCGAAGGGCACGGCGAGCGGGGTCGCCCGCAGTCCGGTGATGCGCATCGGTGCCTGTCCTTCCATCCTTCTTCTTGCTTGGCACTCAGACCGTCATCGGGTTGCGGTCTGTGTGGGTCAAAAGCTCGCCACCGTTCTCGGTCAGGAGCACGGTGTCGGACACGGCATAGTCCGGGATCTGCTGGCCGAGGATCCACGACAGCACGTGGAAGGTCATGCCGGCGGCGAGAACCAGATCGCTGTCGCCACGCAGCCCGATCACCGACGCGCCGCCGGTCCAGCTCGGCGGAAACCCGATCCCGACGCTGTAGCCGCAGTGGTGGCGGCGATAGTCCTTGTGGCCGAGGCCGTCGTCGATGACCCGCTGCCAGGCCGCATAGACGTCGGCCGCCACTGCTCCCGGCCGCAGTGCCTCGGTCACCGCCTCGAGCCCGGCGACGGCCAGGTCCGCGGAGTGCTGGATTTCTGCCGGCGCCCGACCGACGTGGACCATCCGGGTCAGCGGCGCGTGGTAGCGGGCGCACACCGCCGACAGCTCCAGGAAGACCGCGTCGCCGTGCCGCATCGGGCGGTGGTTCCGGGTGCCGTGTTCGTAGCGCACCCGATCCGCCGATCGGATCAGCGGAGCGAAGCCGGGATATCCGCTGCCGCCGGCGATCATCGCGCGATAGACGTCGGCGGCGATCGTGCTCGGTCGAACTCCCTCATCGGCGGCCGCGATGCCGGTACGCATGGCCTTGTCGGACAGGTGTGCCGCGCGCCGTACCTGGGCCAGCTCGGCCGGTGACTTGACCGCCCGTACCTCCGACACGGTCTCCGACACGTCGACCCAGCTCACGTCGGGAAGGCTGTCGGAGATGTGGTGCCACAGCCGTGGCGGGAACGACATCGACCCCAGCTCGACACCCACCCGGGCCGAGCCGCCGACCTGGGCGATGGCCCGGACGACGGCGAACGCCGGGTCGTCGGAGTCGGTGTAGCCGAAGAACAGACAGGCGGTCGCCTGCGCCTCGACGGTCGACCGCTCCATCTCACGGGCCACGAGCACCGGCTCGCCGTCGACGGGCAGCACCAGGGCGGTGAATGCGAAGTGGCCCTGGTGGTTGAGTCCGGTGCAGTAGTAGATGCTCTCGGGGCTGGTCAGCAGTCCGATCGGGCAGTCGGCAGACGTCAGCGCCGTACGCACCGCCTGCATCCGGGCGGTGTACTCCTCGGGGAGAAACTCGGGTGCGTCGGGATCGCTCTCGGTGAGGTCCGTGATCGCCGACTCGGGGAAGAAGCCGGTCATGATTGTCAACAATCTACCCGCGTCGTGCACGCCTCACCAGCTCCCCGGCGGTGGCTGCGAACGGCGGAGGCAGAATGCAGGCGTGAGCGATGGTGGTTCTGCGGCGACGGCGGTCCGGGTCCTGGCCCGGCCGTCGATGCTCGCCCTCCATCTGCTCGCACTCGTGGCGATCTCGGTCTGCGTCGTCGCGGGAATCTGGCAGCTCGGGGTCTACCAGTCGGAGCAGGACGACATAAGCGAAGCACGGGCGTCGGCCGCGCCGGAGTCGCTGACGACGACACTGGGCCCGGACGAGGGGCTCACCAACGAGCTCGTCGGAATGCCGGTGTTCGCCGAGGGACAGTACGCGCCGGCTGCCCAGCAGATCCTCATCTCCGACCGCACTCGCGCCGGCCGCGCCGGCTACTGGGTCGTGAGTCCACTGCTGCTCGAGAACGGTTCGGCGATTCTGGTCCTCCGGGGATGGACTCCGGAGCAGTCGGCGCCGCTGGTGCCGACGGCGCCGGTGACCGTCACGGGGTCGTTGCAGCCTGGCGAGGAGCCCGGCGCCGACTCGGTTCTCGGACCGGATCGTGTCGTCGACACGATTCGGACCCCGTCGCTTGTCGGCCAGCTGCCGTACGACCTCTACAGCGCCGTGCTGATTCGTACCGACGAGGAGCCGCGACCGACCGATGGGCTGGCCCCGGTCGATCCATCCGCCCCGGCCGTGCCGTGGACCGATGGCCTTCGCAATCTCGCGTACGCGCTGCAGTGGTGGGTCTTCGGTGCGTTCGCGGCGTTCATGTGGTGGCGGATCTGCGTCGACCAGCTCGCCAGGCGTCGAAGCCCACCGGCGGAGCAGCCCAGCGACGCGGGTAGCCTGACCCGGTGAGCGGGACGCTGCTGCGTTATCGGGTGATGGCCTACGTCGTCGGGACGCTGTTGATCGTCTTGGTGTGTGTGGGAGTGCCGCTGAAATACCTCTCCGACGAGGGCAGCGGCGCACACGACGTGGGCGAGTGGATCACGACGTACCTCGGAGTCGCCCACGGCTGGCTCTACATGATCTTCTTGGTCGCCGCCGCGTTGTTGGCGCGGGCGGCGCGATGGAGCATCGGTTTCACGGTCGTGACCCTGCTGCTCGGCACGGTGCCGTTCGCCAGCTTCTATGCCGAGCGCAGGGCCACTGCGCACACCCGTCAGCTCATGCGCTCGGAGGCTGTGACGCAGAGTCGTTAGATGAAGGCTCGTCGGGCTGCGAGCCACCCCCTAGCTTCTTCTTCGCAACGGCGACCGCGCCGGCCAGAGCAGCGATGATCGCGAGCTTGCGGATGCGATGCTTCTTCTTCGGAGCTTCTTCTTCGGTGCCTTCAGCTTCGGCTGCAGCCGCCTCGGCTTCCTTCTTCCGTTTGCTCATCGTTACCTCCTGTCCCCACAGTATCGACAATCACCCCTGTCGCGCGCCTAGGTGGTGTCGCATTTGTCGTTATCTCCGGTACGCCCCGCCGTGGGTCGGTCCTCGCAGCGTGGCAGGATCGACACGAGCCTGGCGTACCGCCGGGGCAACGTGCGAGGAGGACCCTGCAGTGGCCGAGCAGTTGACCGCGACGCTGAAGACGAATCGTGGCGACATCAAGATCGACCTGTTCCCCGACCAGGCGCCGACGACGGTCCAGAACTTCGTGGGCCTTGCGGAGGGCACCAAGGAGTGGACCGACCCGGCAACCGGTCAGAAGTCGACCGAGCCGTTCTATGACGGGCTCACCTTTCATCGCGTGATCGAGGGCTTCATGCTGCAGGGCGGCTGCCCGCGTGGCGACGGCACCGGCGGCCCCGGTTACCAGTTCAAGGACGAGTTCCACACCGATCTGACCTTCGATCGGCCCTACCTGCTCGCGATGGCGAACGCCGGGCCTGGCACCAACGGCTCGCAGTTCTTCATCACGGTCGCTCCGACCGAGTGGCTGACCCGCAAGCACACGATCTTCGGCGAGGTCACCGACGGCGCCAGTCGCCAGGTCGTCGACGAGATCGGCGCGACGGAGACCGACGGCCGCGATCGTCCGCGCGACCAGGTCGTGATCGAGTCGGTGGCGATCGAGCGCGGTTGATGTCCGATCCGACGGGGGCTGCCCCGGCCGTACCGCATTGCTATCGCCACCCGGATCGCGAGACCTGGATCAGCTGCCAGCGCTGCGGCCGGCCGATCTGCCCGGACTGCATGCACTCGGCGTCGGTCGGTTTCCAGTGCCCGAACTGCATCGCCGAAGGCCGGCGGACGGTTCGATCGCCGCGCACGATGGGCGGCGGTCTGGTGCCGAGCCGTGCCGGCTTTGTCAGCTGGACCCTGATCGGCATCAACGTCGTGGCCTACTTCGCGGTGCTCTTCACGCCCAGCGACGTCCCCAACGGCTGGAGCGAGATCGAGGCCCGCGGCGTCCTCATCGCGCAGGGTGGCCAGTTCACCGGCGTCGGCTACCTCGATGGCGTCGCCGACGGCGCGTACTGGCGGTTACTGACCGCGGCGTTCCTGCACGGGTCGATCCTGCATCTGCTGTTCAACATGTACGCGTTGGCGCTGTTCGGTCCGATGCTGGAGCAGGCGCTGGGGTACGTCCGGTTCATCGCGCTCTACTTCACGACCGCGATCGCGTCATCGGTCACGGTTTACTGGCTGAGCCCGGTCGATCAGTCGACCCTGGGGGCGTCCGGCGCCATCTTCGGATTGTTCGGGGCGTCGTTCGCCGTACTGCGCAAACGCGGCCAGGACATCACGCCCTTGCTGATGCTGCTCGGGCTGAACCTGGTCATCACGTTCACGATTCCCCACATCAGCTGGCAGGGCCACGTGGGTGGGCTGGCGTGCGGGCTCGTCGTCGGCTGGATCCTGGCGTACGCGCCGCACCGCCACCGGGTGCTCATCCACAGTGTCGCTTTTGCCGTCGTCTGGGTGGCGATGATCGGCCTGATCATCGCGCGCACCAACGACCTTCAGGGCGACCAAGCCGTCGGGAGGACCGGAGCTATCCACAGTGTGGATATCTCCTGTGGAGAATCACATCAGTGTGATTCCGCGGTCACTCCCACTTCGTGGCGAAGATGAAGCCGACCGCGATGAGGCTCATGCCGACGATGATGTTCCAGTTGCCGAGGTCGTCCATGCCGGGGATCTTGTCGCCGGCGACGTAGAAGACCGACACCCAGGTCAAGCCGACCAGCCAGCAGAACAACATCGCCGGCGCGGCCCACCGGTTGCCGACCTTTGCCGCGGCCGGCCGCTTCGGCTCGGGCGGGGTGTAGTCGGACTTCTTGCGTGAGCGCGACTCGGGCACGAGTTGCTCCTGATCTGATCTGAGCGGTATTGCGTACATCGGCTAGCGTAACCCGCATGCGGCCAGCCATGAAGCTGACGAGGGCTTGGGGCTGGGCCGTGCCCGCGGTCGCCGCGATCGCCGGCATCCTCTTCGCGGCCAGCGCCTTCACCGCTGACGGCACCGATCTGCGCAGTACCACGACCGATTTGGGCACCCTGGTGGCCGAGCGGTCCGAGGAGGTCGCCGACCTCCGGGCCGACATGCGCGAGCTCCGCGACGACAAGGCCGACCTCGAGGCGGAGGTGCAAGACGCCGAGGTACGGGATGCTCGGGCGGTCGTCGCCAGGCTGGAAGATCCCGCCGGCATGGAGCCGGTCAGCGGCTCCGGTCTGGTCGTCACGCTGGACGATGCCCCGAGAGAGCGCCTCGATGACCCAGGCGTCGATCCGAATCTGCTGGTCGTGCATCAGCAAGACCTCCAGGGATTCGTCAACGCCTTGTGGGCCTCGGGCGCCCATGCGATCAGCCTGCAGGGCCAGCGGCTGATCTCGACGACCGGGATCAAGTGCGTCGGCAACACCGTCGTGCTGGAAGGCGTGCCGTACTCCCCGCCGTACCGGATCGAGGCGGTGGGCGACATCGCGGCGATGCACGCCGGACTCCAGGAGTCCCGGTCGGTGCAGATCTACAACGAGTACGTCGACCAGTTCGGCCTGGGCCTGTCCGTCGAGGAGGATGAGAGCCTCGACATCTCCGCGTACGACGGGACGCCGCAGCTGCAGTGGGCCGAGCCGATCGGCTGACGATCCCGCCTGTGGATAACGCCCGACGCGTCGCCGCCGGACTCGGCACGCTTGGTGGTCATGCGACGAAAGGGGCACGATGGTGACCGTGACCGAGTCTCTGCTGCCACGCAGCCGGCCGCTGACCCGCGCCGACCTGGACGCGATGCCCGATGACGGGCACCGCTACGAGCTCATCGACGGGACGCTCATCGTGAGCCCGGCGCCGGTCCTGCGACATCAGCGAGCGGTGGCTCGGCTCCACCTGCTGCTCGCGTCGGTCTGCCCGACCGATCTCGAAGTCTTGTTCGCACCGTTCGATGTGGTGCTGAGCGACTCGACCGTGATGCAGCCCGATCTCCTGGTCGCGCGGCGCTCCGATCTGACCGACCGCGATCTGCCGGTCGCGCCGCAGCTGGCGGTCGAAGTGCTCTCGCCGAGCACCCGGCATATCGACCTCATGCTCAAGCGGTCCCGATTTGAGGCAGCCGGTTGCCCGGCCTACTGGGTCGTCGACCCGGACGAGCCGTCGCTGCGTGCCTGGCAACTTCGCGACGGGGCGTACGAAGAGGTCGGCCAGGTCGCCGGTGCGACCGCCTTCCACGCCGAGCGGCCGATCGCGGTGGACGTCACACCGGATGACCTGATCGACCCGTAACGTCGGTCAGTTGTCGTCGCCGAACGTCGGGATCGTGATCGACGGTGTCGTCGGCGTGGCTGAGGGCGTGGTCGGTGGCGTCGTCGGCGGGGTCGTCTCGTCGTCCTCTGGTTCGACGGCGACGTAGAGCGTGACCGTCGAGCCCGACAGGGCCTCGGTTCCGCCGTCCGGCGTCTGGTCGAGGACGGTACCCGGATCCTCCGAGTCGGTCTGCTGCTCGACCGGATCGGCGACGTCGAACCCGTCGGCCTCGAGGGTGTCGATGGCTTCGTCCACGTCGAGACCGACGACGTCGGGCACTGTGGGCAGGCCGCCCGAGACCGTCAGCGTGACGACTGACTGAGGCCGGACCTGCTCACCGCTGCGCGGGTTGGTCTCCAGCACCACATTCCTCGGCTGATCGCTCTCCACCCGGTCGACCTCATAGCGGAGTTTGGCCGCGTCGAGCAGGTCCTTCGCCTCCTTGAGCTTCAGGCCGACCAGGTTGTTAGGCACCTGGACCGTGCGCGGACCGCTTCCGATGATCAGGTCGACCGGGTCGCCGTCGTTGAGGAACGTCCCGCCTGAGGGGTCCTGGCTGATGACCTTGCCCTTCTCGTCCGGGCTGCTCGGCTGCATCTTCACATCGCCGACGGTGAGGTTCTCGTCCTTGATCTTCGTCTCGGCTGCGGCTCGCGAGTCACCGATGACATTGGGCACCGACACGCTCGGGCCGTCGTCGCCACCGCCGAACACCGCCGGGATGATGAATATCGCGGCGATCACCGCGGCTACCAGCAGCGCGAGCAGGATCCACGGCCATTTGCGGCGCTTGCTCGGCGGCTCGTAGTCGTCGTCGGAGATCGGCGGCACCACCGCGGTGGCCGCGTCGTCGCCGGGGTTGCCCGGATCGCCGACGACGGCCGGTGCCGTCACCGACTGGCCGGCGAGTGCCCGCTCGATGTCCTCGCGCATCTCGGACGCGCTCTGGTAGCGGCTGTCGATCCGCTTGGTGAGCGCCTTGGCCACGATCGCGTCGACGTCGTCGGTCACCTCGGGGTTGTAGAGGGACGGACGTTCGGGGGTTTCGCGTACGTGCTGGTAGGCGACCGACACGGGGCTGTCGCCGACGAACGGCGGCCGGCCGGTCAACAGCTCGAAGAGAAGGCAGCCGGTCGAGTAGATGTCGCTGCGGGCGTCGACCGGCTCGCCACGGGCCTGCTCCGGTGACAGATACTGCGCGGTCCCGAGCACGGCCGCGGTCTGCGTCATCGTCGCCGACGAGTCCGCTACGGCGCGGGCGATGCCGAAGTCCATGACCTTGACCTGACCGTTGGGGGTCAGCATCACGTTGGCCGGCTTGATGTCGCGATGGACGATGCCCGCCCGATGGCTGTAGTCCAGGGCCGAAAGCACATCCGCGGTGATCTCCAACGCCCGCTCCGGGAGGATCTTGCGGCCCTCGCGGAGCACCTCGCGGATGGTACGGCCCTCGACGTACTCCATGACGATGTACGGCAGCAGGTGGCCCTCGTTGTCGGACTCCTCGGCTGTGTCGTAGACCGCGACGATGGCCGGATGGTTCAGCGACGCCGCGGACTGCGCCTCGCGACGGAAGCGGGCCTGGAAGGTCGGGTCGCTGGCGAGATCGGTGCGCAACCGCTTGATCGCCACCGTGCGACCGAGCCGCAGGTCCCGGCCCACCCGTACGTCGGCCATTCCCCCACGGCCGATCAACCCGCCCAGCTCGTACCGTTCGCCCAGGCGGCTAGGGCTCGTCCCGTCGCTTGGGGGCTGCATCGTCATCGAATTGAGGCTTCCTCGTCGGGTGTGCCCGTCGCTCCGGTCGGCGGACGCCGTGATGTCGTCTGCGTCGTGGGTTCGGACGTGGTCTCCGATGTTTCCTCTGACGTGGCTTGGGATGTGGTCTCGTCGGTGGTATCGGTCGGTTCGGTCGGCTCCGTCGTCTCTTCGGTGGTTTCGGTCGGTTCCGTCGTCGGCTCTTCGGAGGTTTCGGTCGGCTCCGTCGTCGGCTGTTCGGTCGGCTGGTTGTTGTCGTCCGTGGGCTGATTGTTGTCTTGGGTGGGCTGCTCGTTGGGCGAATTGTCGTTGTTATTGTTGTTCGGCCGCTCTTCGCGCGGTGTGGTCGGCGACGGCCCTTCAGGCGAGTCTGCGCCATCTCCGTCGTCAAACAGCGCGACCGCGCCGATGATGACCAAGGCCAGCAGCACGATGGCGCCGATCACGGCAGCGGCGATCAGCCTCCGGCGGCGTCGCGCCGCGTCAGCTTCGGGCCCGGCCTCCGTCCCGGTCGGCGGAAGCGTGCTGGTCGGAGAGATCACCTGGGTCCGCGATGCGTCGTCGGCCGCAGCGGCGGCGGCCCCAGCAGCGAGCAGACTGGTGGGTGCGTCCGGGCCGCCGATGCTCCCACCGGCTCGCAACTCTCGCGCCAACTCACCAGCGCTGGCCGGCCGCTGCTCCGGATCCTTGGCCAGCATCCGCATCGTCAACGCCGCGAGCCAGGGGGCCACCGTGTCGGGCAACGGCGGCGGCGGCACCCGTACGTGGGAGATCGCGATCGCCACCGGGTTGTCCCCGACGAACGGCCGGGTGCCGGAGAGGCACTCGTAGAGCACAACGCCCAGCGCGTAGATGTCGCTGCGTGGAGTCGCCGGCTTGCCCTCGGCCTGTTCCGGCGGCAGGTAGTGGGCGGTGCCGATGATCGTGCCGGTCTGGGTGATGGGAGTGTCTGATGCGGCCTTGGCGATGCCGAAGTCGGTCACCTTGACTTTGGCGTCCGGGGTGATCAGCAGGTTCGCCGGCTTGACGTCGCGGTGGACGATGCCCTTGTCGTGGGCCGCTTGGAGCGCGACGGCGGTCTGCGCGATCAGGTCGACGACCCGCTCGGGCTCGAGCGGGCGTCCGGGCGCGAGCAGCACGGACAGTGGCTGGCCGTCGACGTACTCCATCACGAGGTACGGTCGCGGCTCGCCGCCGTCGGAGGTTTCGCCGAAGTCGTAGACCTTGGCGATGCCGGGGTGGTCGAGCCCGGCGGCGTGCCGGGCCTCGGTTTCGAAACGAGTACGGAACGCGCGGTCGCTGGCGTACTCCGCCTTCAGGATCTTGATCGCCACGGTGCGACTGAGCGCCGTGTCGGTGGCGACGTAGACGGTGCCCATGCCGCCCGTCGCGAGATGGCGGTCCAGCGTGTAGCGGCCGCTGGCCAGTGATCCGATCACGCGTACACCGCCTCGCCCCGCAGGCAGGCGGCTAAGACGCGCCGTCCCGGCGCCGGAGTCAGTGTCACCGCTCGAGCACCGTATTCATGACCTCGCGGGCGATCGGACCGGCCAGTCCGCTGCCCGAGATATCGTCGCGGGCGACCCGGGAGGCGTCCTCGATGAAGACCGCGATCGCGACGTCGTCGTTGGGCGACATGCAGACGAACCACGCGTACGGGTTCTGATCCGCGCCGCGTTGCGCCGTTCCGGTCTTCGCCCCTGATCCGTCCGGCAGCCCGACGCCGGATGCCGTGCCGTAGTCGACGACATCCTCCATCATCGTCCGCAGCTGGTCGGCGTTTTCGTTGGTCATCGCTTCGGACAGGTCGTCCGGCGACGTTCGCTCGAGCACCTCGGCGTCGGGTGAGCGCACCTCGGACACGATGTACGGCTCCATGACGACACCGTCGTTGGCGATCCCGGCGGCCACCATCGCCATCTGCAGCGGCGACGCCGCGACGTTGAACTGGCCGATCGCGCTCTGGGCGAGTTGCGGCTCGTCGAGCTCGCCCTCGCCCGGGAGGGTGAACTGGCTCGGCGAGACCGACAGGCCGTCAAGGTAGCTGCTGTCACCGAAGCCGAACGCCTCAGCCTGGTTCCGAATGGCGTCCTCACCGATGTCGAGGCCGACGTCGCCGAAGGCCACGTTGCAGGAGTCGGCGAGGGCGGCGGTGAGGGTGTTGCCACCACAGGGGAACTCGTTGACCAGCTGGTAGTCGATGCCAGGGAACGACAGCGAGAAGTTGGCGTTGATCTTGGAGTCCGGGTTGTAGCCGTTGTCCAGCGCGGCAGCCGCCGTGACCAGCTTGAAGGTCGACCCGGGTGGGTAGATCTCCTCGCGGCTGCGGTCCCGCAGCGGGTTCTCGGGATCGTTGATCAGGTCCTGATACGCCTTCGCGGCGGCGCTGAAGTCGTGACTCGCGAGCGGATTCGGGTCGTAGCCCGGCACGCTCACCATGGTCAGGATCTTGCCGGTGCTCGGCTCGAGCGCCACGACCGCGCCTTCGCTGCCGCCCTCCAAGCCTCGCAGGCCCTCGTACGCCACCCGCTGCGCCCGGGGATCGATGGTCAGCTCGACGCTGCCGCCCTTGGACTGCTCGCTACTCAGCAGGTCGATGACGCGGTTGACGAACAGCCGCGGGTCGCTGCCCGACAGGATGCCGTTCTGGCTGCTCTCGAGGTCGCTGGAGCCGTTGATGTAGGAGTAGAAGCCGGTCAGGTTGGCATAGAGGTTGACCTGGTGATAGGTCCGCTGGAAGTCGAACTCGTCGTCGACCGGGACGCTCTCGGCGACCTGATGGCCGTCGACGATGATCGGGCCACGGTCACGGGAGAACTCGTCGTGGAGCACCCGGGCATTGCCGGGTCGCGCGTTGAGGTCGTCGGCGTCGACGTACTGGACGTAGTTGATGTTGGCCATCAACGCCACGAAGAGCACCAGGCAGGCGATCGCCATCACCCGGATCGGCCGGTTCACCGCAGCTTCACCACCTGGGTCGCTTCGTCCTGGGCCAGCGGGGTGACCTCGGGCGCCGGACGGCGTGCCTGGTCGCTGATGCGCAGCAGCAACGCGACGATCGCCCAGTTGACCACGAGTGAGGACCCCCCGTACGACAGGAATGGCGCGGTCAGTCCGGTGAGCGGAATCAGCCGGGTCACTCCCCCGACCACCACGAACACCTGCAGTGCGAACGACACTGCGAGACCGACCGCTACCAGCTTGCCGAACGCATCGCGGCAGACCAAAGCGGTTCGCAGGCCCCGCTCGACAAGCAGCGCGTAGATCATCAGGATCGCCATCAGCCCGGCCAGGCCGAGCTCCTCACCGAGCGAGGCGGTGATGAAGTCCGACCACGAGTACGGCGTCGCCGTCGGGTCGCCTTGGCCGAGGCCGCGGCCGATCAGTCCGCCGTACGCCATGCCGTACAGGCCCTCGACGATCTGGCCGTACTTGTTGGTACAGCCGCCGTACTGCGGGCCGCAGATCTGGGTGAACGGCTCGAGCCAGCCCTCGACACGCTCCTGGACATGCCCGAACGTCAGGTAGCTGAAGTAGGCGCCGGCGGCGAACAGAGTCCCGCCGACCACCAGCCAGCCCGGTCGTTCGGTCGCCACATAGAGCAGCACGAGGAAGAGGCCGAAGAACAGCAGGGACGACCCGAGGTCGCGTTGGAAGACCAGGACGCCGAGGCTGAGCATCCAGGCGACCAGGATCGGTCCGAGGTCGCGGCCACGCGGCAGGTCGACGCCGAGGAAACGGCGTCCGGCCAGCGCTAGCGCGTCGCGCTTGACGACGAGGTAGCCGGCGAAGAACACGACGAGGCAGAGCTTGGCGACCTCACCGGGCTGGAAGCTCATCGGCCCGAGCTGGATCCAGATCCGGGCGCCGTTGATGCTGGTGCCGAGGCCTGGGACGAGCGGCAGCAGCAGGAGTCCGAGAGCGAGCAGGCCGAAGGTGTAGGTGAAGGCCTGCAACCGGCGATGGTCGCGCACGATGACGAGAACGCCGACGAACCCGATGACGCCGATCAAGGTCCACAGCAGCTGGTTGCCGGCGTACGGCCCGAAGATGCTGTCGTCGGCCTCGAGACTCAGGTCGATGCGATGGATCATCGCGAGGCCGAGGCCGTTGAGCGACACGATCAGCGGGAGCAGCACCGGGTCGGCGTACGGCGCGAACTGGCGGACCGTGATGTGCGCGATCACCGCGAGGACGGCCATGCCGCCGGCGAGGGTGAAGGTGTCCGCCGGCACCTCGCCGTTGAAGCCGAGACCGACGGCGATGTAGGCGCCGACGCCGACGATCAGGGCCAGGATCAGCAGGAACAGCTCGGCGCCGCGGCGCTTGCGCGGGACGAGCTTCGGAGCGGACGGCGCCGACGCCAGGCTCATGGCGCGCCCCGCAATGACGCCGTCATGATCGGCCGCCTTGGTTTCGGTCCCGCTGGCCCGACGGCGACTGATCGCCGGGGCCGGTCGGCGACTGGCCGGGCGATTGCGTCGGACCCGTCGGCGACTGGCTGGGCTGATTCGGCTCGGAGACCGTCGTCCGGAGGTCCTCGACGGTGTTGCGGGCGTCGGAGAGGTCGTCGGTCTCGATGCCCTCCTCGACTCGCTCGCGCCACACCTGATTGAGCTCCGACACCTCCAGGGGAGGCTCCGGTTCCTCATAGACCTCGGACAGGTCGAAGCCGGCGATGCTTCCGTCCAGGCCCTTGTAGATGACGACCTGTCCGTCGTTCTCGGCGACGTAGTACTGCCGCTGGGTCCAGTTGTAGAGCCAGGTGAGCCCGATGATCACGATGGCGAGGATCACGACCGCCACGACGATCCGGCGCAGCCATCGGAACCGGCGTGGCGCCAGCGGGGCGTAGCGAAGCTCCTCCGGATCCCGGGTGTCGACGTCGCCGGGTTCGACGATGGGCGCATGGCGGGACGTGTCGGAGCTTTGCGGCTGCTCGGCCGCCGCGCCGACGATCAGGGGCTCGTGCGCGGTGAAGTCGCCGTCGACGATCTCGGCCAGGATGCAGGTCACATTGTCGTTGCTGCCCGCGTCGAGCCCGGCCCGGACCAGCGCGACGACCGCGGCGTCGACCGACCCCGCACCCATGAGCTGTGCGATCAGGTGATCCTCGACGAATCCGCTCAGGCCGTCGCTGCACAGCAGGATCCGGTCACCCGGGCGGACGTCGAGGACGGCGATGTCGGGTTCGAGCTCGTTGCGGCCGTCGAGAGCCCGAATCATGAGCGAGCGGTGCGGATGGGTACGAGCCTCGTCGAGCGTGATCCGGCCCTCGTCGACCAGGGTCTGGACGAAGGTGTGGTCGATGGTCAGCTGGGTGAGCATCCCGTCCCGCAGCAGGTACGCCCGGGAATCACCGATATGCGCCAGGGCGACCCGCTGTCCATCGGTCAGAATGGCATCGAGCGTGGTGCCCATGCCCTCGACCGACGGGTCGGACTCGACCATCTCGCTGAGCCGGTCGTTGGCGCGATGCACCGCACCGGCCAGCGCTTCGACGAGATCGCCGGCGACCGGCTCGTCGAGGCGTCGCATGGTCTGCACCGTCAGGGCCGAGGCGAGATCGCCGGCCGGAGGCCCGCCCATACCGTCGGCTTGGATCAGAAGGCGCGAGCTGGCGTACCCCGAGTCCTGGTTCTTCTTGCGCACTCGCCCGATATCGGACAGGGCGGCATAGCGCAACGAGATCGTCATCGCGGGCTACTTCCGGAGCTCGACCACGGTCTTGCCGATGCGCACCGGCGTCCCCACCGCGATCGGGGTGGGCGCAACGACGCGCTGGCTGCCGAGGTAGGTGCCGTTGGTCGACCCCAGGTCCTCGACGAACCATTGCTCGCCGTTGGTCGCGATCCGCGCATGGCGGGTCGAAACATAGTCGTCGTCCAGTCGCAGCGTCGCATCGGCTCCCCTACCGATGAGAATCGGCTTGCCGTCGAGGGGGATGATCTGCCCGGCATTGGGCCCCTCGGTGACGGTCAGCGTGCGGGGTGCGCCGCGTGATTGCTTCTTCGGCCTGGGCTGTTTGGCCGGCTTGGGCTGCTTCGCCACCTTGGGCGTGTCGACGCGGGTGCCGAAGATGTCCGACCGGATCACCGACACCGCGGACAGAACGAAGAGCCACAGGACTGCCAAGAACCCCAGCTTGATCAGCGTCAGCGTCAGCTCTGACACTCACTCACCCCGATCTCTCGTTCAGTGCGCTGGGGTCTCGGACAATCATGGTGGTGTTTCCGATGACGATCGTGGAGCCATCGTGGAGCAGCGCCTGCTGGACGCGTCGGCCGTCCATGCTGGTGCCGTTGGTGGAGCCAAGGTCGATGGCGCTCACCGTAACCTGACCACCGCTCACGTCAACTCGGATCTCCACATGCCGGCGGGATACGCCCGGATCGTTGATCCGAAGATCGGCTTCGGTCCCTCGTCCGACGACGACACCGGGAGGCTGCAGCGGATGGCGCTGCCCATTGACTTCGAGGATGACCGGCGACGGGGCTGCGGCCGGGCCCTGACCTGCGATCGGAGTCACTTCGGCGTTGGCCCGACTGCGTACGCGGAAGCGTCCGGTCGTCAGGCTTTCGGAGCGTCCGAACGAGATGTCCAAGGGACCCGCGAGTGTGTAGCGCTGCTCCGTGACGTGCTCGCGGACCAAGGTCGCGAGTTCGGCGGACAGCGTGTCGCCGTACGGGGCCAGCCGATCGAAGTCGGTCTCTGACAGCTCGACGTGGAAACTGTTCGGCGCGAGGAGTCGATCTCGGGACAGAATCTGCACGGAGTTGTCGATTTCCCGCTGCAGGGCGGCTGCGATCTCTACTGGCTGCACGGCACTTCGGAAGGCACGGGCGAACGCTCCTGTGACGATGTGTTCGAGCCTCTGCTCGAAGCGGTGGAGCACACCCATGACCTACCCTCCTTTCCCTTTCTTGTGATCGTATCGGTCGACTCCCAACCTGTCCGGGTTGCGGTGAAACGGCCGGCCCCGCTCCGGCGGCATCGGGCCCGCGAGGGCGGTTGCCGCGAGTGTTAGGCTTTGCCTTCGGTCGGACCCGTTCCGACCACCCCGACAGTTCACGCGCGAGTGGCGGAATAGGCAGACGCGCACGGTTCAGGTCCGTGTGCCCGAGAGGGCGTGGGGGTTCAACTCCCCCCTCGCGCACCAGGGGCGGTCATCCTGTTGCGATACCACGTTCTCGTGGTGTTTACGCACTCTGCACGGCGTCGATCCCGTGCAGAGTGCGGGTATGCCATGCAGAGTACGGCTGGGCTCACGCGATTATCGTGCGATTGCGGCCGTACCGCCTTCGGGATTCACGCATCTCGCTGTCGATCTGCCGTACCGTCGTCGGCTGGCGGGACTCGTCGAGGTCGCGCCAGATCCATCGAGACATCCCGGCACCTTCGCGACGCATCTCGTCCTCGCGTCGCTTCTCCCGGAAGACCACCTCGCCAGGATCCTCGTCCGGTTTGATGTCGCGCGTGTACTTGCGCTTGCCGTCGAACTCACCGAGGTGGCAGTAGTCGGGCCAAGCAAAGTCGTTGTAGCCCAGCAGTCTGCCGTCACGTGTCGCGCGCATCTCGTACTGCAACTCAGGCCTCGGCATCGCGTGGCGGTAGAACATGGCGAACGATCGCGACTCGCCGACGGATTGAAGTCGGCGGTCGCCGAGTCGAATGGTGATCCGGGCGTGACGGGAGCGCGGCCAGGCGAGACTACGAGACTTCTGGCCGTACTCCTCCAGGATCTCCTTGGTGATCCGGCCCGCCCTCAGGGCCGAACTCACGATGCAGAGTCCGCTCTCGATGGACACGGCTGTGCAGGCTTCGAACGCGGAGCGCGCCTCGCCAACCACCCAGAGCCCGCTGACCCAGCTGAGCTCGGCCGGGTCGATCTGCGCCCGATGATGCCGTACGCCGGCCTCGATCCGTCCCGTGCCGCCGTCCAGCCGAGTGACGTGAACGACCGACATGTCCCAGCCCCACTGATCGTGGCCCCAGGCGGCTGACGCCGAAGTATGCGTAATCGCGACGCGGTCGCCCATCCGATTCTGCACGGTGCGACAAAGCACGAGGTGCTTGCCGGCATCGTCGAGTGCGTCATAAAGCGTGCTGGGCGAGTAGTGGCCGCGTCGCACGCGCCGCCACTCGCCGGCTCGCACCGCAGCCTGGATCGCGCGGTCGTCGTAGCCGCAGTCGTACGCTTCGGAGCGAGAGAAGTAGCCGCCGCGGCGTGCCGCCAGCTGTTCGAGCGCCGTGTCCACGCCCTGACCCTGTCCGCGATTCGCGTCCTCGGTGAGTTGGTGAGACGATCTGTGGACGCGCGAGAGGCGTACCACATTGTGGATAACTGTCATGGTGGGTTCGCAACGCCAGCAGGACTGCGCATCCACTCTGCACGGCCCGCAGACACTCTGCATGGCCCCGAGCCCATGCAGAGTGTCCAGACACCACGAGAACGTGGTGAGCGAGTCAGGCGATGAGCGCCTCAGGCGTGTTGCCTCGGGCGGCGACGACGCGACTCGAGTCGTTGCCGCGGGCGACGATGTGGTTGTCGGCGAGGTTGCGCAGGATCCGGATCTTGGCGGCCCGGTCGGTGTTGGGGTCGCTGGCGTCCGGGTCGTACGCGAGGTTGCGGTTGACCTTGATGTTGTTGCCGGCCGAGCTGTCGCGGACCGTGATGCGACCGTCGTTGTTGCGCACCGTGATGTTGTTGTCGACCGACATCAGGCAGATCAGTACGTTGTGCGAGTTGCGCACGACGAGGTTGTTGCCGACCACGGGATCGAACTTGCAGTCCTCGGGCCCGATGTGAACGGTTCCGGTGGCGCCGCGGACCATCAGATTGCGGGTGACCTCGGTGTCGAAGACCTTGACGTCCACTGCGCCGGGCAGCGCGCGGAGGCTCTTGATGGTGGAGTCCACGATGGTGCAGGACGCGCTGGCCGGCACGATCACCCTGGTCTTCGGGGCGTCGCCGAGGCTGAGTACGCCGTCGCACTCGACGGCCGGAGCCGCGACCGACGACGTGGTGACCGATCCGGTTGCGACGAGCGCGGCCGCGGTCGCGGCCATACCGATGCAGCGTTTGAGCATGGGTGGTCTCTCCTCGAGAGCTTTCTGCGGCAGCCGAGGCTGGCGCGGTGGAGCCGTCCTGTC
>Ga0081455_10003443_pt1 | contig 18191 bp, 15 predicted proteins | sample TabmetS3T2R1_FD_70207 | JGI IMG/M metagenome (GOLD analysis project Ga0081455, IMG submission 70207) | Tabebuia heterophylla rhizosphere microbial communities from the University of Puerto Rico - S3T2R1 | ecosystem: Host-associated > Plants > Roots > Rhizosphere ...
CGCCGCGATCGCGCACGTCGATCGCCGTGCCGTAGGACATGCCGGTGGTCGCGTCGACCTGTCCGGCCGACAGCATCGGACCGCGCACCGCCGAACCGATCTTTTCCATCTTCACCAATTTGGGATCGATGCCGTTCTGCCTGGCCAGCGCCGGCCAGAGGTGGATGGCGAGATCGCCGTCGGCCACGCCGAGCACTTTGCCCGGCAGGTCGGTCAGCGCGGCGACGCCGCGGCTCTTGCGCGCGATCACGGCATAGGCGGCGCGGTTGAAGATGACGAACACGGCTTTCAGGTCGGGTGCGCCGGGGGTGTCGCGAAAGCGGATCAGCGCGTTGATGTCGGCGACCGCGATGTCGCCTTCGCCCTTGGCCAGCAGGCTCAGCGCTTCCGGCGCGCCGCCGGCGGTCTTCACGGAGACGTCGAGCTTCTCGGCCTGGAACAGCCCTCTGCCGATTGCGACCAGAAGCGGGGCGGCGGCGCCGTCGGGGCGGCGATCCAGCAGCACGCGAACGCTGCTGGCGCTCGCGGCCGGCGCCATCGCGACCAGTCCGGCGACCAGCATTGCGACGGCAAGCCAGCGCGGACGAAAGGTCGATCGTGGTGAGAATCCGATGCGCATGGTTAGTAAATTCGCAAGGGCGTGATGTCGCAACCATGACAGCGGCGCGACGCCCGTTCTTGGCTTCGGTAAAGCCCCTCCGGATGCGGCTGGCAAGGCCGATATTGTCGCATCACGGCGTTCATGAGCCGGGCGGACCGCGGTCCATGAACGCCTGTTCAGGTCAGGGTCAATCGCAGCGCTCGAATTTGCGCCACCGGCGTTAACACGTCTGTGGCAGCTTTGAATTAGTGTGCAATCATGAGTGATTCGCTGGAACGGCTTTATGACGCTGTCGTCGCCGCCCGTGATCTCGATCCGGGGTCGTCGCGCACGGCCAAGCTGTTGCGCTCAGGCCAGGCGAAGATGTCGAAAAAGCTCGCCGAAGAGGCGATCGAAGTCGTCATCGACGCGATGAACGGCAAGGCCGATGCGGTGGTCCGCGAGAGCGCCGACCTGATCTACAATCTTGCGGTGCTCTGGGTCGCCTGCGGTGTTCGGCCGCGCGACGTGTGGGCCGAGATGGACCGGCGCGAGAAGATGCTCGGGATCGCCGAAAAGCTGCCGAAACAACATCGCAAGGCCCCCAAGGCCTCGTCAAGCACGCCCGGCATCGCAGCCACGCAGCCCGCGGTGATCGCGCTCCACGCCCGCCGCAGCAACAAGCGCCGTTGACACTGCCGGCTAATCCCCGCATTGACGTGCCCGTTCCTGATGCGGCGTGAAGCGCCCGCAAGAAGCGAGGGTTGGCGGACCGGCGATGCTGAAACGGATTTACGACTGGTGTATCGCGTCGGCCGATAAACCCTATTCGCTCTGGATTCTGTCGGCGGTGTCGTTCGCCGAAAGCTCGTTCTTTCCGGTTCCGCCCGATGTGATGCTGATCCCGATGTCGCTGGCGCGTCCGTCGCGCGCCTGGATCTACGCGACGATCTGCACGGTAGCTTCGGTGGTGGGCGGCGTGCTCGGCTATGCCATCGGCTCGCTGCTGTATGACTCGGTCGGTCAATGGGTGATCGGCCTGTACGGCTATGGGGACAAGGTCGAGGCGTTCCGCGCCTCCTACGCCGAATGGGGCGCGTTGATCATCCTGCTCAAGGGGCTGACGCCGATCCCCTACAAGATCGTCACCATCACTTCGGGCTTCGCCGGCTTCAACATCTGGCTGTTCATTCTCTGCTCGATCGTCGCCCGTGGCGGTCGCTTCTTCGTCGCGGCGTTGCTGATGAACCGCTATGGCGACGTCATCCGCGTGCAACTCGAAAAGCGGCTTGGCCTCTGGGTGGCGCTCGGTGCGATCGCGCTGATCGCCGGCTTCGTCATCGTCGCGAAGCTCGTCTGACGTCCATCGCGGCCGGTCACGACACCCCGCCTTTTCTCGCGCTTGCCGGAGGTATACGGTTGGCACCATGTCGAGCATCCGCAGCGCTGGCGTGCGCCGAACCCGGGCAGGCAGGTCGATCCTGTTGTGCGCGTGGCTGCTTTTGAGCGGCCCGATCGGAGCGGCCTCGGCTCAGCAAGGACCCTCGCCGCCACCAGCGCCGCCCGCCGCCGCTGACGCGCCGCCGCCGGCCAGCGCGCCGCCCAATCCTCCGGCCGAGACCGCGCCGGTCCAGCCGAGTCTCGCCGACAAGCTCGGCGAGATCCTCAAGCAATCCGTCGACGACATGTCCTCGCGGCTGAAAGGCACGCAGCAGTCGATCGAGGACATGAACAAGTCCATTCAGGACATGAATAAAGGCACGGTCGATACGCTGACGCGACTGCCGGTCACAGGGTTCGTCAACGGCCGGGCGCTGTGCACGCGCGCCGACAATGGCGCGCCCGATTGCCGCGCGGCGTCGGACAAGATGTGCCGGGAGAAGGGCTTCAAGAGCGGCAGCAGCGTCGAGATCCAGGCCGCCGAGAATTGCAGCGCCCGGGTTTTCATTCCCGGCTATCAGCGCAAGGACGGCGACTGCCGCACCGACAATTACGTGACACGCGCCGCGTGCAATTGATCTTCGCTCGCGCCGCGGACCAATCGGCGGCTGCTCCCAAATCGCGGGGCCTCTGGAGAGCCGGATTATGCGCCTCTGCGCATGGCTTTCCGATTCGAATCGCCGCAGAATGTTTGGCGTGACCGCCCGCTCCGCGGCAACGGAGTTGCAAGGACGCAGGCGAGGCGGCCCGCACGTTCAAAAGACAGCGGGGAGGATCGTGGGCTGGCGAGATCGGTATCCGTCGCTGTCGTAACCTCCCGTGACGTGCCCGGCGCGTGTGGCGCACGGACATTGGGAGGGCGAACGCTTGATCCTGTTGAGCTACATCTATCGATTTGTCGCGAACTTCGCCTTTCTGGCGATGGTTTATTTCAGCCTGAATTTCATCGGCGAGTATCAGCAGCGAACAACGGTCGCTTTCCTCGTGCTGCTCTATGCGGCGATGCGGGTGGTCTCGACATTGCGGATGTTCAATTTCTACCAGAAGATCGAGCGCCTCGAGGCCGAGGTGCGGACGCTCACGGCCGCGGTTGAAGCCGGGGCGAAGCGCAAGCCGGTGGTTCGGGAGGTCGCGACCCTGCGCCATCAGGGCGAACTCAAGGCCTATATGGACCTGTTGTTTCTCGGGCTGATCGCGCTGCTGTGCGTGTCGAAGATCGTCGGCTAAAGGCGGAGGGCGATGTCGTCGCGCCTCAGCGCGTGAAGATGATTTCGCCGCCGGGCGCGGTCGTCTGCGTCATCCCGCTGGCCCGCGCCGCCGCGAGCAGGGGCGAGTTGCCGTCGAGCTCGATCAACCGATAGCGGCCGCCGGCAATCTGCTGTCTCAGCGTATTGACGTCGTGCGTGCCGGACAGGAAGGCGATCGTCGCGTTGTAGCTGAAATAAGCCGATTGATGGCCTGACCAGTAGCAGAGCGCGAGATCTTCGCACAGCGCTGGTCCCTGCGCCTGCCGCATGATGCCGAGCGCGGTTTGATAATTCGGCGCGATGGTCGTGAAGAAACGCGGCGCGGACCCCGAGCCGCTCACCAGCTCCATGAATTCGCTTTGCGGCAGGATGACGAGGCGCAGGCAGAGCAGGGCGATGATCCAGCGCTGCGCGCGCCGCACGCCGAAGCGTTCGATGCCGCTGATCTCGCCAAAGCGCGACAGCGCCACGCCGAGCGCGATGCACGAGGCGATCACGAGGTCGAACAGCGCGTTCACGCTGACGCCCTCCGACGCCCGCGTCAGCAGGAAAGAGAAGGTCGCGGCGATCAGCAGCATCTCGACCAGCCGGATCACCGGATCGGGCCTCGTGCGCAATGCGAACACGAGCCAGATCAGGAGCGGCAGGATGAAGCTCTGCAGCCAGCCGAGGATCGTCAGGATGCGGTAGAGATCGTAAGTTCGCGCCGCGCTGACCTGCTCGAAGAAGGCGGCGCCATAGGCCAGCCAGCACGCGAAAATTGCCGCGGCGACGAACAGCACCGAGACGGCGATCCAGCGCCAGGCGCTAGCGCGGTTGTTGAACAGAAGCCAGACCGTTACCGCGAGCGGCATGGCGATGATGCTGTGCTTGATCAGGCCGGCGAGCACCATCAGCAGCGAGGATAAGACCAGGTTGCGCGTGCGCGCCGGCGCGGCGGTCCAAACAGCGAAGCCCGCGCTCATCACCGCATGCGCCAGCAGCTGCGGGTCGTCGATCCCGACATAACGCGTGGTGAAACTCTTGCACATGATGCCGGCAAGCAGCACGCCCGCAAACAGCGCGGACCATGCGTCCGCCTTCAGGTTGCGCGCGATCAGGGCGACATTGCCGGCAATCGCAAACACCGACAGCAGCGACAGCACGCGGCCGGCAATGATGTTGTCGCCGATCAGCCGGCCCAGTCCGCCGACGAGATAGAACGACAGCGGTGGGTAGTTGTTGAAGACGAATTCGTCGCGCGGGGGGTAGAGCGCGCCGGCCCCGAAAGCGCGATCTGCGAGCAACCCCTCCCAGCCCTCATTCGGGCTGACCGGCGCCTGCACGCGCAGGGTCAAGAGCGGCCAGATCAGATAGAGCGCGATGCCGATCGCGAACACGATCAATCCGGCGATGATGTCGGCGCGCGCGGGCGGCCTGGCTGGTCCTGATGAGATCGAAGCCATGGTCAGAACCGCGCCGTCGGGCCGAAGGCGACGGAAAAATTCTTCATCGCGTAATTCGGCAGCGACGAGTGAACCCAGAGCTGGGTGATCTGCGTGCGCCAGCCGTAGGCCTGATAGAGCTGGACGTCGATGATGCCGCCGATACGGGTCTCGCGGTCAAGTCGCGTCGTGACCGGATCGATCAGCGGATCCGGCATCCGGTAGGAGGTGACCGCATAGCCTGCGGTCGGCGTCAGGATGACGCGGTGCCCGATGCCATCGATGGGAATGTTGACCTCGAAGGGTATGCCGAGATCGATCGACCACCGCCGGTAGCTGTTGAAATCGAACGCCGCGTCATTGGTCTCGAAGCCGAGCCGGCTCAACAGGCCAAACCGGCCGAGGCGCAACTCGCCTAGCACGGCCGCTGTCAGCAGGTCGCCGCTCTGTTCGCTCGAGGTCGGAAAGTTGCTCGAATCGTAGAATTTGCGATGGCGCCACTCGACATAGGCTTCGGACACGAAGCGTGAACCGAGATTGGCGCGGACCGAGCCGCCGCCGCCCAGCGCCTGGAAATAGGGCGCGTTGCCGAGCCACACGGCGTCGCCGATCGCGTAGGCCTTGACCGAGAGATCCTTGGTCAGAATAAGGCGCGGACCGATCATCGCTTCCACGAGGCCGAGGTCGAACTGATGGAGCCGCTGCTGTTCGGCGTTATAGCCGATCAGCGTCGCTTCCAGGGCGTCGCCGCGCGGCGTCAGTTTCAGCGACGTGTCCAGCGCCGCGATCTGGAACAGGTTCCAGTCCGGCGTCTTCGCAAAGCCGTCAGCGAGGCGGAAGTCGTGTCCGAACGCGCGCACCAGCGCGCTGTCGGGGCCGATATTGGCGTTGGTTTGGTAGCGCGCGCCGGCCTGCAGAAACAGGTAATATTGAAACGGCGCCTGTCGCCGCTCGATCTCGGCGAGGCAGAGTTTGATGCGGCCTTTGACGTCGAGCGGCACGTTGGGGTTCGCCAGCGCCTCGTCCAGATATGGCCTGGCAAGGTCGAAAGCTCCGGTCCTGAAATACAGGAGCCCGAGTTCGAGCTTGACGCGCGGCAGGTCGGGATTGCCGGCGAGGATGCCCCGCAGCAGCGCGATCGCGGCGTCGTCGTCGCCGCGGATCACGGCCTGTTCGGCGGCGCGAAAGCTCTCGTCCAGGCGCGAAGGGCCGCTCGGTGCGGCCGGGCTCAGGGCGTCAGGGTCGGCGGCGACGTCCGGCGTGGTGGCGGCCAGGCCGGGAAAGCCGATCGGCTGCGCGTCGGCCGGCGCGGACAGGCTCGCGAGCGCGGCCAGCACCAGGCCAAACGCGGCGGCTGCCCGCACCATCACCGCTCCGCCAAGGCCGCCTTGTTGCACGCACACACTCCCCCGCCGCCGTATTCATCTCAAACGGCGGGGTGCTGACAACGGCAAAGCCGGACTTTCGCCAGATTTGGCGCCGGCGTTGTATTGGGAACACACCTAACTATCGGATTTTGCTTGGAAAGCCGATGGGGTCGCCGTCCGGCCGTCACTGCCCGCGGAACACCGGTTTGCGCTTGGTGAGGAACGCGTCCATGCCCTCGCGGAAATCCTCGCTCATATAGGCCCGCAGGATCAGGTCCTGGCCCTGGTCACGCGTGAGGTTCGGCCGGAGCCGCCGCACCGCCTCCTTGGTGGTCTCGAGCGTGAGCGGCGCATGGCTTGCGATCAACAGCGCGAGCTCGTCGGCGCGGCGCGCAAGCGCCGCCGCATCCGCCACGACTTCGCCGAGCAGGCCGAGGCTTTGCGCCTCGCTTGCGTCGACCAGGCGCGCGGTGAAGATCAACTCCTTGGTCCTGGCCGGGCCGACGAGGGCGGTGAGCCGGCTCACATTCGACATCGACAGGCAATTGCCGAGCGTGCGCGCGATCGGAAAGCCGATCCGCGCCGAGGCCGTGCCGATCCGCAGATCGCAGGCCGCGGCGATCCCGGCGCCGCCGCCGGTGCAGGCTCCGTCGATCGCGGCGATGGTCGGCACGCGACAGCTTTCCAGCACGCCGAGCACGCGGTCGATCCGCGCCTCGTAATCCAGCGCATCCTGTGCGGTCTTGAAGGCGCGGAACTGCGAGATGTCGGTACCCGAGGCGAACGCCTTGCCGCCGGCGCCGGTCAGGATCATCACCTTGATGCCGCGGTCGCTGTTGGCGGCCTCGCAGATTTCGGCGAGCCGCTCATACATCGCAAAGGTCAGCGCATTGCGCGCCTGGGGACGGTTGAAGGTGATGCGCGCGATGCCGTCTTGAAACGCGTAGATCAGGTCGTCCGACATAGGGGTCTTCTTGGGTGCCTTCTTGGCAAGCCATCATGGCCTGCGACCATGCTGTCAGCTTTAGCAGCGATCGGCAGTCGCGAGAAGGCGCGGGTCGCGGCAGGGCAAATCATGCCCGCCGGCGACGATCGCTTGGAATGCCCGCCATCGCGCGCATGTCCGCACGAACCGGATCGGCCGCCTCGGCTGACGAAGGCCGAGGCGGCCGTGATCGCTCCCCGATCAGCAGCCCTTGGTGAGCATGCTGACGATGGTCTTGGCGCGTTCGCCGTTCTTGGCGCCTTTCGCGGCCGCCCGCTTGATGAACTCGTCCCACACCGGCGCGAGCTTGTCTTTCCACTTCGCCACTTCGGCGGGCGGCAGCGCGACCAGCTCGATGCCGGATTTTGTCACCGTGTCGCGGGCTTTGGTTTCCGCATCCTCCACCAGTTTGGCAGCGTAATCCTGGCTCATTTCGTCGAACACGTCCTGGACGATTTTCTTGTTCTCGTCCGACAGGCCCTGGTATTTGACTTCGCTCATCGTCATGCCGACGCCGAACGAGCCCTGCAGCGGCGGGTAGGTCAAATATTTGGTGGCTCGCCGCATGCCTTCGAGAAACGCAAGGTTGCCCCATCCCGTCATGAACCCATCGACGGTTCCGCGATCGAGCGCGACTTCAAGGTCCGGGAACGGAATGTAGACCGGCGAGGCGCCGAGCAGCGTGGCCGAGTCGGACAGCGCCTTGCCGATGACGCGGATGCGCTTTCCTTTCAGATCGGCCTCGCTCGTGACCCTGTTGCTTTTCATCATCAGGCTGAAGCCGTAGCCCGGCACGGCGCCGATAAAGCGCATGCCCTGTTCGAGATAAGCCTCGTTCATGATCTTCGTGAGCCCGCACGTATGATGCTTCTTCACGAAATCGCGGTGGTCGGCAAAGTTGAACAGCAGTCCATAGACGTCGCTCTCCGGCACCACGCCGGCCGCGTGAGCAGGGCCATCGAAGTGAAAGTCGATCAAGCCGTTCTTGAGCGCATCGACGGATTGACCCTGCGGCACCAGCGACGACGTGTAATTCAGGTTGATGATCAGCTTGCCGTTCGACTTCTCCTTGACCTTCTCGGCATAGGCGCGGAGGAACGTGGCGTCGATGTTGTCGTTGTTCTGGCCGACGAAGTTCAGCTGGAGGGTTGTTTGGGCGGCCGCTGGCGATGCTATGGCGAGGAGAGCGGCCAGCACGATGGAGGCCGGCATCCATTTGGTCAGTTGCGCAATATTGCTTGTCATCTTGATCGTCCTCCCGTTTGTTTTTTCGACTTGCACGTGAGGCTGGGCCCGCCAGCCGAATTTCCGTCGTCAGAAGTTCCGTTCTCCTGCCGCTCACATCAGGCTTGGGAGCCAGAGCGCGATTTTCGGGAAAGCGGTCAGGATCGCGATTGCAAGCATTTCGATCAGAACAAAAGGCATCGCGCCCCAGATGATGTCCGCCGTGCTGACCTCGGGCGGCGCGATGCCCCGCATCACGAATAGATTGAGGCCGAACGGCGGCGTGACCATGCCCATCTCCATGTTGATCGTGAAGATGATGCCGAACCAGACCAGGTCGATATGCGCCGCCAGCAGCACCGGCAACACCAACGGCATGACCAGCATCACGATTGCGCCGGGATCGAGCAGGCACCCGAGCACCAGCAGCAGCAGGTTAATCGCCAGGATGATCGCCAATGGCTGTACGCCCCAGATCTGCACGAGATCCGAGATCTGTTTGCCGACACCGAGATAGGTGAGGATATAGCCGAACGACCAGGTGCCGATCATGATCCAGAAGATCATGCAGTTGGTGACGACCGAGCGCGTCACCGCGCTGTAGAGTTTCGCCACCGTCAGGTCGGCCTGGAAAAGCGCGATGATCGTCGCGAGGACGACGCCGACGGCTGCAACTTCGTTCGGCGTTGCAATTCCGGCATAGAGCACCCCGAGCATGCTGACGGCCAGGGTCGCCAGCGGCAGCACGTCCCAGATCGCTTTCAGAACCCAGTCGTTTTTGTATGAGGGGCGCACCGACGGGCACAACGCGGGATTGGCGATGCAGCGCGCCATGATATAGGCGATGAACATGCCGCCGAGCATCAGGCCGGGAATGACGCCGCCGACGAACAGTTTGACGATCGACGTGTTCGAGACCACGCCGTAGATCACCATGAAGGTGCTCGGCGGAATCAGGATGGCGAGCGCGCCGCCGGCGGCGATCGAGCCCACGGCCAGCCGATGATCGTATTTGCGGTCGACCATTTCCTTCACGGCGACGCCGCCGACGGTCGCGGTGTTCGCCACGCTCGATCCGGTGATCGCTGCAAAACCGATGCTCGAAATCATCGAACTGGTGGCGAGGCCTCCGGGGATGCGCCAGAACAATTTCTGGACGGCGTCGAAAACCCGGGTTCCGAGACCCGACACCATGATGACTTCCGCCATCAGGACGAACAGCGGCACGGCGATGATCGTCTCTGTGGTGACGACGTTGTAGGTGTTGATCGAAACCATGCCCAGGCCGAGCGTGCCGGGCCAGGTGTAGAGCGCCAGTGCCACGGTGCAGAGGCCGAAGGTGAAGGTGATCGGGACGCCCGCGCCCAGCAGAACGAAGCCCGCGACGACAAGGAGCAAGATGACCATCGCTATTTATCTCGCGCTCGCAAGGCATTGACCGCCTTGAAAAACTGAATGACACATTGGATGGCAAGCGTAAGCGCTGCGACCGGCACGAGCGCCTGCGGCAGATAGATCGGAACGTCCAGATCGAGCGAGGTCGATCCGTTCTGGAAGGATCCCCAGGCCAGCCGGGCCGACACGTAGACGATGATGCTGGAGAACAGGAAGCCGCAGACTGCCCCGATCACGTCGAGCCGGGTGCGGATCGACGGCTTGAGGTGCTCGTAGATGATGTCGACCCGAATCATCTGACCCATGGCCATGGTGTGGGCGGCGCCGAACAGAACCGTGATCGCCAGAAGATACTTGCTGACTTCATACGCCCAGCGCGTGGGCGCGTTGAAGGCGCTGCGCGCAATGACATCATAGGTCACGACGAGGGTGAGACCGATCAGGGCAAGGCTGGCGAGGCCGATCAGGACGTGAGTGGCAAACCAGTCCCAGGCGCTGTGCGGCTGCTTTTCGTAGGCCTTCTCGGCCTGGATAACGTCGATCTCCACCGCAATTCCCCCTGAGGCTTGAGACGAAACAGGCCAATCCTGATGTCGGCTCCGGATGCCTTCGTTCACACCTATGCCGACCCGGCAAAGCGGGCCTGGCTGTTCGATCGATTTTACTGTCCAGGCTCTCGGCCGTGACTTATGGGTGCAGCGGGAGGTCGGCGGCACATGGCACCGGAGGCGAACCGAGGAATGGTTCGCAGCGCGGATCCAATGATTTGGGTCCCCAACCCCTTAGGACGTTTCGCTCATTGTCAGCCCTGCTTGGACAGGCTGTTTTTATCTTTCGAGCGGATTATCCGTTCGTAAAATCGGCAAGTCAACACTTCCGGACGCGAGAAGCTCCCTTGCGAGCTGCGGCGGTGCGATCTGGCATGGACGTTTGGCTCGGGGCGCTGACGAGCATCCGAGAGGGCGCCGCGCGCCAATCCACTCCAATGATCGTCAAATGAGACGCTCATCCAAGCGACATCTCGCGCTGGTCGTCAGGCATGACGGCGATCGGAGCGCGGCTGTCTCGATTTGGCTGCAATTGACGCGGTAACTTCGCCGCGCTTTCGCCGGACATATTTTTGAAGCTTCGCCGACGCGGCTCGCCCGACAATGATTCTGAGAATGTGACGACCGACCCGATCGCCCCGCCATGCCGTGTCTCGACCCTGAAAAAAACCAAGCAGGAGTTCGACCATGATCAAGGCTCCATCCCGCTCAAGTCTCATCCTTTCGCTGCTGCTGGCCGCGCTGTTCGGCGCATGCGTGTATGCGCAGGACAAATACGCGCTGAAAACACCGAGCGGAATCGCGTTCGCTGATTTCAAGGGCTACGAGGACTGGTCCGTCGTCTCCTCCGCGCGCACCGACGAGGTGCTGAAGGTGATCGTCGCCAATCCCGCGATGATCGCGGCGTTCAAGGCCGGCATCCCCGGCAATGGCCAGCCTTTTCCGGAGGGGGCGAAGATCGCGAAGCTGCAATGGAAGCCGAAAAAGAGCACCGAAGCGCCTTTTGCCGTCGATGTGCCTGATGTCTTCACGCAGGCGTTCGTGATGGAAAAGGACAGCGCCAGATTTCCGAACAGCGGCGGCTGGGGCTACGCGCTGTTCAATTATGAGGCCGCCTCCGACACGTTCACGGCCGATGCCAGTCCGGCGGATTGCGGTCACGCCTGCCACGTGGCCGTGAAGGCGAAGGACCACATCTTTCATCCCTACCAGAAGCGCTGACGCGCGCCTGTCCCGACATCGAACCAATGAGGGTTCATCCATGAACACGACCAAATTCGCGAAGGAGATCAACCGGCTTCGGCGTTCTCTTCTGGGCGGCGCCGCGCTGGCCGCCGCCGGCCGGTTTGGCCTGATCGGTGCGGCGCACGCGCAGGCGAGCAAGGAGGGTCAGGCGCCAGGTCCGTCGGCGCGCGGCGCGAGCGCGTCGTTCGCGCCGCTGAAGCAGGTCAACGCCGGCGTCCTCGATGTCGCCTATGCCGAAGCGGGTCCCGCCGACGGGCCGCCGGTGCTGCTGCTGCATGGCTGGCCCTATGACATCCACAGCTTCGCGGACGTCGCGCCCATGCTGGCAAGGGCGGGCTTCCGGGTGATCGTGCCGCATCTGCGCGGCTATGGCGGCACGCGCTTTCTCTCCGGCGACACGGTTCGCAACGGCCAGCCGGCGGCGATCGCGCTGGATACGGTCGCGCTGATGGATGCGCTCAAGATCGACCAGGCCGTGCTCGGCGGCTTCGACTGGGGCGCGCGCACCGTCAACATCGTCTCGGCGCTCTGGCCGGAACGGTGCAAGGCCACCGTGTCGGTGAGCGGCTATCTGATCGGAAGCCAGCAGGCCGGCCGGATGCCGCTGCCGCCCAGCGCCGAGCTGCAATGGTGGTACCAGTATTATTTCGCCACCGAGCGAGGAAAGGCCGGCTATGACAAATACCGGCGCGATTTCTCGAAACTGATCTGGCGGCTGGCCTCGCCGCGATGGCAGTTCGACGACGCGACCTTCGAGCGCAGCGCTGCCGCGTTCGACAATGCCGATCATGTTGCAATCGTGATCCACAATTATCGCTGGCGCCTCGGCCTTGCCGATGGCGAAACGAAATATGATTCGCTCGAAAAACGCCTGGCGGAAGCGCCTGTCATCACCGTGCCGACCATCACGCTCGAAGGCGATGCCAATGGGGCGCCGCATCCGGAGCCTTCGGCCTATGCGAAAAAATTCGCCGGCCGGTACGAGCATCGCGCCATCACCGGCGGCATCGGCCACAATTTGCCGCAGGAAGCGCCGCAGGCCTTTGCCAGGGCGATCATCGATATCGGGACGGGGTGAGGGCAGCAAGTCGAGGAATTCGAGACGGTCGAATGGTCGAGGCCATTACGTTTGCAGAATCCCGTTGCGGTTGCGTAGCGCTGCGACGACATCGCCTGTGCTGCGCGGGCGCGACGCGATTTTGCCGCGCGTTGCGCGAAATCTTCACGCCGAGGTTGTCGGATTACGCCGCCGTCGGCCGGCGTCGGCCCGGCAAAGCCTGTGCATTTACCGATTTTTACGAGCATCTTTCTACTGTGTGCGGCGCCGTTTGACGGCGCGGTTGGTCCCCTGATGAGGCGACATGTACACGGTCTATAATTGCATCGTTGCCGAACACGATCTGCGTCTGGTCGCCCTGGCGGCCATCATCTGTGCGCTGGCCTCCTTTACCGCCATCAGCCTGTTGCATCATGTCCGGCGCTCCCGCGGACAGATGTGGTGGACCTGGCTCGCCATTTCCGCGACCTCGACCGGTTTCGGCATCTGGGCGACGCACTTCATTGCCATGCTGGCGTTCTCGCCGGGCATTCCGAGCGCTTACAACATCGCACTCACCGGCCTGTCGCTGGTGGCGGCGATCCTGCTGACCGGCATGGGACTGGCCGTCGCGGTGGTGTCGATCTCGAGCGCGGGGTCCTGGCTCGGCGGGGCCATGGTCGGCGGCGGCATCGCGGCGATGCACTATACCGGCATGGCCGCGTTCGAAATCGCGGGGCGGGTGGTCTGGGATCCGGTTCTGGTTGCGGTCTCGATCTTCCTCGGCGCGCTCATCGGCGCCGTTGCGCTGCCTGTTGGACTGCACAAAGATTCCCTGAAATGGAAAATACTGGGTGCGGTGGTGTTGACGGTGGCGATCTGCAGCCACCATTTCACCGCGATGGGTGCGGCGGCGATCATTCCGGACCCGACGATCGCGCTGTCGGAAACGGCGGTGCCGGCCGGCCCGCTCGCGGTCGCCGTCGCGCTTGCGAGCTTCATCATCATCGTTCTCGCGCTGGGGGGCCTTGCGCTCGAGATGCGGGATCGCCGGCGCAGCGAACTCGAGACCGATCGGATGCGCGGCCTCGCCAACGCCGCGGTGGAAGGGCTGCTGGTTTGCGACGGGGAGACCGTCGTCAGCGTGAATGAGAGTTTCGCCGCGCTCGTCAATGGCAGTCCGGACAGCATCGTCGGCACGCAGCTGGACCGCTATTTTCCCGATCCCGAGATTCGCCGGCGCTTGCTGGGCGGCACCGGCCAGTCCTTCGAGGGGACGCTTGCGCGGTTCGACGAGCCCGGCATCCCGGTCGAGTTGATCCAGCGGCCGATCGATTTCGGCGGGAAGGCCCATTGCGCCATCGCCGTCCGCGATCTGCGGGCGCGCAAGGAGGCGGAGAGTCATATCCGCTATCTCGCGCACAATGATGCTCTGACCGGCCTGCCAAATCGCAGCAGCTTCAACAGGAGGCTCGACCAGGACGTCGAAGCGGCGCTGGCGACGGGGCGGAAGCTCGCGGTGCTCTGCCTCGATCTCGACCGGTTCAAGGAAGTCAATGATCTGTTCGGCCACGCGGCGGGCGATCGCGTTCTGCAGCAGGTCGCGCAGCGCATCTCCGCGGTGCTCGACGACAACCAGATGCTGGCAAGGCTGAGCGGCGACGAATTTGCAATTATCCTGCCCGGATTGTCGCACCCGACCACCGCCGGCCGGATCGCCGAGGCGATCCTCGAGGCCTTGCAGGCGGAGACCGACGACAAGGACGCCGGCCCGATCATCACCACCAGCATCGGCATCGCCGTGTGTCCCGACGATGCCACCGATCGCCACACCTTGCTGTCGCATGCCGATACCGCGCTCTATCGCGCCAAGCACGAAGGCCGGGCGACCTATCGCTACTTCGAGGCTTCGATGGGGGCCGTGGTCCGGGAACGCCGTCTGCTGGAACACGATCTGCGCAACGCGATCGGGCACGGGGAGATGCGTCTGGTCTACCAGCCGCAAACCGATATCGATACCGGGGCCGTGGTCGGCTTCGAGGCGCTGCTGCGCTGGGATCATCGCACCCGCGGTCTGATCTCTCCGGCCGAGTTCATTCCGATTGCCGAGGACACCGGCGCCATTCTTCAGATCGGCGAATGGGTGCTGCGGACGGCCTGCCGCGAGGCGAAAAGCTGGACCCAGCCTTTGACCGTCGCGGTCAACGTGTCCGCCGTGCAGATCCACAACGCCAATTTCGCGCATGTGCTGCACGAGATCCTGTTCGAGACCGGGCTTCCTCCCGCGCGGCTGGAACTGGAGATCACCGAGACGGCGCTGGTGCGCGATCTCAATCGCGCGCTGGCGACGCTCCGGCGCATCAAGATGCTCGGCGTCCGCATCGCGATGGACGATTTCGGCACCGGCTATTCGTCACTGTCGAATTTGCGCGCCTTTCCGTTCGACAAGATCAAGATCGACGGATCCTTCATCAAATCCGTCAACGTCAACGATCAGGCGGCGGCAATCGTTCGCTCGGTGCTCGGGCTCGGCCAGGCGCTCAAGCTTCCGGTGCTCGCCGAAGGAGTCGAGACGTCGGGCGAACTCGACTTCCTCAAGAGCGAATTGTGCAAGGAAGTGCAGGGCTACCTGCTCGGGCGTCCGGCGGATATTGCGAGCTACCGCGCTTTGACTCACGGCGCGGACGCCGAAGCGGGGTCGGTGGAAGAGCCCGCGCCGGTCATCGCGCCGGTGCAGAAGGCGTCGTCGATGTAGGCTGGATGCCGCGCCCGGACCGTATACTCAACCGTCATTTGCCCTGGAATGCGGCCTCGATCTCTTCGCCGCTGGCTTCGGCCTCATCGTATCAGGTTACGGGCCAGTTCGCCGATCCATTCGCTTTTTGCCATTTGCGGATGTGCAAATTGCTTGGTGAAGATTGGCAGCCGCGCGGGCCGGCGATCCGACCTCTGGACCCATGATAGAGGCGTCGATCAAAAAGCTCGGTTTTGATCCCAAGGCCATCAAGATCATGATCAACGGACACGGGCATTCCGATCATGCCGGTGGTTTCGCCTATCTGAAGAAGTTGTCGGGGGCCGTGCTCGCAATCATGGAGCCTGACGTCGCGATGGTCGAGGACGGAGGGAAGAGCGACTTCCACTATGGTGCGGACTGGAAGGTGATGGGGCAGGAGCCCGTCAAGGTCGATCGCGTGTTGCGTGATGGTGACCGGGTTACATTGGGGGATGTGAGTTTGACCGCCTACAGCACGCCTGGCCATACCCGAGGGTCGACGACGTGGATCACGCAGATCGTCGAAGCAGGGAAAGTTTATCTGGTGGTGTTTCCGGACGGGGGCGGCTTCAACCCGGGCTATCGCGTCGCGGGTGACAATCCATCCTATCCCGGCATCGAGAACGACTATCGCAAGACCCACCATTTCCACGAGATGCTGAAGCCCGACATGTGGTTCGGCTTCCACACCGAGTATTTCGACATGGAGGCCAAGCACGCGCGGATGCCAAAGGAGGGCATCAGCGTATGGGTTGACCCGGAGGGCTATCGCGCTTTCGTTGCTGGCAAAGAAACGCGCGTTCGAAGACGAGGTTGAAGCGGAGCTGGGCGTCTCGAAAGCTACCGCGAAATAGCGGTTGGTTGGCGGTTCAGCCTTTGCCGAGCGATCACAGCGGCGCGGCCTGCTATCAGCAACAAATGCTTCATCAAATTTTCTGCTAGGCAAGAGCACCGGCACTGCAGCGTGTGCATGCAGGTACGCAAATCGCGTAAGCCATATGCGATCCACGTGACGATTTAGGATTCCTTTGCGTCTCGGCTCGTGGTATGTTCCTTATCTGTTCTAGGCGGGCACATGGCCGATAAGTCATCAATCGAGTGGACCGACTCAACATGGAACCCTGTCACGGGCTGCACAAAGATCAGTGCTGGCTGCGATAATTGCTACGCGGAGCGATTTTCGGAGAGATGGCGCGGTACGCCGGGTCATCCCTTCGAGAATGGTTTTGATCTGACCTTGCGGGCGGAGCGGCTTGAACAGCCGCTACGCTGGAGGCAACCGCGCAGAATATTTGTCAACTCGATGAGCGACCTGTTTCACAAGGACATTCCGAACGAATTCATCAGCCGCGTATTCGACACGATGGAGGCTGCTCACTGGCATGAATTCCAAGTGCTCACAAAGCGCTCGTCGCTGATGCGGAAGTTTCTGCGCCAGCGGTATGGTGCGGATCGTGGGCCGGCGCATATGTGGTTCGGTGTCTCGGTCGAAGATGGCACGAAGCTTTCGCGAGTGAAGCACCTGCAGGAAGCCCCTGCTGGCATTCGCTTTCTCTCCATCGAACCGCTGATTGGACCGATCGACAAGCTCGATCTCACGGGCATTCATTGGGTGATCGTAGGCGGCGAAAGTGGGCCGCGCGCCCGGCCCATGGAAAGCGAGTGGGTGCGGTCGATCCGCGATCAATGCAAGGTGGCTGACGTTGCGTTCTTCTTCAAGCAATGGGGAGGTATTCGCCCGAAGTCGGGGGGCAGGAAATTGGACGGGCGGGAGTGGTGCCAGTATCCGCGTCCGCAAGAGCCATACGCAGTCGCAGCTGAATAGCTCCTGCATGGTCTCGCTTGACGATTATGCGGGTCGTGAACAAGCATACGTCAAGCACGTCTTTTTGGAGCGCTACCTCGAAGCGCTCTTCTTCAAGACGGCGAGCATATACAACCACATCGTCTATGTGGATGGGTTTGCCGGGCCTTGGCAAAACGCCAACGAACAATTCGAAGACACGTCGTTCGGCATTGCGCTGAACACGCTGCGTAAGGTGATGCAAGCGTTGCAGGAAAAAAGCAATCGCACGGTCAAGGTGACGGCGCTGCTGGTTGAGAAAGACAGGGCAGCGTATGCGAGGCTGGAAACAGTCAGGCAGCGTTACCCTGAAGTTGCGATCAAGACATACAATGCCGACTTCCGTGTGATCGTGCCTGAGATTCTGAAGGACATCCCCGCGGATGCATTTGCCTTCGTGCTGATAGATCCCAAGGGTTGGCGGATCGTTCTCGAGCAGTTGCGCCCTTTGTTGGCGCGGCGACGGGGCGAGGTCGTTTTCAATTTCATGTTCGAGTTCATCAATCGCGCGGCGAGCATGAAGAGCGAGCCTGCAGTGATCAAGGGGCTCGACGAGCTGATGCCGCTCAGCGACTGGCAGCGCCGGTTGCAAGATGCTGAAGATCAGTGTGGCGGCTACGGCCTCTCAGGCGATGATCGCAAGGACGTGCTCGTCGGTGCGTTTCGCGAGAGCGTTGGTAAGGTGGGTGGCTACCCGTACGTCTCGGAAGTGACGGTGTTGCGGCCACTGCGCGACCGCCCGCTCTATTGCCTCGTGCATGCGACCCGCAATGAGAAGGGCATCGAAGTCTTCCGTGATTGTCAGGTCGCGGTTATGCACACCCAGGCCGCCACCCGTGCCGCCGGGAAGGTCAGGCATCAGGTCAAGCAGAGCAATCAGAACGAACTGTTCGACTCCATGTTGGACATGGCCCCTGATCAGACGAAGCAATGGCTTGAAGACGAGAAGGCCAAGGCCGCTCAACTGGTGCGGACTCTCGTGCCCAAGAGTCCAAGCCACATCGTTTACCAGAAGCTGTGGGCGAACGTGCTTGCCGACTGTGCGGTCAGACGGCCTGATGTGAACGCGATCTGCGGTGCA
>Ga0081455_10003444_pt1 | contig 18188 bp, 16 predicted proteins | sample TabmetS3T2R1_FD_70207 | JGI IMG/M metagenome (GOLD analysis project Ga0081455, IMG submission 70207) | Tabebuia heterophylla rhizosphere microbial communities from the University of Puerto Rico - S3T2R1 | ecosystem: Host-associated > Plants > Roots > Rhizosphere ...
CGATGTGCCAGCCTGGATCACCCGTCGATCCTGCACCATCGCTTCGATCGTTAGCGTCTGCACCGCGCCCGGGAATTTTTCGCTCTCGGATTTTTCACCCGTGAATACCGGGATCGCCAGGTAATCGCGGACAAAACGCTCGTAAAGATCGAGTATCAATTTCGCTTCTGCGCGCGCTTCAGCCTCCGTCTCGTGAACAGTGTGACCCTCCTGCCACAGAAATTCAGTCGTCCGCAAAAACAGGCGAGGCCGCATCTCCCAGCGGACAACGTTTGCCCACTGATTAATGAGGATCGGCAGGTCGCGATAAGATTGCACCCATCTTGCATAGCTGGCGCCGATGATTGTTTCCGAAGTAGGCCTGACCACGAGCGGTTCCGTTAATGGACTGGCCGGTTTCATCTTTCCATCCTCGCCGACTTCCAGGCGTGTGTGCGTAACCACTGCGCATTCCTTGGCGAAACCTTCAACGTGTTCCGCCTCCTTCGCGAAATAGCTCAGGGGAATGAAAAGCGGGAAATAAGCGTTGCGATGACCGGTCGCGCGAAACATCGAGTCGAGCTGACGCTGCATGTTTTCCCAAATGCCGTAGCCCCACGGCCGAATCACCATGCAACCGCGAACGTCCGAGGGTTCAGCCAGTTCCGCCGCTCGGATTACCTGCTGGTACCATTCGGGAAAATCCTGGTCGCGGCGCGGCGTGATCGCAGTTTTCGCGTCTGTTGTGTTCATCGTATCAATGCATGGCGTTTCGCAGAAACGCCCTACAATTGTAGGGCGGCTGTGCCAGCCGCCAACTAGGATTTTACAAATGGTGGGCAAACAGTCTACGATAGGTTGACAGGGGGTTGCACTCCTCGTAGTTTTCGTGCCCTTTTTCTGTAGTGATGAAAACGTTTTCTGCCAAAGCCAGCGAAGTCCCACACAAATGGTGGGTCATCGACGCCAGGGACCAGGTACTGGGAAAAATAGCCGTGAAAGCCGCCAATCTCTTACGCGGTAAAGAAAAGGCCGTCTTCACGCCGCACGTCGATAGCGGCGACTTTGTGATCGTAATTAACGCAGACAAAGTGCGACTGACCGGAAAGAAAGAGGAGCAGAAAACTTTCATGAGTTTTTCAGGATACGTCGGCGGCCACAAATCGGAGAATGTCCGCGCACGCCGCGTCAGGCACCCCGAATTGCTGATCGAGCGCGCCGTGCGCGGAATGATTCCCCACAATCGCCTCGGTCGCCGTGTTTATCGGAAGTTGAAAGTTTATCGCGGTGATTCCCATCCGCATGCTGCACAACAGCCCAAGGTCGTCAAACTCACCAGAAAATAATCTTATGCCAGGAGCTCAGGAATTCGTTGCCACAGGCCGCCGCAAAACTTCGGTCGCGCGCATCCGGATGACGCCCGGTAGCGGAAAGATCGATATCAATGGTCGGACCTTCGAAGATTATTTCCCCACAGTGCCTTTGCAGAACGTCGTGCTGCAACCTCTTCAAACTGCTAAGGCGGTGAATGCCTACGATCTGTCGATTAACGCCACGGGCGGTGGCGCGATGGGTCAGGCCGGTGCCGCGCAGCTCGCCATCGCTCGTGCCCTCCTGCAGGTCGATGGCAATTTGCGAACCACGCTGAAGGCTGAGGGTTTGCTCCGCAGGGATCCGCGAATGAAGGAGCGCAAAAAATCTGGTCAACCTGGCGCGCGGAAACGTTTCCAATTCTCGAAACGTTAATACGAAAGGCGGGCAATCCTCTGCCCGCCGAAGGCGAGACGGCCCGCACAGGGTACCGCTCCCTACCGCTACGGTCTTGGCGATGGAGGGGCCTGCGATTGATTCGGTACGGGAGGAGCTTGCGGTGCTGCTGCCGGTGGCGCCAGGAACTGCGGAACGGTTGCTGCGGGTGTCGCCATCGGCACGGGCGTGCTGCTTGGTTTGAGCAACCGCAGTTCCTGCATGGCTGCGCCGGCCCAAAAGCTCGTTCGATATTGCGTAAGAATGGTTTCGCAGATGCGGCGCGCTTCGTCGCTCTTATTTTTTCCCTTCAGAATGTACACCTGCGACAGCAAAGCCAGCGGCGCGTTGTAACTGTTCGGATACGTCGTTGCGATCTGTTGATAGGCTGCCAACGCTTCATCGCTTTTTCCCAAAGACTCCAGGTTCGCGGCCATCGCCATTCGCGCCGTGCTTAAGAACTCGTTTTGAGAAAACTTCTCGATAAAAGTCTGAAGCGTTCTGTTCGCTTCAGCAAATTTCCCTTCACTCCTCAGAGCTTCAGCGAGTAACAAATAAGCATCAGCGGCCGCTGCGCTGTTTGGGTAGCGATCAATCACCTCTTGATATTCCTGAACAGTTTTCGCGCTCGCCAACGAAGCGGACGCCGCCGCGGCGCGCCGGTCAGAATAATAACGATAACCAGTAAAGGCGATGACGGCGAGCAGGGCGACGATCAGCACCGTTATGATCTTCTTCTTGAAGCGCTCAAAAAAGAAGCGCGTTTCCAGCGCAACATCGCGAGAAGGTGGTGAGGCTGTCGGCATAAATTATATGTGCTCCGCCGATTCAAACCGGGCAAGCGGTTCGTCCTATGCCACGCGATGCTTTCTCGCGCAAGCGGTACTAAGATCGGCATGCGCTCGACCAGGCTTTTCGGGGCGATACAATCTTACCTATGAATGCATTTTGGAACTCTTTTGAAGCGTTACTCGGCCTAAGCGTGGAACCGAAAGACCTGACGTTTGTTCAAATCTCCCTTCGCGGCATCATCGTCTTCCTTGCGACTTTAGCCATGGTGCGGCTTGGGCATAAACGTTCGCTCTCACACAAAACGCCGTTCGACGCCGTCTTGCTCGTAATTCTTGCCTCGGTGCTTTCGCGCGCAATCAATGGTTCGGCAGCATTTTTTGCCACAATTGGCGGAGGCGTGGTCTTGGTCCTGCTGCACCGCCTGTTCGCCCATCTGGCATTTTACTCGCACGCTTTCGGAATCCTGGTGAAAGGCAAACCCGATATCATTGTACGCGACGGCCAATGCGACTTCGAGACGATGCGGCGTAACCACATCTCCACGCATGATTTAGAAGAGGACATGCGGCTCGATGCGCATATCGACGACGTATCCAGGGTCCACCTGGCGCGCGTCGAACGCAGCGGCGACATCAGCTTTATCAAAAAATAATTTGCCCAGTTGAACCAGATGCTCTATGACAGGCGGGAACCTCGTTCCACCATTTCCGTAGAATGATGTGACACATGAAAGCGCGTAGGGGATTTATGAGACGAACCAAAAAGCAGTGGGTCAAACCGACGCTGAAAACCGTTCCGATCTTTTTCGAGTGCACCTGTTACGCAGGTGCGGTTTGATCGAACGTATTATCTGACTCCGAAAACTCCGGATTGATTCGCATCCATATTCTAGGCAGCGCAGCCGGCGGCGGCCTGCCACAGTGGAACTGTGCCTGTGCGAACTGCGCAGCCGCGCGTACCGGGAAGATTACGCCACAGACGCAATCGAGCATCGCCGTCAGCAGCGACTCCGAAGGTTTTCACCGGTGGTTTCTCATCAACGCCTCGCCCGATTTGAATCGGCAAATCGAAAGTATGCCGCGGTTGCAGCCGCGCCGTGATTCGCCTCGCAACACTCCAGTTGCCGGTGTTCTTCTGACAAATGCCGACATCGATCACGCGCTGGGCCTGTTGCTATTCCGAGAACAGGAGATGCCGCTCGTTGTTTACGCAGCAGACGAAACGCGAGCCGCACTCGCCTGGCTCGATGGCATCCTTGCGAGGTTCTGCGGAATCGACTGGCGCAAGATAAGCCCCGAATTTCAAACGCTAAGCGGCAACGTCTCTTTTCGAGCGATTGAGTTGCCCAGGAGTATCGCCTTTCAATTTCGAGACGATTCATCGGGAACAACTGCTCTTTTCGCGCCCAGTGTGGGCGAACTAACGGATGAATTGCGGAATACCGTTCACGGGTCCGACGTGGTTCTGTTCGATGGCACATTCTGGAGCGACGGCGAACTGGCCGCCATTCGGCCGGGCGCCCGCAGCGCGCGACAGATGAATCATCTGCCCATCGGCGACGGCAGCCTCGATTTCTTGCATCAATCGCCAGCGGGCCGGAAGATTTACACCCACATCAACAATACAAACCCGATTCTTATGCCCAGCTCTCGGGAACGCGCTCATGTGAAGCAGTCAGGAATTGAGATCGCGCGCGACGGCTTGGAGATCGTCATATGACTACCGAACTCTGGGACCACGAAACTTTTCTCGAGAATTTGCGCGCGATTGGCGCGCGTGCTTATCACGACAAACATCCGTTCCACGTAGCAATGAACGAGGGCCGGCTTTCGCCGGAAGCGTTGCGCGGTTGGGTGGCCAATCGCTTTTACTATCAACGAAATATTCCGGTCAAAGACGCCGCGATTCTCTCGAACTGTCCGTTGCGGGAGGTACGTCGGCTCTGGATTCATCGTATTCTCGATCACGACGGAACCGATGAAAATGAAGGCGGCATCGAGGCATGGCTGCGCTTGGGTGAGGCATGCGGAATGTCGCGCGATGAGTTGCTGCAAAATCGACTTCTGCAACCTGGAGTCCGCTTCGCGGTGGATGCCTATGTGAATCTCGCTCGTACGCAGCCGTGGCCCATCGCAGTCGCATCGTCGCTCACAGAACTGTTCGCACCCGATCTGATGGCGGTGCGTCTTGCGGCCTTCGAAAAATATTATTCCTGGATCGATTCGCGCGGCCTTGACTATTTCCGTCGCAGAGTGACGCAGGCACGACGCGACTCTGATGAAGCGCTCGCAATTACGCTGGACCATTGCAATACACCGGAGCTCCAGCGTGAGGCGGTGCGCGTACTACAGTTTAAGTGCGATGTGCTTTGGTCGATGCTCGATGCGATCCATCACGCGTACAGTTCTTAAATGCAAACTCCGACGATCAATGACTCCGCTCAGCCGATGCTCACCCGAGGAGTCCGGTTGCAAACCGATTCCAAAACCGGGAACAGAGTTCTGCTTTTTCCCGAAGGCGTCCTCGAATTGAACGAAACGGCTCAGGAAATTCTTGCCCGCTGCGACGGACGAACGGTCAGCGAGATCATCCAGCTGTTGGCGGAGGAATATGAAGTCGATCCTCAAATGCTTGCCACCGATGTGCGTGAAGTCCTTGCGGATTTGCAACGACGCAAGCTGATCGAACTCACATGATAGCGCCGCGTCCTTATGCATTGCTCGCCGAAATTAGCTATCGGTGCCCACTGCATTGCCCCTACTGCTCGAATCCGACACAGACGCACAACGCTCAAGAGCTAACCACAAACGAATGGACGCGCGTGATCGGCGAAGCAGCCGCGCTCGGCGTATTGCAAATTGGTTTTTCCGGCGGCGAACCACTCGTCAGACGCGACCTTCCCGATCTGGTTCGGGCCGCGCGAGAGGCAAACCTTTACACCAACCTCATCACAAGCGGCATCGGCCTGGACGACGATCGCGTGGCCGCTTTGCGCGATGCGGGCCTGGACTCGGTCCAGTTAAGTTTTCAATCGGACAACGCCGATCTCGCCGATGACATCGCAGGGGCTCGCGCCCATCAGCGTAAGTTGGATGCTGCGGCAAGAATCCGCGCAGTCGGAATTCCCGTGAGTCTGAATTTTGTCATTCACCGGCGCAATATCGATCGCCTGCCACAAATGATTGAACTGGCCGAATCGCTCCAGGCACAAAGAGTCGAACTCGCCAATGTCCAGTTTTACGGGTGGGCATTTCTCAACCGGGCGGCTTTGCTCCCAACTCGCGAACAAGCTGTTCGTGCGCGAGACATCGCGACGGCGGCCAAGGCGCGCCTGGCTGGCAAGATCGACATCTTTTATGTGCTACCAGATTATTACGAATCCAGGCCCAAACCCTGCCTCAACGGCTGGGGCCAGCGTTATCTCACAGTCAATCCAACTGGCGACGTGCTCCCTTGCCCTACCGCTTCATCGGCTATCCCTGATTTACGTTTTGAAAATGTCAGGGCACGCGAGCTCGATTGGATCTGGCGGGAATCGGAAAGTTTCAACCGGTTTCGTGGCACTGAATGGATGCCTGAACCGTGTCAGAGTTGTCCGCAAAGAGAAATCGATTTTGGCGGATGCCGTTGCCAGGCCGCGTTGCTAACAGGTAAGGCTGCGAATACAGACCCGGTCTGTGAGCTGTCACCAAATCGCGCGCGCGTCGACGCTGTGTTGCGCGATCTAAATTCATCGACCAATCAGATAAGTGATTGGACCTATCGCGTGAATCCCAAGCCATTACCGACTCTAGAGCAGGTTAAGTAAAGCGGCTGCTGGTGGAGCCACGGCCCTGCTAGGGCGTAGGACGCAGCCTCGGTGTCGGATGCGCTCTCGGTGTTACTCTAGGAGTAGCTGTAGGTGGTGGCGTGATCGTCGGAGTAACAGTCGGAGTAGGAGTGGGTGTTGGTGACGGGGAGCACGGCGGCCCCTGCCCTTGACACCAGGTAATGTTAACGCTGTCAACACGCCATCCCTCGCCGGAGCCGCTAGTGTCGCTAGCCATCCGCCAACGAAGTATACCACTGAACGGTGTCTGGATATTCGGTAAAGTAACCGCGGTTGTGATGAAGCCTTTTGAGTTGCCGCTCCAAGCCTCACGACCAGCGATGGGGCTACCACGATCAGTGCTGATCGTGCGGTTATAGCCTCCCATGCCAAAGCTGCCGCCAGCTGAACGAATATCCTGAAACGTGTTTCCTCCGTCCGTGCTCATCTCCAAGACCCCACCGTCAAAGCCCAGATTGGGATCCACGTCCGACGCTTCAAGATTGAAGTTCTGCCGGAAAGTTAAGACGGGGTTCACTCCCTCGAAAAAGTCGAACGAAAACGAGTCGATCAGCTTGTCACTTACAACGGCCGGATCATCGATGAACAGGGCATTGGGCGCTGTATCGGCTGGTGGAACCGGCACCCCGGAATTAGAGGTCACCCACAATGGCGGCGGTCCCTGGGCATTGATCGCTATCCAGCCTGGCAGCGCTGGCGGAGTTACGCTATCGAAGTTCTCTGTGACTGTCATTCGCCACCAACAGGGAAAACATGGTGACGGCGTCGGGCCACCCGCAGCACGATTATCCACTCGATCCCACTCATCTTGAGAAGAAGCCGGACCTTCCGCGCGTTGGGCGTTGAGGTGCGACGATCCGATTGCGCCTAACACAGCAACGCCAGATGCAATGGACAAAAGTGAGCAAAGGAAGTTCCGCAGTCGAGCGAGCGTGGCTATTCGCTTTGGTTTCGTCAATGCCACGTGGACGTTCTACTTGAAAGCCGTTGAGGCTGTCAACGTGATTGGCTTTGCCGCGTGATGTATTGCGGCTCTAGCGACCTATTAGGAACTCAGCGCGGCGTCGGGCGCGGAAACGGAGTGAACCGACGCCCCCGTGGAGTCGGGGTCGGAGGGCCATCGAAGCTTCCCTTAGCCGCGTGGCGCGGTGAGGCAGGCGGCGTCGGGCGCGGGTGCGGCGTGGGAGGGCCTGGGGGCGGACGGAAAGGGTTGGGGCATTCCGTGATAGCAACTGTATCGATACGCCAGCCCTCCCCAGAAACGCCGTCGTCGCTGCCCAATCTCCAACGCAGTATAAAATTGGAGCACCCAAAGATAGTTACCGTGGTCTGGATAAATCCGCCTGAGTGGCCGGTCCACGCCTGCCTGCCAGCCAGAGGATTGCCGCAGCAATTACTGACACTTCCGTTGTAACCACCGCTAAGAAAAGTGCCACCCGCTGCAACAATGTCCTGAAACGTTAGCCCATTATCAAAGCTAACCTCCAGCACCGCGCCGTCGAATCCATCCTGCAAGTTGAAGTTGTTGCGGAAGGATAACCTCACCTCGCCGCCATCGCAGGGAATTGGTATGTTTGGCGAAAGGAGCTGCTTGTCGCTGATCGTGGCCGGATCATCTACAAACGCGGCATTGGGTGGTGTATCGGCAGGTGGCGTCGGAACTCCGGAGTTTGATGTCGCCCATGTGGTACTCGACCAGCCAGAAGGCAATGACGGTGGCGTCACACCATCGAAATCCTCCAGGAAAAGTAAGGCCGGATCAAGACACCGTCCTCGGTCAAGTGAGTCCATTGCTACCGCTAGAGCGATGCCCGCTGCTCCACCGGCTGCAGCGGCGATGCCAGTCAGGCAAAGCACCAAATGGAGGAGTGATCGGGTAAATCTGCTCTTTACATCTGTCTTCATGGAATCGCTTCTGTGTTTTGACATAACTAGCTCTTAGATAAAACGGCAGACGCTTTTAGCGAAGCGCGCAAGGGGATGTCAATGGTTTTCGCGCCCGAGGCAGTGCACGTTAACAGAATCCCGACTAGCGCACACGCCTGGTTTGCCGGTGGCAGCCTCTCAGCCGTCGCAGACTCCTCTAGGATCCAGTTGGTCCTAGGGTGTTACCGGCGTATTCATGTCGCTCTGAATTTCAGCAGCGCTCAACGCCCGGTTGTAGATTCGTATCTCGTCTATCTTCCCTGGGAAATACTGACCGTAAATACTGTCGCCTCCGATCTGCAAAGGGTTCGTCGACACCAGCATTGACCCAGTCTGAGCACGGCTGCTCACCTGTACTCCGTTCACATACAATCGCACTGTTGATCCGTCATATGTACCCGCAAGGTGTATCCACGTGTTCGTTGCAAGCGCTCCAGTTCCAAAAAGGTCACCAATGTTTTTGCCACCTAATACTGGTTTGCTGCTGGTACTGTCTGCCTCCAGGTAGTAGTTGTCGTTGCCCTTGTAGATCACATCCCGCCAAACCCCGGTGCGAACAGTTGCATTAATCCACGCTTCCAACGTCATTGCTGATGTTAGTTGCACCGAGGGAGAATTAGGAACGTTTACGTAAGCGTTCGTACCATTGAACGAGATCGCGTTCCCATACTTGCCAGAAGTCGTCCACGACGCTCCACCCTGCAGCGTTCCATTATTCCCGTTGCCGGACGCATCATGAACAGTCGTGAGGTTGCCCTCGTTAAAACTGTAAGCAGCAACTAGACCGCCCGTTGGAGTCGGAGATGGGGTTGCGGTCGGTGTAGGTGTAGGTGTGGGTGTGGGTGTGGGTGTAGGTGTGGGTGTAGGAGTTGGTGTGGGTGTGGGGGTCGGTGTAGGTGTAGGTGTAGGAGTTGGTGTAGGCGTAGGGGTCGGTGTTGGAGTTGGTGTGGGTGTGGGCGTAGGTGTCGGAGTTGGCGTGGGCGTGGGAGTTGGTGTGGGCGTAGGTGTCGGAGTTGGGGTCGGCGACGATGTTATTGGGGTATTCATGTCGCTCTGGATCTCAGAAGCGCTCAACGCCCGGTTGTAGACACGTACCTCATCTATGGACCCCGGAAAATACTGGCCGTAAATACTGTCACCGCCGATCTGCAAAGCATTCGTCGACACTATCATCGTACCTGTTTGTGCACGGCTGCTGACTTGTGCCCCGTTCACATAGAATCGCACTGTTGCGCCATCATACGTTCCCGCCAGGTGTATCCACGTGTTCGTTGCAAGTGCTCCGGTTCCAAAAAGGTCGCCAATGTTCTTGCCACCTATCACCGGTTTGCTGCTCGTGCTGTCCGCTTCCAGGTAATAGTTGTCGTTGCCCTTGTAGATCACGTCCCGCCAAACTCCCGTGCGAACACTTGCGTTGATCCACGCCTCCAGTGTCATCGCACTCGTTAATTGCAGCGAGGAAGTATTAGGAACATTGACATAAGCGTTCGTCCCGTTGAACGAGATCGCGTTCCCATACTTGCCGGACGGTGTCCATGACGCTCCGCCTTGCAGCGTTCCATTATTCCCGTTTCCAGACGCATCGTGAACAGTCAACGCGGTCCCCTCATTGAAACTGTACGCCGCCACGAGACCGGATGGTGGAGTCGGAGTCGGTGTTGGCGTTGTTGAGGGCGTGGGCGTTGGTGTCGGAGTTGGTGTAGGGGTTGGGGTTGGCGTCGGAGTCGGTGTTGGCGTGGGTGTTGGTGTTGGAGTGGGCGATGGTACCGGCGTTGGTGTAATCGTAGGCGTGGGAGTTGGAGTCGGCGCCCCTCCAGGCACCTTGAACGCATAGACTTTGTCGTCGTTTCCGACGTAGATACGCCCGCGAGCAGCCATGGCCGTACTAAAGCGGCGTGCGCCTGTCATCAATTCGTTGCCACCGCCACCAGCAAAAACAACGTTGCCAGTGATTCCATCGAAACCACGCAGGCGGCCGTCCCCTCCTGATTCTGTGCCGACTATCCAGACGATAGGATTATTGGTGCCATCGGTAGAGGTAACAAAAGGTGAGCCCCGACCACTCTGGCTGGCAGTCCATCCAGTAATGATGGCTGGAGGATTAGTTGCACTAATCTGGAAAGCAGAGATGGAACTGCCGCTGGAGCGGTAAGCAACAAAAGTGCCCTGCTGGGTCGGATAGGTGACCACTGCCCCAAAGGTAGAGTTGTTGGAAACATGGGCCGAAGCTATCGGCGCGCCGATGCCACCAAGGTTATCGCGATTAAGTAAGTACGCGTTGCCGCCTTTGCCCATTGCGAGTACGAGATGGGAAGGCGTGGCTCCCTGCACATCCAGAAGTAATGTGCCGGAGCTTCCTAGATCCGCATCCTGATCGTCGCGGGTTAACCAATCCACGGGCGCCCAGTAATCGGTAGGTTGTCCACTCCAGACAGGTCCGGGTTGCAAGCGAATAATCGCTTCGCCGCCGCCCCAAACACCTCCGGTGTTAAACGTGTTTCCGGTAGCCACGAACAGGTTAGTACCATCGCTGGCAACGCCGCCGTGGCCCCAAATGCCACCACCGATGGCATTCGTTGCCCAAGACGTGACGTTGGAAGGGTTGTTGATCGGAATACCTACTACCCAGCCGTGGTAAGTGCCGCAGTCGCCCCAGTGCCCGGCGTACGGCACATAGACAATACCATTGACTACTGCGAGTCCGCCGCGCTGGTTCTGGATGTACGAGTCAAAAACCACGCCATTGTATGTCGCCTTAGCGTCCACATCTACCGGCCAGCCGGGGTTAATCGCTCCGGTATCGACGTTCAATGAAAAAATGTAATGCTTCTGCGTCGTGCCATCAGGTGTGATCGTTGCGTCGAAAAACAGCGATCGCGAAGGAAGATCGACAGCGGGTGTCCCGGTGATGCCTCGCGGTGTGATATCACTGCACGGATCGCTCGAGTTAATCGGCGTGCCGACGTTGCGTTGCCAAATGATGCTGCCATCAACCGCGTTGAGCGCATACACATTGTTCAACTCCGTTACTGCAATCACCATTGGGCCGTTCGGACCGCCCTCGATGTAAAGCGGTTGGGCAAAGACACCTCCGGCGATCGTGCCATCGAAGTTCAGGTCGCGAGTTAAATTCGCTGCATTGCTCAGCGTAAATGCGGGATCAATGTTAACCCCATCGCGAGCAAGATTGTTATGCTCCTGTGTCACGTTTACTTGCGCGTTCGTTGGAACGGCACTCAGCAGAGCAGCAAAAACAATTACTACCAGGGAGATTAAGGGCTTCATGGAAGTGTACCGAAAATGTGGCGCCCAACTACGACGATGCGCCGATTCGTTGTCAAGGACATATGGCAGCGCAAAAGTAACGTCGTATCAGGTTGTTAAGTTTTCCGACAGCCCCTTTCCGTGCCCCAATGCAATCACTCTGGGAAACTCACTGAGCAGAATCGCGCCGAGTCACGGCATGGTTCTAACGGGCGATTTGCCGGAGTACTCCTCACACTCCTAACTACGGAATTGTGAAGTCAAAGTTTCGAAAAAATCAAAATATTGTTATAGGGGCCAACTGCTGGGTAGCGCACGCGTCTCGCGTGATGGTTTCGGCGTCGCGCCGAAACAAATTTCTTGAGAATTTCGCGACTCCCTTCTGCCTTCGGACACACAACAAAAAGTCCGCAATGGCGAGGACGCCATCGCCAACGCACGCGAGACGCGTGCGCTACCGAAATCATTCACGTGTCCCAGCAAAGGCCAGTGACACGCCAACTATTACTCCCCATCACTAATCACGCATCGCCAGAATTCAAGTCCTGAGGCCTTGGCCGTGCCGGCCGCATGTACGAACCGACTTCGCGGGCGACACGCCTGCCGTTACAGATTCCGCCAACAGCCATGGCGACGACCGAACGGCGCCTCGACACAACGATGCGGCTACAAGCCCGGCGCAACAGGCCGAGGTGGCGGAGTCGGGCGCGGTCGCCGCGTCGGGTGCGGCCTGGGTGTCACCCTTGGCGTAGCGGTGGGCGTTACACTTACTGTGGGACTAGTTGTTGGCGTAGGCGTAACACCAGGCGTCACCGTCGGAGTCGGTGTAACAGATGGCGTTGGCGTTGCACTAGGCGGGGCGGTAGGTGTGGGTGTTGCGTTACCAGCTCCTTTAAATGCGACTGTTACCCCGGCCCACGGGCCGACCCCTTGCTGCATGCAACACGAATTGAACGTGAAGTCCACTCGATTGGTTGTTGAATTATAGATATGTGCGTACGCGTTATCCATATCTAACGTTGAAACGTCTGGACTTTCAAAGTTGTTGGTAACTGTATCAAAAGCTCCACCTACAGGACTCGGCATCTCATGTTCTTGATGAAAAGTAATTGAGTTAACGTGAACCACCAATCCGCCGGTGGTTCTTGGAGTTATGCTACCGGTTGTATGAGGTGCGAAATTGTCATTGTTTCCGTGGATTGCAGTTGCCAAGTCAAATGGCGACGCGGTTGCTCCTGTAACATCATACAGATTAAACATCATATCGCCGATACCTGTCTCAGTGATTCCAACGGTTATACCGTTTAAGTCTGGCGATGTTTGAGCGTTAGCTGCATAAACGATCTGTGCTGACACAACTCCGTCGTCGTCAATTATTTTCGCCTCGTCCGGTACAGACCAGGTATTTCCAAGGGAATCGGTGACATTTGTAGCAAATGGCCCCGCGGCGTTGTACAATCCAATCAACAGATTTCCGCTGGACGGAAATTGCATGACAATGGGTTCTTCACGGTTTTGAGCACGCACCGCTTGCATAAGAGTGTGCTGCAAATGGATGATCCGTATTCCCGGCGGCGGCGGTGTGCCTGCTGTGGCCGATTTAAGAGCAATGGCTAGTGACCCCCAAACCTCAGACCCGCTAGCCTCAAAAGTCGGTGTGATAGGTCCAGCGGCAGGTTGAATGTGGTACTGATCGCCTGAACCCACCTGCAGATCGGCGCTAAGTAATGTAAATCCTGTACCAGCTGTGATACTGGTCCCATTAAACGCGCCGCCATTATCATCAGAACTCGATAATGACGCCCCCCATTCATAGATCAAATCTCCCGGTGCGGTGGTTGTGATAGTACCGGCCGTACGTGAGCTGGAACTCGCAGCGCTTCCATCAAACGCATTTGCTGTCGCCACGTTGTAAAACTCCGAAACAACCGCTTGTGGGAACGCGGGCGTACTGCTTAACCCGGTAAAATGAACCCTTACGGTCTTGGTCCCATCAATCGCATTAAGCACGTAGTACAAATTCATGCGCTTGGAGAACGAAACGTTCGTGGCAGTCGGACCAGCTATCCAGGTATTGCCCTGGTCGTCAGTGACGTTAGCAACTGAGCCTTCACTGTTAAACTGCACACCGAGAATCAGGCAATTGCCTGCCCTCACTGGATTAGGTAGTTGGATGGTCAACATCTCAATTGGGTAGCGATCCATCCCGGTCGCTAGGTGCTGGACTAGGGTCGGAACGGCAGCCGGCGCATCCACTGCGGAGCGATCGAAACCGTCAATGTCGGACCAACTCCGCGGAGCCGAAAGAAAGATCATGAACAGAGCGAGAAGGGACGAAACAATACTGTGCAAAGATGAGCTCGTGAAATTGCTACCCCCGGGAGCGTTTCGACGAGACCATCGCGCAATAGAGAGAGAAATAGTGTTCGTTTGCCCCCGCCTTGTTTTATAAATTGCTGTTGTTATCATCAGATGATTCCTCTCGCGTGGTTCTAACTCCTACCATTTCCATCATTCGGTCACGAGGTCGCGCAGGGGAGTTTGCGTTAGAGGATTACAGTGAGTGCCTCGAGGATCGTCGCTTGATGGTCTGCGGATTTTCGTTCGTTTCTCGGTTTTCACAAGTACGCAGAATTGCGTACGAACGGTTACAGATATGTGTCAGTCGCTGATAGCTCCCTGCCCTAGCACACTTCCTTGCTAAAAAATGTCGGACTATCTTACACTCCGAGTCTTGGGCTCCCATACAATCGCGCCTGGTAAAGCTGTTCCAGCGAGGCTAGCTACGGAGGTACGAACCGTCGCCGCGGCGACCCCTCAACCGGTTGGTAGCGCACGCGTCTGGCGTGTCGGTTTCGGCCTCGCGCCTAAACAGGCTTTCCTTTGATTCTCGTTGCTCTAGAGCGCCGAGAAATCACAAGAACAGCCCGCGAGCGCAAAGGCGCACTCGTCAACACGCGAGACCCGTGCGCTACCCAGTCATCCACGCAATGCATGTCAATCAATCATTGCTCGCCCATCACCGCAGATTCTGGATCTGCGGGCGAGGCGGTGGAGTCGGACGCGGTCGCCGGGTCGGGCGAGGCCTGGGTGTCACCCTCGGAGTAGATGTTGGGCTCACACTTGGCGAGGGAGTGGTTGTTGGCGTAGGTGTAGGCGTGCCTGGCGGGGTCGGACTAGCAGGGGGCGTCGCAGTTGGGGTCGGTGTCGGTGTTACAGAAGGTGAAGGCGTAGGTGTAGGTGCCCCTCCTGGAACATTGAACTTATAAACTTTGTTGTCATTAGCCAGGTAAATGCTTCCCCGAGCCACCATGCCGCTGTTCCATTTGCGGTCGCCGGTCATCAATTCATTGGCGCCGCCACCGGCAAAAACGACGTCGCCGTTATCGCCATCGTAACCGTGCACCCGATGGTCGCCTTCAACCACCCATACAATCGCGTCATTTGTTCCACCGGTCGTTGTAACCCAGGGCGAACCCTGGCCATTCTGGTCTCCCTGCCATGCGAACGTGATCGAAGGCGGATTGGTCGGAGTGATCTTATAGGCCTTGATTTGGCTGCTGCCGGCGCGAAACACAAAATATGTTCCCTGGGCAGTGGTGTAAGTAGCAGACGATTGACCTCTCAGGGTACCATCAACACCCAGGGACGTTACCGGACCGGCGACGCCACCAAGGTTGTTACGATTAACCAGATAAGCATTGCCGTCCTTGCCTAGGGCAAGAACTAGCTCCGAAGGCGTCGCCCCTGGCACATCAATGAGGATGGCGCTGCAACCTCCCAGATCGGTATCGCTGTTATCAAGTGACTGCCAGTTGCCCGGCGCCCAGAAGTCAGTGGGATTGCCAGTAAAGACTGGCCCCGCTTGTAAACGAACAATTGCTTCGCCGCCACTCCATGGATCTCCCGGGCTTGTAAACGTGTTCCCCGTGATCACAAACATGTTCGTGCCGTCACTGGCAACACCTGAGTGCCCCCAGATGCCGCCGCCTGTTGCGTCCGTTCGCCACGCGGCCACCGTCGAGGGGTTGTCAATATGCACGCCAACGACCGTACCATGATAATCCCCGCAGTCGCCGAAATACCCGGAGTACGGCACGTACACGATTCCGTTCACCACAGCGAGCGCGCCTCGATCTTCGTGCACCCTGGATTCAAATTGCGGTACGGCGGCACTCACATCCACCGGCCAACCAGCGTGGGTCGCGCCCGTGTCCACGTCTAATGAATAAATGAAATGCTTAAGTGGAGTACCTTGTTTCATTGCATTGAAGAAAAGCGATCGGGACGCGAGATCGACAGCTGGCGTCCCAATGATGCCAACCGGGTTTTCGTTGCCGCACAGAAAATCTGAAGTCGCCGGAGGGCCAATATCCGTGCGCGACCAGATCACCGCGCCAGTGGTCGGGTTGAGCGCATAGACATTATTTGATGCGGTCACAACGACGACCATCGGACCGTTCTTACCGCCTTCGATGTAAAGCGGCTGCGCGTGCACGTGGCCCGTCACGGTCCCATCAAAGTTCGTGTCGCGCGTCAGGCTGGCCGCGTTGCCCGGCGTGAATGCGGCGTCGATATAATGGCCGTCCCGGTTAAGGTTATTGTTTTTCTGAGTGACATTGACCTGCGCGTTTGCCGGAAGAAGCGCAGTCCACAAAAGAATAACGATGAGTGATGAGAAAGAGGTTAAGGCTTTCATAGAATCGGCGATGGAAAACCGCCCTCCCTTTTACGCAGCGCGTCGCGCCCCTGTCAAGGCTTTGCGGCAAAACAATTTGTAACAATTAGGTTATCTTTTGTTGTAGAGGCGGCTGTCTTCAGGCGCAAATTTGAGTACGCCCCTGCGCGTGAGGACACGCGCCACTACGCCGCTCAAGCGCGGTCGATGCGAACAATCTCGCCTTGATAAGGCCAATCTTCTGCGAGTTTGACCAGTCCGGCGCGTACTGGATTTTGTCGAACATACTCCAATTTCTGTGCGTAACTTTCATCATTGCCCAGAAGGTGACCGAAGAAACCCGGTTGCCAAAAGGAGGTCTGAAATTTGGTGAACAGTCCTTTCAATATTGCTCGCTTTAATCCCTTGACCCAGGTAGCGAGAACAAAGTTTTGATCACCGCGAACAAACAAATGCAGATGATCGGGCATAATGACGTACCGGCCAAGCGCCACGTTAAGTTCCTCTGTTCCGCGCGCGCCGTATGACAGGAGAGCATCATAAGCCCCTTTCAGGGAGGGAATGGTGCGACGATGCAATGTACAAATTGTAACGAAGAACAACGGTGCCCCGTGCGATTGAAAGATTTGCGGTAATCGAGGCGGTCGCCCTTTAATCACACAATTGTTTGTAGAGGCGGCTGTCCTCAGCCGCAATTCTTGGTCTGCGCGTGGGGACACGCGCCCCTACACCTACTGGTTATTCACGATTTGTGTCGTCCGCTCTTTCATCTCCATCTGCGCGGTCACCTTCTGCAATCCCGCAGTAAGCGCTGCGATTTGCTCTTGCTGACGCGCAACGGTCGTTTCCAATTTTCCGACTTTGCCATGTTCTTTAAGGAACTCGTTGAGCAACATCGCGTTCACGGCGTCATAGCGCACTGTGTACGACTTACCCTCGGAGTCCCGAGTAACAAGGGCAGGATTCACCTTTTCCACTTCCTCGGCGACGAGACCGAACTGTGGAATTCCTTCGGGATCGATCTCTTGCTTGTAATAAAATGTGACTGGCTTTAGAGCAAAGAGTGACTCGCTCGCTTCGTTCATCGGTTTGATGGCATCCTTGAACCGCTTTGAAGAGACAGCTACGCCGAGTTGACCGCCGCCCGATACAATGACTGGTGTCCCTCCACCAATCGCCGTCCCCGCGATACCAGCAATAAATGTTTGAATCTGGGCCCCGGGCTGACCAATACGGATGGTGTTCGACTCGCCAGAACTATCAGCAGTGCTACCAATATAAATGTTTTCAATCCCGGTGGTAAGATTTGCGCCGGCCATAGAGCCCACGGCGATGTTTGCGCCGCCAGTGGTGTTGATACCAAGCGCTCCAAATCCGATGGCTGTATTGTTGATACCGATGGTATTACTACCCAGCGCGAACGTTCCGCTGGCTGTGTTGTTCACGCCCTCGGTGTTAATAAAGAGCGCTTGAAAACCGGTTGCAGTGTTATTGTCTCCGCTATTGGCGGACGAGAGCGCGTTCGCGCCCATCGCGGTATTGTTGCTACCTATGGCATTGCCACCGAGCGCTCCGGCACCGGTGCCGGTGTTGCCCGACCCTGTCGTGTTACCCGAAAGCGCAAAAATCCCGTTGGCAGTGTTCGCGCTGCCGGTCGTATTGTTCAAGAGCGCCTGATAACCGGTAGCCGTGTTGGCGCCAGCGGTATTGGAAAAGAGTGCCTGATAACCAACGGCCGTGTTTTGTTGTCCAGTAACGCTGCTAGTGAGGGCTTGATAACCGTTGGCCGTGTTGCCACTCTCCGTGTTGTTTAAAAGCGCCCCATAACCGGTGGCAGTGTTACTCGAGCCGATGACGTTGTTCTCGAGCGCAAAGGTGCCGAGAGCCACGTTCGTTTCGCCGGTGGTGTTTGCAAATAGAGCCCCAACACCGTCTGCAACATTTGACTGGCCAGTCGTGTTGCTAGAGAGCGCT
>Ga0081455_10003445_pt1 | contig 18185 bp, 21 predicted proteins | sample TabmetS3T2R1_FD_70207 | JGI IMG/M metagenome (GOLD analysis project Ga0081455, IMG submission 70207) | Tabebuia heterophylla rhizosphere microbial communities from the University of Puerto Rico - S3T2R1 | ecosystem: Host-associated > Plants > Roots > Rhizosphere ...
ACTTGCAGTCGATGGCAGGAAGGAAGCAAACATGCGGCCCGCAAAGATTATGGCCGGTAATATTGTGCGGCAGCGATTGCGATATAGTTAATTTTTGTTTCCCATTCGTTAGCTTGGAACAAACGCGGCGCCGCGCGTAAGTGCCCGCAGTTAACGCCTTCGCAAGGTTAATCAGACCATAAAAATCCGTCGCATTGTCGCCGCCCCGCGGCGAGGCGGTGGCAGGACGTTGCGGTGTGGCGTTGAGCGGACAGGGAGCAGTGTCGCTTTGCCGTCGACGGCGGAGTAGTGCCGTATCGATAGCCATTGGAGCGGCGGTGCTGACATTGCTTCCGGAGAGAGTCGCGTTCCAGGATCTTGGCGCCTTGCTGGCCCGCCAGCCCTCTGTCGCCAAGCGATGGCAACAGCATCTGATCGCATCGCCGTTCGGCACGATCCATGCTGCGATGTTCAACTTGCCGAGACCGGTGGGCACAGCGATTCCGCATCCGCCCATTTATGCGCTCGCCAATTTCGATCCGCTGAATATCACCGGCTCCATTGGCAAGCAGCCGCTTGGTGATCCGACCGCGCCGTTGCAATTTCCCAAGGCTAATCGCAGGGCGAAGGGCGACTCACTCGTCGAGCGCCCGCGCGAGCCGATCCCGCCACTTCCGGCCGTATCGGCGACTCCATCCGGAGCAGAGACGACACAAAAAAAGGACGAAGCCGATGATCGCTTCGAGCCATATGCCAAATACGAATTCGTCGCTCCGGACGATCGGAGTTCGACACCCGACGTCGATTTGCCATACGTCGACTTGCCGCCCGCCGATCTGACGCCTGCCGCACGTCCGAAGGTCGGCAAGGATGCAGCCCAATTGTATTTTGGAATTGACCCGATGGCCGCCGGCCGAGAGGCCATCGCGCCCTGGGCACCGGGCGAAGCCCCTGTGGTCCTTGCCTCGCGCGGCGATCCCGACATCAAGCAGTTGGCGCTACTTGCTTCGCCAGAGAACGCGGACAACGCCGGCGAGAGCATTGCAAACAAGGGCGAAGTCACCGGAGTCGATCAGCGGCCGCGATCGCCCGCGGAGCGGCTGGCTCTGACTGGCGTCGCGCGCGCCAAGGCGGAAAAATGTCTGGCAAATGCAGTTTATTTTGAATCACGTGGCGAGTCGGTGCGCGGCCAGATCGCGGTAGCGCAGGTCGTGATGAACCGCGTGTTTTCGCCGTTCTATCCGAATGACGTCTGTGGCGTGGTCTACCAGAACGCCCATCGCCACAATGCCTGTCAGTTCACCTTCGCTTGCGACGGCATTCCAGACATCGTCACCGAGCCCGATGCCTGGGAGCGCGCCAAGCGCATCGCGCGCGACATGCTCGACGGCAAGTTATGGATGCCGGAGGTATCCAAATCGACTCACTATCACGCGTACTGGGTGCGCCCCGACTGGGTCGGCGAGATGAAGAAAGTGTACAAGCTCGGGGTGCATACCTTCTATCGCCCCCGCGCATGGGGCGACGGCGACGACGAGCCGACCTGGGGCGACGCGGCGACGACCGAAAAGCAGGCCGCCGCCGAGGAAGCAAAAGGGCCCGTAAGTCATAGCGCCGAATGGCTCAAGTCAGAGGAAGGTCAGGCGTCAACCCGCCAGAAGAACGTACGCAAATAGTTCCTCTGCGCAATCATGCGCGGCGCAAATGCCGACGATCACGAAATTTCGTTTGGGCGGGCATATTTCAAGCCTATATGTTGCGCGCTTTCCCTGGAGACTTCCTGAATGCATGCGACGACTGAACGGCCCGCATCTTTAGGGTGGCGTACGCCTGCGGTTGTCGTGGCCTGTGGTTGCCTGATCGCGATGATCAGTTTCGGTCCGCGGTCGTCCCTTGGTTTTTTCCTGACGCCGCTTTCAGAGACCAATCACTGGGGACGCGATGTGTTCGCACTCGCAGTCGCCATCCAGAATCTGCTGTGGGGCATTGGTCAGCCCTTTGCGGGCGCTGTCGCCGACCGTTTTGGCACGAACCGGGTGCTCGGTGTCGGTGCCATTCTTTATACGCTCGGCCTCGTGATCATGGCGCACGCGAGCACGCCTGGGGAGCTGTACCTTTCAGCCGGCGTGCTCATCGGGCTTGGGCTTTCCGGTTGTGCATTCACGATCGTGCTTGGTGCGTTTGGAAAACTGCTGCCGGAAAAATGGCGTTCGATTTCATTCGGCGCTGGCACCGCCGCCGGCTCTTTTGGACAATTCCTTTATTCGCCGATCGCAGTCGCGCTGATGGACAAATTCGGCTGGCAGGAAACGCTGCTGATTTTCGGTGGGGTCACGTTGTTGATTCTGCCATTCTCCCTCGCTCTCGCGACGCCAGCTACTGCTGCCGGGCCATCGGTCGCGACGACGCCAACGCAGTCGGCACGCCAGGCCTTCGCGGAAGCATTCGGCCATCGCAGTTATATCTTGCTGGTGCTCGGCTTCTTCACCTGCGGCTTTCAACTCGCATTCATCACCGTGCACCTGCCCGCGTACCTGATCGACCGCGGCATGTCGGCTGAGATCGGAGGCTGGACGCTCGCCGTTATCGGCATTTTCAATATCATCGGCTCGTTGTGCTCGGGCTGGCTCAGCAATCGCATGCCGAAGCGTTTTCTGCTTTCGAGCATCTACTTCATCCGGGCTGTCGCCATCGTCGCGTTCATCGCGCTGCCCGCGAGTCCCATCGCGACGCTGGTATTCGGTGCGGTCACGGGGCTCATGTGGCTGTCTACGGTGCCGCCCACGTCCGCACTGGTCGCTGTGATGTTCGGCACGCGCTGGCTGGCGATGCTTTTCGGCTTTGCCTTCTTCAGCCACCAGGTCGGTGGGTTCCTTGGCGTGCTCATTGGCGGTGTCGCATTCGAGCGGACCGGCTCCTACGACCTCGTCTGGTGGCTTTCGGTATTGTTCGGAGTGCTTTCGGCAGTGATCAACCTGCCGATTGTGGAGAAGCCGGTGGCGCGTCCGGCAATGGCGCCTGCCTGACGCAGGTTCCGCTTCCCAAAATTTTCATGACCGGGCTTGTCCCGGGCATACACGTCTTTAGAACTATGCCATCAAGGACGGCGTAGATCGTCATCGGAGCGATGTGACGAGGAGTTGCGTGGCGTGGCTAAATTCAACGCGGTTGTGATCGAGAAGACGGACGGCGGCACCAAGGCGGCGCTTACCGATTTCGACGAAGCCAATCTGATGGACGGCGATGTGACCGTCCGCGTCGAGTACTCCACCCTCAATTACAAGGATGGCTTGGCCATTACCGGCAAGGGGCCGGTGGTGCGTCGCTTTCCGATGATCGCCGGCATTGACTTTGCCGGTACGGTGGAATCGTCGACCCATTCAATCTGGAAGCCGGGCGACAAGGTTGTCCTCAACGGCTGGGGTTGCGGCGAGACTCATCTTGGCGCCTATGCCGAGAAAACGCGGGTCAAAGGTGACTGGCTGGTGCCCCTTCCCAAGAGCATGAGCGCTCGCGAGGCCATGGCAATCGGCACCGCTGGTTTCACCGCCATGCTGGCTGTCATGGCGCTTGAGCGGCATGGCCTTAGCCCCGCACGCGGCCCGATCGCTGTAACGGGCGCGGCTGGCGGCGTGGGCTCGGTTGCGATCGCGCTCCTCGCCAAGCTTGGCTTCGCGGTTCATGCGGTGACCGGCCGTCCGCAGGAAGCGGATTTCCTGAAAGGACTGGGCGCTGCCGAAATCGTGGAACGCAAGGAACTAACCGGACCCGCCAGACCGCTGGCAAAGGAGCGCTGGGCTGGCGCTATCGACGCCGTGGGATCCACGACGCTTGCGAACCTCTTATCGATGATCCGCTATGGCGGAGCTGTAGCCGCCTGCGGTCTCGCCGGCGGTATGGACCTGCCGGCCTCGGTCGCTCCGTTCATTCTTCGTGGCGTGTGTCTTTACGGCATCGATTCCGTCATGTGCCCACTGGATCGCCGCCGTGACGCGTGGAAACGCCTGGAAAGCGACCTGGACCGCCAAAAACTGGCCATGATAACCCGGGAAATAGCCCTTCCCGACGTATTTGGCGTCGCGCCGGAGATATTGGCCGGACAGGTGCGGGGCCGCATCGTGGTCAAAATCGGGTAAATGTGTTCAGGATTTGTCGACGAAAGGCGTGCATAATCTGTTAGCGTTAAAAAATCGACTGAATGTACAGTAAGCTGTTGCGTGAGCGGGAGTACGGGGAATGTTGCGTGGCATTGCATTGACGGCCGGCTTGCTGGCCGCGGTACCGGCGGTTGCCGGCGAGATGAGCGCCGACGACGCTCGCCAGTTCGTCATCGGCAAGACATTCAGCTACACGTGCTTTGAAGGCACTCGAGGGCAGGGCCGCGTCAATTCCGATGGCTCTGTTGCCGGGACGATTCAGGTTCAGGGATCCGGCCCCGTGCGCTATGCGCATCTCCCGGCCAACACGCTGCAGCTCAGAGGCGCGTCTGTTTGTGCCACGCTGCGCGGCATGATGTTTCAGCCCTGTTTCAACCTTCAGCGCACGAGCGACAACAGTTTCCGCGGCGCGATCTCGGGTCTCGGTTTCATGTATTGCGAATTCACCCGGCATGGGCGAACGACGGTCGCGCACAGCATTCGCAAGTCGCGAAGCGCGCAACCGCTCGGGTTGCGCTCATCGCTCGCAGCCGACAACAACTGATTTCATCCGTTCGCCGGGAAGATCATGCACGTCGTGGTGGCGTGCGCATAAAGCTTGCCTGCACGATCCTTAAGGTCGCCCTCGGACGTCGCAACCGTTCGTCCCCTGTGCACGATGCGGCCTTCGGCCCGCACCGGGCCAGTGTCCTTGCTGATCGAGCGCACCAGGTTGAGTTTCAGCTCGAGGGTGGTCCAGGTATCGCCTTTTCTGATCGTGGAAAATATCGCGCACCCGAGCGCGGAATCGAGCAGCGTGGCCGCGAAGCCGGCATGCACGGTGCCAATGGGGTTGTAGTGACAGAATTCCGGTATGCCCTCGAAGACTGCGCGGCCTTCCTCGACCTCGATCAGGTGAAAGCCGAGCAGTTCGCTGATCGGCGGATTGGGAATCTTCCCGTTGACGATCCCTTTCAGGAATCCAAGGCCGTCATATGATTTGAGTACGTCCGGTGTGACGACACCGTAACTCCGTGCACGCTTATCCATTGCCGCTCCTCGTGCCAATTGCGACCGAGGTTATACCGTTCCCGGACGCAGGGAACAGCATGCGTTGGTAGAGCCAGCCGATACCGACCAGTACGACGCCGAGCCCAATGAAGGAAAGCGCGCGGAAAATGCCCGTCAGGTCTGCCATGTCGACGAGGAATACCTTGCCGATCGTCAGCGCTATGACTGCAGCGGAGGCGAGCCGCGCCGGCTGCGATCGGAGCACGAAACCAGCCATCAATAACAGCACTCCAAAGATGAGCCATACCGCCGAGTACGTGTACTGCTCGGCGTCGCTCGTTACGCCACGGGTCAGGACCGCGCCGTGATAGAGCGTGCGAATTTCGAGACCGAGATAGATCAGCGCCAACCCTACCGCCACCATCGCCGCGACGGCGCGATATGCAAGTGGCCTGCTGGTGCGCGCGAGCACCGCGAGGATCGCTGCCAGCAGCGCGGGGATGCCATAACCGAGCAGGATCAGGTTAAAGAATGCGCCGCCGACGGGTCGGCGGTAAGCAACGGATTTAGCGCCAGCATCAATCCGAACACGATCGCCACGGCGGTCAGCGCAAAGATCAGGAGCGCGGCGCCATTGTGTATGACGCTGTCGGTGCGCAGGCGCAGCCGCTCGAGTCCGATCGTCATGGCGAGGCCGACAGAAACCTGCATCGCCACTTCCGCCAATGCGGTCGATTGACGAAATACATCGCCGTTATTCATGTAATGGCGAATTTGCAGCACCGCGAGCAGCACCGTGAACAGGATCGCCGCCGAATCGGCCATGCGCGCGGGGGCATCATCAGCGCGCCGCCGCAACAGGTAACCGGCGTACCAGAATGCCGCGCACGCCATAGCCATAGAGCAGCCAGTTGAAGAACGGCGTGGTGCCGACATCGTTGCCGACGATGCGCGGCTCGTTGGCGACGCGCAGCAGCACCAGCGCGACCACCGCCGCCGCCAGATAGCGCAGCGCTGGCAGTGGCCTGCGTTCGGAGATCCACGCAATGCCCGGCACCATCAGGGCAAGGCCGACGGTGAGCCAGCCTTTATCAAGCGCGAATGTCAGCGCCAGCGCCAGTGCGGCGACAGCGCCGGTGGCAAAAATGGCTGACGCCGTGGCAAGGCCGGGGCGGGGAGGATGCCTCGCCAATAGTTCGGTCGCGTAGCCATTGAGTGCGGCGAGCAGGAGCGCGAGGGCGGCGAACGGAATCGAGCGATCGAATTCCGCTGTGCGCAGGTAAAGCGCGATAAGGATGGCAATCGGCGTTACGACCGCCGTTGCGCTCCATAGCAGCGCTGTCAACGCGGTCCCGGTACGGCTTTGCGCGGCATAACCGGATGCTCCGAACAGCGCGGCGAACGCAAGGCCGAGTGCCAGGTGGATCTCGGTTCCGGTTGAAGGTCCCGGAATGGCTCCGCGTGTCACGCCGGGTGCAAGCACCAACTCATCGATCATTTCTGGTACGGCCCAGTGCAGGATCGTAAGGATGGTCATCAAGCCGGCCGCGGGCAGTGCCCACAATGCGGCGTCCGTGCGCCACGCGATAGCGACCGTTGCCGTAGTCAGGATCGTAAAGACCGCCAGCGCAGCGAGGGCATGAACACTCGCAATAATAAGCACTGTCGCTGCCAACAAATATGCGGCCAGCGCGCCGGAAGAGATTTGGTCGGGCTTTCCCGGTTCGCCGGTTGGTCCGTAAAGCAAGCCGGACACGATCAACGCCGCCACAAGGACGAAACCGCTTATGACGTGGAAGAGATGCGCACCGAGCTCTTCGACACGGGAATACGCGACTCCCGGGAGAGTCCAGAGCATGCCAAGGATAACGGCGGTGATTGCCAACCATCGCCAAAGACGCAATCGCGCGAGCGCCAGTGCGGCGGCAGTAACGATGGCCAGATAAACATAAAGCGCCCAATAGTTCGGAGTCTGCGAAGCAACCAGCAGCGGCGTCACGAAGGCGCCGGCGACTCCAAGTCCGGCGAGAGCCGGCCCGTGCAGCAATGCCGCCGCCAAGGTGGCAAGTGCTACGAGACCAAGCAAAATAAACGCGACGGCTGGTGACAGAAAACCGTAAAGCTCGAAAGCGGCATAGACGGTCGCGTAGGCAGCGACGGTGCCGGCAGCGGTGAGGATACTGGGAATGTGTCGCGTCGGAATTGCGGTGATGCCGGCCGCGATTTCGCTGCGGCGCGCCCATTCGCCTGCCGCAATCAGCAGCGCGGAAAATATCGCGCCGAGGAAAATGCGCACGCCGGGCCCGAGCAGGCCCTGCTCGATCGTGTAACGAACGAGGAATATTCCGCCGAGCGCCAGCGCGAGGCCGCCGATCCAGACCACCCACTGTGTGCCGAATTTTTTTTCCAGCGTGGTCGATGCGGACTCTTCGGGCACGGGTGCGGCCGGTTCCGGCTGTTCTGCTGTTGGTGCGGGCTCTGCCGCTGCATGCTCCTGCACCGGCTGTTCGACCGCAGCTAGCGCGGCTTCAGCGGATGATGCAACGATTGTGGGCGTGATGGGTTGGGCCGTCTGGCCGAGTCCGGCGACACGGTCTTCAAGCCGGCGCAGCCGCTTGCGGGCACCCATAGCCATTATCAGGGCGACAATAGAAATCCCGGTGACAATCAGCTCCATCCCACCCCTCCCGCGTCGATTGGTGGCGGCAATTTAGTCGCGCAAAGGTAGATTCGAAAGCGAGGAGGGAGTGAGCCTGTGGGTTTGTCGCCTCAGGCAATATCGAGGCGAAACGGATGCCCCTCCGTTGCCGCGTCCCCGACGCCGATGGCTTCGATTGCCCGGATCATCCGGCCATCGCGCTTGAGCAGCCGGTCGGCAATCGTCACGATCCGCGAGTTCGGCTGCGCCGTACGCGATGCGCGCCGAATGTCCCACGCGATCTGCATTTCGTCGCGCTCCGGATTCAGCGCACAGGCCGCCACATAGGCACCTGCTGTCGAACGGCTGATTCCTGCAAAGCAGTGAATCACCATCGGCGCCTTGCGGTCCCAGGCGCTGACGAAGTCGACGAGGCGCTGGACATGCTCATGCGCCGGCGCGGTGTAACCTTCCATCGGCATGGTGATGTCGTCCACCGCGAGCACCAGATGATTTTCCGGCGCAATATGGTTGGGCCGCTGGACCCGATCGACCAGCCGCAGCAGGGTGACTATATGGCGCGCTCCGGTTTCGTCGATTGTGGCGTGCAGGCGCGCCAATGAGCAGACATGGATCATGCGTTAGGCAGGAACCCTGATTCTTTTGTTTAAATGTAAGACCTGAATACCGCGATTCAAACCCTCAGGCACGCAGAAGTTTTTCGAAACGTTCAATGTAGCGTGCCTGTGCGGTGCCGGCGGACCAGGGATTGAGATAGTCGCGGACCAGGCTCGAGGAGAATTTCGGCGGCGGCCCGAAGAATTTCCGCGCCTCGTCTGCGGCGAAGCCGGCGAGGTGCGTCGCTTCCAGATAGGCGGCGCTCCGGTCGGCGGATTTGATCAGATTTTCCAGGCTTTCGGGCAACTTGGCCGGAAGGCCGAAACGCAAATGAATCGCGGCGAGCAGCCGCTTCTCCACAGCCTTGTAGCTGTCGCCAATGACCGCCTTGAATGGCGAGATCATGTCGCCAATGACGTATTCGGGGGCATCGTGGAGCAGCACGGCGATACGCCCATTTCGGTCGAGCCGCGGCACTTTTGCGCGCGCCAGCGCCTCCACCAGCAAGGCATGCTGCGCGACGGAAAAAATATGTGCACCCTGGGTCTGCCCATTCCAGCGCGCGACCCGCGCCAGACCATGTGCAATGTCATCAAGCTCGACGTCGAGCGGCGAGGGGTCGAGCAGGTCGAGCCGACGGCCGGAAAGCATGCGCTGCCAGGCGCGCGGGGTCGATTTCGCCAAGCGCCCCCTTTTTGCCGTTTTGGTCATCGCTTTCCGGCGAGCTTCGCCAGCGGCGCATAGCGGTGGCAGGTGACGAGATGGTCATTGACCATTCCGATGGCCTGCATGAAAGCGTATACGATCGTCGGTCCGACAAATTTGAAACCACGCGCGACAAGATCCTTCGAAATCTTTTGCGACAAAGGCGTTTCGCCCGGGACCTGTCTGGTCGTGCGGAATTTGTTGAGCTTGGGCTTGCCGTCCACGTAGCTCCAGAGGAGCTTTGAAAATCCCGGACCGCTTTCCATGATCTCAAGCCATGCGCGGGCAGACGACACCGCGCCCTCGATCTTGGCGCGGTTGCGAATGATGCCGGCATCCTTCATCAGCGATTCGATCTTGCGCTTCTGGTAGCGCGCGATTTTTTCCGGCGCGAAGTCGTCGAAAGCGCGGCGAAAATTCTCGCGCTTGCGCAGGATTGTGATCCACGAAAGGCCGGCCTGGAATCCGTCGAGCACGAGTTTTTCGTAGAGCGCCCGGTCATCGAACTCCGGCACGCCCCATTCCTTGTCATGATAGGCGATGTAAAGCGGATCCTCTTTTGGCCATGGACAACGCTGGAGGCCGTCGGCGTGAAGAATCGACTTGCTCATGAAGCGACTTTCTCTTCACCCGGCCACTCGAACTTCGCCCACTCCGGCTTCACCAGGCGAATGGAAATCCCTCCTGCTTCGAGCGCAATCCCTTTCGCGAGCGCATCCTCGACGCGATCGAGGCGCATCAGCGCGAGACCTCGACCCTTGGCGGTCGAGCACAGCGTGCCGACCTGCTTTTCACCTGCCATGATCGGCAACCCCGACAACGGCGAAAAATCGTCATATGCGATCGGCACCACGCGGCTGCGCGCGCTGGCCCGATGCTCGACGCGGGAGACGACTTCCTGCCCAACATAGCAGCCTTTGTCGAAATCGATGCCGTTGAGCTGATCCATATCGGCTTCGTGCGGGAAGGTATCGCCATAGATGAAATCGGTGCCGCCACGCGGCACGCCGAGCGTGACGCGGTGCGCGTCGTAGGATTCGGCGTCCGCTAAAGTGGCGCCGAGGTCAGCCGCCGCCTCGGCCGCCAGGTGCGGCGGCAGCATGACACGCGTGCCCAGCGCGGGCAGCCTCGGATCCGGATAGGAGAGGCCGTACTCACTTTCGCCCGCATTATTCCAGATTGCCATCACGCCCAGCACGTCCGACAGGTCCTCGCAGACGACCTTGGCGCGCAATTTGTAGAAATTCAGCTTTTCCACAAGGTCCGGTGCGAGCGCACGCGGGCAATCGAGGAAGAAGCCCCCGCCATCCTCGGCGAGTGCCTCGGCGACGATGAAATCGGCGATGATCTTGCCTTGCGGGGTGAGCAGCGCGGCAAACGCAGGCTTGCCGGGCGCGATGCTGGCCACGTCATTGGTCACAAGCCCGTTGAGAAAGCGTCGGGCGTCGTCTCCGACGACCTTCACCACGCCGCGATCGGGAAGAAGAGCTGCCTGCATGCCAAATCTCTGGGGTCTCTCGCGATAGTCTCTTGCCAGAACTCGCTGCGGAACGTAAGCGCTGTCGTGCAGGGCTCAAGCCCGTTTAGACGCATTCCAGCATGGCTGATAGCTACGATCTGATCCTCAAGGGCGGCACCGTGGTCAACCAGGACGGCGAGGGCCTGCGTGACATCGGCATCCGCGCGGGCCGTTTCGCGGCGATTGGTGACCTGCGGCAAGCGTCCGCCGGCGAGGTTATTGACTGCCGCGGACTCCACTTGCTGCCGGGCGTAATCGACACCCAGGTGCATTTTCGCGAGCCGGGTCTGACCCACAAGGAAGACCTTCAGAGCGGCTCCCTTTCTGCGGTGATGGGCGGAGTGACTGCGGTGTTCGAGATGCCCAACACCGATCCGCTCACCGTCAGCGCCGAGACCCTGGCCGATAAAGTGAAGCGCGGTCATCACCGGATGCATTGCGACTTCGCGTTCTTTGTCGGAGCGACGGCCGACAACACCAAACATCTCGCCGAGCTGGAACGGCTTCCAGGCTGTTCAGGCGTCAAGGTCTTCATGGGTTCGTCGACCGGCTCGCTGCTGGTCGCCGACGACGCCGGCCTGCGGGCGGTGCTGCAAAGAATCCGCCGACGCGCTTCGTTTCATGCTGAGGATGAGCCGCGCCTGAATGAGCGCAAGAACCTGCGGGTGGAGGGGGATCCGCATTCGCATCACGTGTGGCGCGACCACATCGCAGCGCTCAAGGCCACCCAACGGCTTGTTACGATCGCGCGCGAGACCGGTGCACGCGTGCATGTCCTCCACGTGTCGACCGCGCATGAGATGGAGTTCCTTGCCGGCCACAAGGACGTCGCGTCGGTAGAGGCCACGCCGCATCATCTTACGCTGGAGACGCCGGGCTGCTACGAGCGACTCGGCACTCGCGCGCAGATGAATCCGCCGGTGCGAGACGCCGTGCACCGTTCGGCGATCTGGGCTGGCATCAATGACGGCGTGGTCGATGTGCTCGGCTCGGACCACGCGCCGCACACGCGCGAAGAGAAAGCGAAAACCTACCCGGCGAGTCCATCGGGCATGACCGGGGTGCAGACGCTCGTTCCAATCATGCTCGATCACGTCCACGCCGGAAGGCTGTCGCTGTTACGTTTTGTCGATCTCACCAGCGCGGGACCCGCGCGCCTGTTCGGCATTGCCGCCAAGGGCCGCATCGCCGCTGGCTATGACGCCGATCTGACCGTTGTCGATCTCAAGCGCCGCGAAACAATCACGGATAAATGGGTGGCGTCGCGTGCTGGCTGGACTCCCTATGACGGCGTGGCGGTGACCGGCTGGCCGGTAGGAACGTTCGTTCGTGGCCACAAGGTCATGTGGGAGGGCAGTCTCACGGCGCTCGCGCATGGCGAGCGGGTGCGTTTCTCGGAAACCTTGGCAAGCTGAGGCGGCTATTGCCGCTGCCGCTGCTCCAGCGAAAATTCGCCGTTGCGAATGCGCGCGCTTAAGCCATCGGCGAAGGTCGCCGCGGCCTGTTCGCCGTAGGTCGTCACGAGCTCGACGAGGGCCGCGAACAGACAGGCTTGCGCGAGGCAATCGCCGTCAACTCCATCGTGGCGGGCTTCCGCCCAAGCTTCCTGAAGGTAGCGCAGTGCCACGCGTTTCTGCTCGCGGTCCGAATTCGACTCGCGCAGGTAGATAAAGCCTTCGGCTGTGGCCATCGCAGCGTCCCCGGCGCCCAAGGGGGCGAACATCAAACCCCACGTCCCGCAGGAACGTTAGCACGACGGCGGGCGTGCGATAGTTCGCATTAAAGAAAAGGTTAATTGCGCTACCTAGTTGGCGTATCGCGCAGTTATGTCGCGGGCGATCTTGGCGCCTTCATCGAGATAGCGGCGGATTGCAAGGTCGGCAGAGGGCGTGCAGTTGCGGTAGGTCTGCTGGAAGCCGCGATAGCCGCGATTGAAGCTTGCGACGATCTTGCGTCGGCGCTCGCCACCGGGGGCTTCAGCGTCGATCAGCGCTTGCATCTCGTTGCGCCATTTCTGTCCTTCGTTGGCGCCACAGATCGCACGGAGATAGTGAAGCGCGCCGAGTATCTCGCCGAGACGCGCCAGATCGCCGTCGAAAGGCGCCGGGGTATCGCTCTGCGGGTGCGCCGGCAGCGCCACACAGAGCAGAATCAAAGAGGCAATGAGAGATTTTTTCACAGTTCTGCCAGGTCCCCAAGGGGGTGATATGCGCTCGCTTGAAGGCATTCGCAAGGCAGGAGGTCATCCACGCGAGAGCATCCTTGCCGCCTCCTCGACGATCTCAGCCAGGCCCTCGGTGGTCCGGTATGCGCCGATCTCGGAGACATCAAGCCAACGGGCATCGTCAAGCTCCTCGCTGAGGACAGGCTCTCCTGCAATCCAGCGCGCGGCGAAAGATAAAATGACGAAATGTCGTTCGACTTCTCCCTTCGGGTCGCGCGCAATCAATTCGCGGCAGCCTGCGAGCGCCACCGGCTCGATCGCGAGCCCGGTTTCCTCGCGCGCCTCGCGGACCACCGCATCGGTCAGCGTCTCTCCGGCTTCGACGGCGCCGCCCGGCAAGGTGTAAAGGTGCAGCGCGGGCTTGCGCGCCCGACGCACCAGAAGCACTTTGCCGCCGCGGATGATGGCCGCGCTGACGGCAAGAAAGGGGCGGTTCGGATAAGTTCGCTCGTCGGCCACGCGTTCTATCGTTTCATCAGCCTGTCGACGAGTTCCTGCGGGGTGAGCGTATTCTTTTCATTGGACTCGCCGTTGATGAGAGCTCCGGCGCGCGCGATTAGCGGCTTCAACCAATCGATGGCGTTTCCGGCGAGCGCCGCGATCGTCTCCGGACGACGATCGGCGTCCTCCATCGCCGCCCGGGTTGCCTCTAGCACGATCGTCATGGTGACGGCCAGCGTGTCGAGGCCGTTTCGTATGTCCGGATCGGCGCGGTCATAGGCGGCGATAGCAACATCCCGTGTTTTGAAATGCGAAAGCCTGAAATGCTCCCGATAGCTCATTGGTTCCCAGGCCAGAAAATCGGGGCGGAATTCCGGAGCGCTCGACAGCATGTCGAGCAGCATGACGGCTTCGCTGAAGCGATTGAGATAGTCGGTCGCGAGACCCGTATCCGGGTTGATGTGTGCGTCGGCGAGCACCGATTTTTCGGCGTCAAGCGCCCACTCGGACGCTTGCAGGGGGGCCGTGCCATCCTGATATTTCATGAAAGACCCCCGAGGCCGCCTGGCCTTCAATGTTCACGATCGGGGGTTAAATTGCGCTTAAACGCGGCAGTTGAGGTTTGATCGATGTGCGGCCGTTATGCAGTTACTACGGCGCCGGAAGCGATCCGGACCCTGTTCGGTTATTCTGAACAGCCCGATTTTCCGCCGCGCTACAACGTCGCGCCAACGCAGCCGATCGCCATTGTTCGGCTGGTGAACGGCAAGCGTCAGTTCGCGCTGGTGCGGTGGGGACTGCTGCCATCATGGGTGCAGGATCCGAAAAACTTTTCCGTGCTGATCAACGCGCGTGGCGAGTCGGTCATGGATAAGCCGGCTTTCAAGGCCGCGATGAAGTACCGGCGCTGCCTCGTACCGGCCGATGGCTTCTACGACTGGAAAGCAGGTGGCACGCGCAGGCAGCCGTATTACGTGCGTGCAAAGTCGGGCCAGCCACTGGCCTTCGCCGGGCTGTGGGAGACCTGGATCGGACCGAACGGGGAGGAGCTCGAAACAGCGGCCATCGTCACGACGCGCGCCAATCGCACGCTTGCTGACATTCATGACCGCATGCCGGTGATCGTTCCGCCGGATGCTTTTGAGCTCTGGCTCAATTGCACCGCCGTCGATGCCGAAACGGCCGCGACATTGATCGCGCCCGCGCCGGACGATCTGCTCGAGGCGTATGAAGTATCGAGCGCAGTTAATCGGACGGCAAATGACAATCCGCAGCTGGTCGAACCGAATTCCGGAGCCGAACCCGAGCCGGTTCCGAAACGGGCTGCCGGCGCAGGCCGCCGCTCTGGACGCGCCAGGAAGGACGACGGGCAGGGCGTATTGTTTTGACCGACTGGGCGGGAACCTTTTCGCCGCGGAAGCATCAATCAGGCGAAGGATGCCAAAGATGACTGTAACGCAGGCACAGCGCGCGGCTGCTGAAAAGCTGGACGACGAGGATCTGGTGCGGCTCGCGCGCGAGCGGGACGAAGCCGCAGTGCGAGCCATCACGAACCGCTACAATCGACGGCTGTTTCGCATTGCTCGGAGCATCGTGCGCAATGATGCCGAGGCCGAAGACGTGGTGCAGGAAACCTACGTCCGCGCGTTTACAGGTCTTGAAACCTTCCGCGGGGACGCAGCTTTCGGCACATGGATAACCCGCATTGCCATGAACGAAGCGCTCGGGCGTTTGCGGCGCCGGCGACCGACGGTCGACTGGGAGACTTATGGGGCCAATCGCAATGAGGCCGAGATCATCAATTTTCCGCTCTCGGCCGTCAGCAACGATCCGGAGAAAACAATGGCGCAAGGGGAAGTGCGAGCGGTTCTGGAACGTGCGATCGATGAGCTTCCGGATTCCTTCCGCGCGGTTTTCGTTGCGCGCCTCGTGGAAGGAATGAGCGTCGAGGAAACGGCAGATCTTTTCGGTCTGCGAGCTGAGACAGTGAAAACACGTCTGCACCGCGCCCGCGCATTATTGCGCGCCGCGCTCGACAGGCAGCTGGGTCCGGCGCTCACAAAGACTTTTCCGTTCGGGGGACGGCGCTGCGAGCGAATGACGGAAACTGTCGTCCGCCGAATTTGCGCGAGCTGATAGCGGAAACCTCCGGCGTGCTGTTGCATCAAACCAGCGCGGGAAAATTCAGCTGAAAAGGCAGATGCGGTCGACTATTACTGCAAGCTGCATCTCAACATGACGGGGAGGGTGGTGGTCGCTCTCTGAAGCGATCCGTTGAGGTTGACGCTCTCCGTCGTCATGGTCGGACTTGTTCCGGCCATCCACGTCTTTGAATTAGCACCATCTAAGACGTGGATGCCCGCGACAAGCGCGGGCATGACCATTTGAAAGGATCGTACGCTAGAGCACTTTGCCCGGATTGAGAATCCCGTTCGGGTCGAGCATGCGCTTCAAGCGGCGCATCAGCTCGAGGGCGACCGGATCCTTCACCTTGGTCAAAGACTCCCGCTTGAGCTTGCCGATGCCGTGTTCTGCCGAGATTGAGCCATTGTATTTGAGCACGATCTTGTTGACGGCATCGTTCACCTCGGCCCAACGGCGGAGGAATTGCGCGGTGTCGGCCCCAACCGGTTGGCTCACATTGAAGTGGACGTTGCCGTCGCCAAGATGACCGAAAGGCACCGGACGGCAGCCCGGTAGGATGGCCTTTGCCGCGGCGCTCGCTTCTTCGAGAAATTGCGGCACCGATGCCACCGGGACGGATACGTCGGCCTTGATCGATCCACCCTCAGGCTTTTGCGCCTCCGGCAGGATGTGCCGCAAATGCCAGAAGGCCTTCGCCTGGTCGAGGCTCGCGGCAATTGTTGCGTCCTCGACGAGCCCCTGCGCGCTGCCTTCCGCGAGCCACTGCTCCACGCTTTCACGCAGGCCCTCGCCATGTTGCGATGAGGCTTCCATCAGCACGTACCAGGGATGTTTGCCGCCGAGCGGATCGCGCGCGCCGTGGGCATGCTTGAGCGCGAATTCGATCACGTCGCGGACGATCAATTCGAAACTTGTCACGGTGCCGCCGACCCGGTTCTGCGCCAGGTTGAGCAGCTTCACGGCGGCGGCGGGAGAGGGAACGCCGACGAAAGCGGTTTCCACCGCGCGGGGACGCGGGAACAGCTTGACCACGGCAGCGGTGATGATGCCGAGCGTGCCTTCGGCGCCAATGAAAATATGGCGCAGGTCGTAGCCGGTATTGTTTTTCTTGAGCTTCGACAGCAGGTTCATGACCCTGCCGTCGGCAAGAACAACTTCGAGCCCGAGCACGAGATCGCGCGCAATGCCATAGGCCACGGCGCCCGTTCCGCCCGCATTGGTGGCGAGATTTCCGCCGATGGTGCAGCTCCCCTCGGCCCCGAGAGAAAGTGGAAATAGCCGGTCGGCGGCCGCCGCCGCCTCTTGCGCGTTCGCCAGGACGACGCCGGCCTCGCAGGTCATCGTGTTCGATGCCGGGTCGACCTCGCGGATCCTTTCGAGCCGCGTGAGCGAGAGGATCAGTTCGCCATCGAACGGGATTTGTCCGCCGACCAGGCCCGTATTACCGCCCTGCGGCACCAACGGCGTCCGGGTCTCGTTTGCCAGTTTAAGGATCGACTGCACCTCGGCAACCGAACCGGGCCGCAGCAACATCGAGGTGCGGCCGTGATAGAGGCCGCGGCCTTCGATCAGGAAAGGCTCAAGGCTGGCGGGATCGGTGATGGCGTATTTCTCGCCGACGATGGCCGCAAAGCGCGGCAGCAGCTCTGGCGAAGGCGCGCGGCGGAGCTGTTCGTTCATGTCATAACCGTCTCGGAGCCGCGGCGCGCTTGAGGCGATCGTTTATCGCCTCGCCAAGGCCCTCGTGCGGCACCTTCATTACCGCGATGTGCCGGGCACCGGAAGCGTCGAGCGCGCGCAGGTGTGAGAAAAGATTGGCCGCCGCCTCGATGAGGTCGCCGCGAGGCGACAGGTTCAGCGCGGTACCCGAAAAAGGCGGGGCATGTCCGAAGGCGAGCAGCGCTTCCCCGGTCTGGGCGGTGTCGGCATCAAGGCGCAGGGCAGCCCTCGGCGCATAGTGCGACATCAGCATTCCCGGTGCGACCGGCGCATCGTCGATGGCGGACGCGGTCGTGAGCGGGCTCCCGAGGACGCGTTCGATTGCATCGCGCGGAATGCCGCCCGGCCGCAGCAAAGTGGGGTGGTCCACGCACGACACGATCGTCGATTCAACGCCCACTGCGCAGGGGCCGGCGTCGATGATCAGATCGATGCGCCCGCGCAGGTCGGCGAGAACGTGCGTAGCGCTGGTCGGTGACACATGGCCCGATCGATTTGCCGACGGTGCGACCACGGCGCCTTTGAACGCTTTCAGAAGTTCGTGTGCGACAGGATGCTCCGGCACCCGCAACCCGACAGTGTCAAGGCCGGCGAGGGCGAGATCGGCGATGTCAGCATCCGGCCGCTTCGCTACAACGAGAGTCAGCGGCCCGGGCCAGAACGCGGCCGCCAGCTTTTCCGCAGCCGGGGTGAAAATGCCGATGCGACAGGCAGAGCCGGTATCGGCGACATGCGCGATCAATGGGTTGAAGGAGGGACGTCCCTTGGCTGCGTAAAGCCGCGCGACCGCCGCGCCATTGCCGGCATCGGCGCCGAGCCCATAAACGGTCTCGGTGGGAAAGGCGACCAGGCCGCCGGCGGACAGGGAACGTGAGCCCGCCTCGATAGCATCCTGATCGGCCTTCAAAATCCGTGTTCCGGGCTCGGCAATCATCGCCTCTCTAAAGCTTGCGTTTAAGGACGCCGGGGTTATAAGACCGGCCTTCAGTCGGAGTGTAGCGCAGTCTGGTAGCGCACCACGTTCGGGACGTGGGGGTCGCAGGTTCAAAT